>JGI24712J26585_10000189_pt1 | contig 51606 bp, 32 predicted proteins | sample BioPla3DNA2_FD_26585 | JGI IMG/M metagenome (IMG submission 26585) | reverse complement strand
CGGGGGGGGGGGGCTTTTATGAAACGTCAACCGAAAATGTAAATGGAAATCAACTATTTATAAGTTATCCACCTCTATTTCCAGGTGACGGTACACAAATGAATTTTATTAGCGATTATGACTTTAATCCTATTCAAGAAAAAAATCACTCCCAATACTCAATGATGTTCCCACACAAAGAGTTTGGATATTATCGAATACCTTACCGCTGGGTTAAGGAATATGACGAGAGTCCAAAATACCTTATCAGATACGACGATAATATGGATTCGCTATGGGCGCACGAGTACTCTGATTATCTGATGAATGGAGTAAAAAAGATTGAATTTATGGCAACCACATCGTCAAGCGATGGTGGCGTTATATTGGCTGGTGAAATATCAAATCTTTTCTTTCATACAATTTGGTTAGTAAAAGCTGATAGAGACGGCAATATGGTTTGGCGGAGAGGTTATGACAATACCATCTCTCGCGAGCTGGCATACAAAAGTGTTGCCGAAGCCGACGACGGCGGAGTAGTCTTTTTTACCTCAGGTTGCCTTAATTGTCAAGATTATGGAAATGTTCTTTGGTATATGTTTCTTGTAAAGACAGACCCAAACGGTTTCGTAGGACTTGAACCGGAAATTAGGGAAACAGAAAAGTTTGTTGTTTACCCTAACCCAGCAACAGATAAGGTAACACTAAGTTTTGTCAATGGATTTACAGGTACAATTACTGTTCAAACTATTACAGGAGCTACCATACACACAGCAAATATAGTGGGAGAGATAAATTATGAATTGGATATAAGTTGTTTTCCTACAGGAATTTATGCAATAGTAGCCAAAGATACAAAAACACACAAAATATATTATCAAAAAATCATAAAACAATAAAAATTAACGATTATGAAATCTATCAAGACTTTAATTTCAGCACTAATGATCATTTCTTGGGCAACTATAGTACCTGCTCAAATCATTATGCCAGACTCTAACGATCCACGCGATTTAGAGGGAATGGAAACTGGCGAACCAAGAGAAAAAATATGGTCACCGTATGGCTGGGCTTTTACACCTAAAGGCAACTTAAAAGTGTTGGTCATCTTTGCAGGTTTCGAAGATAATAATGTAGGTGCGCAAGACCCGAACAATGAAGATTGGCCCGCACATATAACACAAGGAGACAACCAAGGACTTCCAAGCTACGTCGATCCTGAGACAGGTAAGATGGACGACTTCCTGTTTGAGAACCTAAGCGACTTTGTTACTGTAATTGCAGCGAATCCACAGAACCAAAGCATATCTCGATATTATCATGATATGTCCATGGGAAAGTTTAGGTTTACGGGCGAAGCATTTAAAGACCCTGAGACCAACAAACCCGTTCGTATAAACATTAAACCCGGTGGTAACCCTCCTGCTGATGAATGGTATTGGTGTAATAAAAAGGTTATGGAAAAAATAAGTAGAGACTATCCTAGTTTCGATTTTTCAGTTTTTGACAATCGCACCAACCGTCCCAAATACTTATACGATAACTCTTTATCGAATCCCGATAGTATAGTTGACTGTTTGATATTTATTTGGAGGTACTCCCCTGATTGGACAAATCAGCCTTTTACAGGTATGAATACATGGGGTGGTTCTCACGGAGGTTTTGCTGGTGGAGCACCTGGTGTTACTATTGGTATCTACTCTTTTAATACTGTTTATACGTTAACACTTAATTTGCGCGACAAATATGCTGTGCAAGAGTCGTTTGTACACGAAATAGCACACGACGTTTTTGATTGTCCTCATGTTTTTGGAGCCAACGGGGTTGTTGGTAGTAGATGGCATTTTTCTGCAGGTGGCTGGGGTATGATTAAAGGTTCCGAGTATATGGTATCTGCCAATGCTTGGGAGCGATATTTGCTAGGTTGGATTGATATTAAAAGTAATAATGAGGATGCAGATATTTTATCACCCGAACATTTAAATAAAACAGGTATTTATACGATTCGCGATTTTGTTACCTACGGTGATGCAATAAGGATAAAGATTCCACACGTAGAAAGCACCTACCTTTGGATAGAGAACCACCAAAGGCTTAGCGCGTGGGATTTTAAAAGTGGAGAGGGTTCCACTCCATCTTTGTGGTACCCTAATGATAATAGCTTTGACACTATCCCCAGACCTGAAAAAGGGATATATATGTATATAGACAATACACGCTATTCTAGAGATTCTATATTTCCTGCATTAGGTCCAGGAGCGAATGGACTTAAAGCCCTTAATGCACAAGGGAATTTTAACTATACACACTCTACGCTTGCCACGAGTAATCCAGAAGTCTTTTGGGGAAACGTGTTGTTTACTTTCACACGTGGTGAGGAGAATCCGATTTCAGGTATAAGTCCATTTAGCTCATATCCAGACAACTACCCCAATAATCCTTTGGGACCTCCAACATATGATAATACAATCCTATATAATACTGGATCTAATTCCGCAAAAAACGAGGCTCATTTTATAATAAAAGAGTCGATTGAGCCTACGCCCCGACTAACTTACGCCGCACTTTCGGGTCTGAACCATGTATCTAAGGAGATATTGGGTCGCAGATCAGATGCTTTTCAGGAAGGAGATGAAGTGGGGCTATCCGGTATAGTTCCCATATTAAACTATCCCAAATACAGTATGGCTCAAGAGGCTATAGAACCATATATACTGAACAATATTTCTGTTAAAATTTTATCATTCAATACAGTTGACCGTTCATTCCAAATAAAGATTGATTTTAACGACAATGAAATACGCTCCTCTAAGAACTGGGCGGGTGACATACAACTCGTAAAACAAAGGGATGATAACGAAGCTGATGTTATTTTAAAACAGGGAAATACGCTTAGAATAGTAAAATCGGGGGTTCCAAATCGCCATACAAAAACGGTGGCAAACGATTTTATCAATCCAACTTTCTTAACCTTACTTGACTGTGCTTATTTCAAACAAGAGACTAATTCTCACGTCTCTGTAGAAGACAATAGTAGCTTGGTGCTAAAGTCAGGCTCGACTTATGAGATATCAGATAATGCAACTCTCCACATAAAGAACAATGCCACTTTTAAAATGGAACCATGTTCCAGACTAATAATTCGTGGCAATGGTAAAATTATTTTCGATCTTGACACTTACATGAATATTGCAAACGGAGCAGTCCTCGCGTTCGAGAGAGATACTCAAAATATTTCTTACACTTTAGGAAGAGTCATTATAGACGGAATTAACCCAGCTAGTGTATTGCTTGAGCCACGAATAATAACCGATCATCAAGTTTGGGAAAACAAAGGACGTTTGATTTCCTTACCAATCATCGTTGAGTCTGGGGGCGTACTGGAAATTAAAAGTACACCCGAATCGTCTGTCTTAAATTTTTACGAATCTTCTATAATTGTGAAACCCGGTGGTAAACTGATTCTTGAAGATATCAGACTTACTAACGTATGTAACAAGCAGTGGTATGGTATTGAACTGCACGGCAACAGACTCGCACCTCAGACCCCCGAAGAACAACCCGTGGTAGAACTGAGAAATGAGGCAATAATCGAAAATGCTGTTTTTGGCATTTTTGCGGGCGACCGAAACAATCCAGGTGTATATGGAGGTGGGATTATATGTGCCGAAGGTGCAAATTTCAAGGACTGTGATAATGGTATTGTCATGCACGAATACAGAAACTATTCACCACAGAACCCAAATATTGAAATAAACAATCGTAGTTATATACAAAAGTGTACCTTTCAAACAACAAATAACTTTGATTATTTAAAACAACGTTCAACAGCTATTTGGTTGTGGGGTGTTAAAGGGGTTCAGATACTTGGAAACACCTTTACGTCGTACAAAAAATATCATGGTAACGGAATTGTTTTGGAAGGAACAAAATCTACTATTATCGCTACAGCTCTAGGAGAGAATTTCGGTGACAAAATATCAAATATATTTAACAACCTTGAAAGTGCAATTTATATTTTAAGTTCAGCTAATACCACAATAGAAGAAAACTCGTTTCAAAACAACCATATAGCCATCACTAACGATGGGAATTGTTCTGGAACAATCATCAATAACACTATATTGAATCCGGCTTATTGCGGAATATTTGCCTTTAGTGGCAATAATTTTAAAATAATGCAAAACAATATCAGAGGTAATAATTCTGGAATAGGTATTATTGCTAATAGAACTGGGCTTCAAGAGATTTATAAAAATAATTTAAGTAAATTGGAAACTGGGATATATGCCTCTGAAAATCCGCTGTTAAAACTTAATTGCAATATTTTAAATGATAACAACTATCATTTAAAAATAGTCAAGGACGGTGCTCATTGGTTACAAGGTTCAGAGAACTTACCGACAGGAAACCAATTTTTTCCGGAGTGTAATGGAACGAATACCGAAATTTATACGGAAAATGCAACTTCGATCATGATTTATCATCATTATGACAATCAAGAGCATGAGCCATTATGTAAAAGGGGAGTATACCTGTCCCCAACTACGAGCATCAATCAATGTCTCGACCGTAATCCCAACGACCGTATTCCTACTGAACAGGAGCTTATAAGTCTAAATGAAGATATTGAAAGTGGGGAGGAGTTTCTATCCCGATTGGTTGATGGTGGAGATACTCCCGCTTTAGTGCAAACTGTTGAAGATGCTGAAAGTGGAGAGGAGTACAATTTATTGAATGATCTGTTGGATAAATCGCCATTCCTATCGGAAGATGTGTTGGTAACAACAGCTTCAGAAGAGGAGGTTCTGCCCAATCTGTTTATTGCTAATATATTAGAGGCAAACCCACAGGCAGCAAAATCCGCAGAAGTTCAGGAGGCATTAGATAACCGCATAAACCAAATGCCCGAATATCTGCGTGAAATCATAAATAGCGGACTTGACATAATTTCAGCAAAAGAGGAGATAGAGATGCAGGTTGCTGAAAAAATATGGCAAAGAGAGGTGCTGCTTTCCGACTTAATTTCTTACTACCTTAACGACTCAACTGCCAACCGTTCAGCCGAAGCCGAAGCGTTAATGTTAGCCGAAAACACCCTCTATTACGATTATATGATGATAGACCGCTATTTGTCAACCCAACGTTTTTCACAAGCTCAGGAGTTGTTTGGGTCATTGCCAAATAAGTACAACCTTGAAGGCTCACAATTAGACGAATACAATCAGATGTCTCAAATTGTTGATATCCACGTTGCACTTGGAGATGGCAACTACTTTAATTTGAGCGCTGAGCAAAAGAGCATTTTGTATCAATTAGCTGAGGATACTGAATCACAAGCTGGTAGTATTGCCCGCGCTATATTGGTTTTGGTAGATCAAGCAAGATTCCCGCTTCCTGAAATAACTTTGCCCGAGGAAGATGAGGGCAAAGGTCATGGCAGTACAGTTGTTCAAAAGAACGAATTTGCATTCTCGATTAATCCTAACCCAGCAGAGGATTACTTTATAGTCAAGTACAATTTAGCTGCCGAAGTTTTCGAAAGTGCAGAACTGCGACTATTTAATAATAAAGGGGTTGAAGTTTATCAGCAACAACTTACAAAACCTGCTTTCGAGATACTTGTGGCTACAGACAAGTTCGAGCCGGGAATTTACCTATGCCGTTTATACGATACAGGCAAAGAGGTTGGAGCTAAACCGTTGGTTATAAAACCATCACAAATTGTCGATTCCCAATTTGAAGATCAAGCCGAGCAGTTACTTGAAGGTAAACCTTATTTCTTCCTCTATCCCAACCCTGCGAAAGTAGAAGTAACACTATGTAGCAGTCGCACACAAGACTGTACCATAGAGGTATTTAACGAACGTGGACAGTTGGTCTCAAAACTGCAAAATATCAGCACCACAAACACCTTGCATACAGGCGAGTTTACACCTGGTATCTACCATGTGCGTTTGGTGGAAAAAGGTCTTGTTGTTGAAACAGTAAAATTGATTGTTCAATAAATCTTTTGTGTAGAGACACAAAACTAAGTGTCTCTACACATTTTTTATGACAGTATCTGAAAGTATTGTCGTATCTTTGTGTCGTATCCTGTTTTTGGACTATTTTTAAATTAAAATTGGTATAAGAACAGCAAAATATTAATAAATTTCAATATCAGACACAAATGAAAAAATTAGTTTACATCTTCCTGTTAATTACAATAGTAGCATCATGCTCGCAAAAAACAGATTCACGAGAGAAGCATATCGAAAATATAAGCAAGCATGAAATGTTTATCGACAGTATAAGACAAATACGACCGGCAACGCCAGATGAAATGTTCGAACTGATTGATAATTACTACCTGTTTTGGCAAGCGTACAAACAAGACTCTTTAAGCCCAATATATCTTTATCGTGCGGCTGAAGCGTCGTTGTACATAAATCAAGGTATTAAAGCCATATCATATTTAAAACAGATAGAGTCAGGCTATCCAGATTTTCCAAATATGGGCAATGTTATTTTTTTGATAGGCTTTACCTACGATAACAACGTAATGGACATTGATGCAGCGCGTGAGTATTATGAAAAATTTCTTGAAAAATACCCTGAGCATCCGTTGGCAAACGATACCAAAATTTTAATCGAAAATTTAGGGAAGTCTCCGGAGGAATTGATTAGAGAGTTTGAAGCAAAAAACAAAAGCAATTAGCAATGAACATTTAACGTATGTGTGGCAATTTTGGCAATTGTGGGTACCGTGACGATTGTAGAGACATAGCATGCTCTGTCTATACGTTAAAAACACAACCCACGTTAACTATTAATTAAATAATTAACAAAGCGCGCCACATTGTTCATTGCAATTGCACATTGCTAATAGTTTTGCTATTTTTGCACCTCAATAGAATAAATCAATAAACCATATGTATCCACTATTTAAGAAAGAGTTAACCGGTTTTTTTAGTTCGCTTACCGGATACATCGTAATAGTAGTGTTTTTACTATCAACAGGACTATTTCTGTGGGTGTTTCCGGGAAATATGAACCTTCTTGAGACAGGTTATGCACATCTTTCCCCATTTTTTGCACTCGCCCCATGGATATTCCTATTTCTTGTTCCTGCCGTATCAATGCGTCTTTTTACAGAAGAGAAGAAAACCGGAACACTGAATCTTATTTTCACAAAACCAATTTCGGATATGAAGATTGTCCTGGCAAAATATTTTGCAGGGCTAACAATTGTAATATTGTCAATTATACCTACGCTGATTTACTACTATTCGGTTAGCAGATTGGCAAGTCCGGTCGGCAATATGGATCATGGAGCCACGATAGGTTCATATTTTGGACTTTTCTTTCTGGCAGCAATTTACGTAGCCATTGGGGTTTTTTCCTCATCATTAACATCAAACCAAATAGTGGCGTTTATTATAGCTCTGACACTTTGCTTCACTTTCTTTGTTGTTTTTGATTCACTGGCTACGCTAATGGGAAATAGCTATGTGGGATTTTATCTTCGACAAATCGGGATTAATGAACACTATCTGTCAATAAGTCGAGGAGTTATCGACTCGCGTGATATTATATATTTTGTATCAATGGTGATTTTGTTTCTACTTTTTACAAAAGTAAAACTACAAAGCCGAAAATGGTAACTCTGAAAAAAATTATCCCGAGATGGAAAGAAAAAAATTAAAACGTTGGCAAATAGGGCAGTTAGTTGCAAGTGTATTGATTTTCGTGCTTATAGCCTTTATCTCTTCGCGACTATATTTCCGTATCGACTTAACTGAAGATAAGCGGTTTACTATAAATCCCTCTACAGAAGAGACAATAAAGAAACTCGAAGATGTAGTATTTTTTAAAGTATATCTCGAGGGAGATCTGCCAAGCGATTTTGTTGAACTCAAAAGAGCTGTTTTAGACCTGTTGAACGGTTTCAGAGCAATAGCTCCAATGAAAATTGAGTTTGATTTCGTTAACCCATCTGAAGACCCTGATCCGGGGAACCGAAGATTGGTATATGAAGATTTGATGCGCAAAGGAATGCGACCATATACCATAAGAACAGAAACTAAAGACGGAGTGGTGCAAAAATATGTATTTCCTTCGTTAACTGTTAGTTATCGCGAAAGACAAATACACGTAAATCTGTTTTCAAATAACTCCGATAACCCAAATATCCCGATAGAACAATCTATTAATGAGGCAAAAGAGCGACTTGAATACACAGTCCTAAACGCAATAAAAAACGTTACTGTATTAACACCCAAATCTGTAGCTTTCTTAGAAGGGTGGGGAGGGTTGGAAAGAATTGAAACCTACGATGCAGCAGTAAGCTTATCGGAAATGTACGAAGTGGGGTATCTTGACCTCCAAGAGCAGGTATTTTCCTTAGTTGATACAATACAGGGTCCGATATTCGATGCCATAATTATTGCAAAACCGTATCAAAAAATTAGCGATAAGAACAAATATATTATCGACCAGTATATTATGCACGGAGGTAAAGTTCTGTGGTTGTTAGACTATATTGATGTAAACATGGACAGTCTTTCAAACTCAAGAACAACAACCGCCATGCCTCTTGGTCGTGAGTTGAATTTAGATGATATGTTGTTCAAATATGGGGTCAGAATTAATCCCAACATAATACAAGACCTGCAAGCTGCCCCAATACCGGTAAACACGGCATTAGCCGGTGCTGAGCCACAGTTTAACCCAGTGCCGTGGGTATATTTTCCGGTTATTATACCATCAGGCAATACGCCAATTACACGATTGGTTGGGAAAATACGTTTAGAGTTCCCAAGTACAATCGATACTATTGGAACAGGTACAAAAATCGATAAAACAATAATTCTTACAACGTCTGAATACTCCAGAGCCGTCAGTACACCCTCGCTTGTGGACTTGAACATAATTAATCAAAGACCAAATCCAAACGCATTTAAGGCGTATCCTTTGCCGGTAGCTGTACTTCTTGAAGGCGAATTTGAATCGCTGTTCAAAAATAGAATTGTTGATGAAATAGCAAAGAACCCTATTTTCAGATATAGAGAAATATCAAAACCAACGTCTATGATCGTTGTTTCAGACGGGGATATCATCAAGAACTACTATTCACGATTAGATCAAAACAAAGTTCCGTATCCGTTAGGAGCTGACAAGTGGTTTAAGGATATCTATTATAATGGGAATAGGGAGTTTGTGCTTAATGCAGTAAACTATTTGATAGGCGATTATGATTTAATGAAACTACGCGGACGCAAACTTAAATTACGTTTACTCGATAGAGGAAAAGTAGTTAAAGAGCAAGCTAATTGGAAGATAATTAATGTTGTTTTTCCGCCGGCAATAGTAATAATATTGGGTTTGCTGTTCAGTTATTTTAGACATCGTAAATATACCAGAGCTTAACTAATTCCAACATATTAAATTTGTAATAAAATGAGTAAAAAACTTAGACCATATATAATTGCGCTCTCTATTTTATTGGCAATTGTGATTATTGCGCAATTCCTTCCTGCTGGGAAATCGAGAGCAATAGACCTGTTGAAGTTTGACAATAAGTACTCTAATCTTTCATTGCGCAGTTTTAATGTTCGCGATACTGCTTCAATAACAAAAATATTTATTGTTGATAAAAACAGTCGTTCTGTAACATTAGACAGAGTAGGTAATACGTGGGTTTTAAACAATAAGTATCCCGCGCGTCAAGATGCTGTTCAACTATTGCTTGAAACTCTTCTTCAGATGCGTGTCAAAATGCCTGTGGCAATATCTGCGCGCGAAGAGATATTACGGAAAATGTCTTCAAAATCAATGAAAGTTGAAATTTACCAAGGCACTAAAAATGTTAAAACAATGTATATAGGTGGCGTAACTCAAGATAACTTAGGATCATACATGTTGCTAGAAGGTTCAGATACTCCGTATGTTTTGGAAATACCTGGATTTAGGGGTTACTTGTCGAGCAGGTTTAGTACAGATGAGAAAAACTGGCGAAGCAATTTGCTTATAGGAGAAAAGCCAGACGATATTAAAAGAGTTGAGTTCGATTATACAGAAAATAAAAGGGCGAATTTCACAATCGTGCAACCGGAAGTTGCTAAATATGAGTTGTATAACGTAGATATGCAAAAAGCAACTTCATTTGACACACTATCTGTAAAGGGGTTTATAGAGCAGTTTGAGATAGCGAACTTTAGCATGTTTGTAGATATGCTTTCAGACGAAGTTAAGGATAGTGTAAGAAACTCAATCCCATTATTTACTATTCGTTTGACCGATGCACAAGACAGTATTCAGAACTACTATTTTTACGAAATACCAGATGTTAGCGAGCAGATAGATCCAATGGAGAGAACACTGTATCCATCAAATATGTGGGTTTTTAACAATAACAACGATTGGATGATTATTCAAACACACACATATTTGTTAATGTTCCGACAATTTAATGATTTTAGACCCGTAATCAATTAGCAATGCAGTGCAACGCTTAATAAACTTTTAACACTTCATCTACGCTCAATGCACGGCTTTACAAACTTTTAACTCAATTGTGTAAAAACAAATTCAAAAACATACATTGTTTTTCACTAAAAATTGGTAAATTTGTGATCCTGGTAACAGAATTATTGTTATTTGCTGATATTTAAAGTTATACTCAATACAAGCTGTAGCCTTAACAGAGTAAGGTTACGTGAAATTATAAACTAAAAAAATATTTACATATGAAATTTGTTATTCCAAGTACCGATTTACTTAATCACCTACAATCGTTGGTGAGAGTAATTAATGCAAAAAATACACTTCCGGCTCTCGACAATTTCCTATTTACACTTAATGAAAAAGAACTGACAATAACAGCTTCGGATTTAGATACTACTTTAATTACTGTTGTTGAATTAGAAACAGCAGAGGGTAGTGGTTCAGTGGGAATTGATGCGCGCCGATTGTTGAGCACAATCAGGGAATTTAATGAGCCCCTGACTTTCAATATCGATACCGATAATTACAGTATTGAAATAATCAGCGAAAACGGAAAATACAGTTTAATGGGTATTGATGGGGACGAATACCCCGAAATTCCACAGCAAACAAAAGAAGATAGTATCGCAATTAACATGACTTCAGAAGCTTTTGTGTCATCAATTAACAGTACATTATTCGCTGTCTCTGATGATGAAATAAGACCAATTATGACAGGCATATATTTTGGTTTTTCTCCTGAGCAGATGGTTGTTGCAGCTTCCGATTCACATAAGTTAGTTAGATACAAACGTACAGATGTAAAATCAGATGTTGAAACAAGTTTAATTTTACCTCGTAAACCGGCGGGACTTCTTAAAAATTTGCTACCAAAAGATGATACTCAATTAGAGATTCTTGTAGATAATAAAAATGTGCAAATACGTTTTAGCACAATGACTCTTATTTGCAGAACAATAGAGGGCACATATCCAAACTTTGAGGGAATTATTCCGACTAATCAACCATTTAAACTTAGCATAGAAAGAAATACCTTAATAAGCATTTTAAAACGTGTTTCGTTATATGCAAATCCAGCAGTACAGCTTATCAAACTTAATTTGACAGCAACTGAAATGAATGTTTCGGCGCAAGACCTTGATTTTTCTATAAGCGGTCACGAAAGAATGAGTTGCAACTACGACGGAGAAGATATGGCTATTGGTTTCAAAGGAGTTTTCTTGCTAGAAATACTTTCCAATCTTTCTGGATCAGAGGTTGTTATAGAGCTTTCAGAACCATCAAGGGCAATTTTATTATATCCAATGGAAAAAGAAATTGAAGAAGAAGATGTGTTAATGCTACTTATGCCAATAACAATTGAAGGTTAGTTTTAAATAGTGAATATTATTTTGTACAATTACGTGGAATGACCTAAAAAACATTCCACGTTTTTGTATTTTTGTAGAGACGGAGCATGCTCCGTCTCTACAACACGAAGATCCGTGAAAATTCGTTTCATCTGTGTTATCTGTGTTCAATATTAAGCCCATTCAAACCCGAAATCATTAATACAATGTCCAAATCATCAACAGAACAATTAGAGTCAAAACATTTGCGAAATAGCATGTTTTTTTCACTTTTGTTTTGCGCACTTATTGTATTCATACATATACTGCCCATTAAAGGGTGTCACGGTATTTATCCACGCGAGTTTACAAAATTGTGGGGTTTGCTTACATCAACATTTCTTCACGCCAATTGGCAACATTTGTGGTCAAATATAGGACCGCTATATCTGTTTATGGCAGGACTCTTTTACTACTTCCCAAACCGAGTGTTGATTGTTACCGCAGCCGGAATAATATTGGTTAATATAAGTGTATGGATATCAGGGCATGCAGGTTGTCATATAGGCGCAAGTGGACTTATATATTTCTTTGCAGCGTATTTGGTAACAATGGCGTTTTTTAAAAGACAACGCAATCTGGCTGCATTTACTCTGATAATTGTGTTTTTGTACGGAAGCATGATTTGGGGAATATTTCCTACAAAAGAGAATATATCTTGGGAATCTCATCTTTTTGGAGCTTTGTGGGGTATTGTCGCAGGTATATATTTTAAGAAAGATAAAGTTTGGGCAGATACTCCTGAACCCACACCAAAAAAGGATAATCAAGATATTGACGAGAGCGAATTAAAAATAATTAACAACGAAGAGTATATTTATTATAACAATCACTCAACAACCTCGATGTTTAAAACCTCAACAGATATTGACAATTGGCTTAATTATAAAGAAATAAAGTATAATTTTGAAGAGTCAGAATCTTCAAAAACAGACAAAACAAATAATAATAGCAATGGACAGTAGCAAACATCTATCAAGAAAGATATTCTTAGCCACATTTATAGCCGGGTTCGTATTTTTAGTATTTGAAATTAACCTGTTTCGAGCCTTATCAAATCTACTCGGAGCAACAGTATCGGCATCGACTTTAGTACTCTCGATTTTTATGGGTGGATATGGTTTTGGTTCGCTTTACTTTGGAAACAGGGCAAAGCCAAATGTAAATATTATAAAACTGTTTGGACAGCTGCTTTTTAGCTTTGGTGTTAGTGGATTTATTGTCTATCTGGCAATCAACAATATATTGCCAGGGTTTCAAAATTTACTTTTGCAAACTATAAACAACTCCATTGTCGTAACCGCAATTATTTATACTCTTGTTGTGGTACTGCTATTTATCCCCTCGTTTTTTATGGGGGGTGTTTTGCCTTTAGCCACAAAAATAGTTACTCGCACTCATAATGAAATTGCTAAATCAGTAGGAAATATATATGCATTAGATACCTTGGGAAGTGCGTTGGGAGGTTTGCTTACGGGATTTTTGTTAAACAGGTTTTTCGGACAGTTCCAGACAGTCTCTTTTGCTACAGTTTTGATAATAATAACAGCTGTCATTATCTATAGACAACGTAATGTATTGTTTGATAGTGAAATAGATGTTGTAAAAAATACCAACAGCAAAAGTAAAAAAGAGAATAAAAACCGTGCAAATAGATTTGCTTTGCTTTCGACAGTGATTTTTGGTTTTTCTATGAGTGCCATGCAAATTATACTTATCAGAGTATTTAAAATCTACCTGATAAACACAGTATATTCATTTGCGCTTATTTCGTCAATGGTAATTATCGGTTATTTTATTGGCAGCTATTGGTTTAAGAACTACAGTAAAAAACATGCACCAACAGTTTCGGCGTTGACTCTTTTACTCGTACTGTTTGGTGCAATTACAGTGTTAAATCTTTTTATAATTCAAAATATTCCATCGTTTATAATGTTCCCTTTAGGAGATATCTTTAACAATCAGCTGTTTAGAGTTTTAGGCATACCTTTTATTGCTTCTGTTGTTGCTGTTTTGCCTCTATCTATAACATCTGGATTTGCGTTTCCATTGGCATGCGCGGTCTATTCCGATAATATCGATAAAGTGGGGAAACAGATAGGAACAGTTGTTATGTTCAACACTGTTGGGTCGGTTTTAGGACCGTTAGTTGCGGCTTTTTTGTTGATTCCTGTAGTTGGGATACTAAAAGGTTTGTTAGTGCTTTCGGGGATAATATTTTTAATAACGTTGATTTATGTACTTAGAGCAGAAAAAGTTAAGGTATCGAAACAAGTCGTCGTTGCAAGCTTAATTGGCATTGCAGTTATTCTAGGAATAGGTAAATTTAAAACCAACACCAAAGTTTTGCCACCTTCATTTATCAAAAGTGGTAGAAACATTGTTGCCTACAAAGAGAGTATTGAGGGCACTTACGTTGTAGGCGAGGATATTGTAGAGAATAACCGGATATTAACAACGTATGTCAACAATAGTGCGGTAATTGGCACAAGTTACGATGCAATAAAGGCGGTAAAAATGGTTGGTCATCTACCGTTCTTGTTGGGTTTGGATTGCAAAAATGCGTTAGTTGTTGGATTTGGTATTGGAGTGACAACCGCAGCAATTGGCGTTCACAAAGATGTGGAAAATATTGATTGTATTGAACTTGTAAAAAGTCTAACGGACGTTGCACATTTCTATACAGAAATTAACAACAATATACACAACGATAGTAGATTAAGATTTTATGAAGATGATGGTCGTCATTTTATGCAAACAACTGATAAGAAGTACGATCTTATTTCAAGTGACCCTACGCACCCTATTTTGGGTTCAGGAAGTCTTTATACTTACGAATATTTTAAACTATGTCGTAGCAGGTTGACTGAAAATGGTATGGTTTCACAATATTTGCCACTGCACAAACTGAGCTTGAGCGATTTTTTAGGATTAATAAAGACCTTCCACTCAGTATTTCCAAATTCAACCGTTTGGTTGGGGCACTATCATGCCATTTTAATAGGTTCTATGAAACCAATAGATATTGATTTTGGAATTTGGAGTAACAATATGCAAAAAACCTCTGACGACAAACTGTTTTTAAATAATCCATACTATTTGGCTGCTAATTTGGTTTTAGATGCTGTTGCTATTGAGAAAATTACAGCCGATTATAAAATCAACACAGATAATATAGCTTATACCGACTATTTTTCCTTTAACAGCCTTAGAGACGATAATATTGCTATAAACCTCGATTTTTTGAATGACAATCGCGATGGAATGTGGCGAGTTTTCAATAATGTTACTGACACAGTACAAATGCAGCGTTTTATAAAGGGAAACCAATATTTTACTAAAGGATTGGTTTATATGTTTTACGACGATTGGAAGCAGCTGTTTCAATATATAGAAAAAGCCTGCATGGTAAACCCCGAAAATATCGAGTACCCCTTGATGTTGGAATTCTACAGCCGTGCCGAGAAATTTAATGTGCGTTAGTTATGCTGTCACCGAGCACACGGTCACTGAGTCTATCGGGTGATGACACATTAGCAATAAATACAGAGGCGGACTTAAAAGCCCGCCTCTGTGTTTATTAAAAAACTATTCAAGATTATTGTTTGATAAATTTTTGAATCGAAATTGTTTCGTTTTCAATAATGCGTATGAAGTAAATTCCACTATTTAAGTCAGAAACCGAAATCTCTTTAATAGCTTCGTTCATTTCAAACGAGTTAACAATCACACCATTGTTTGAATAAACTTCAACTGTGGCGTTAGAAGTACTCTCGCGTGAAATTGTTAGCACATTAGTAGCTGGATTAGGATATAGTACAACCTTTTGCGCTGAGATATTATCTTCTATACCAACTGTAAAAGATATTTCAACTATTTCAGATGAACCTGAAGTGTAAACGGCTTTAACTCCAGCAGTGTGTGCACCTCCTGGAACATTAATAAATGTGTAGGTTTCTTCCATAATACCTGATGCCACTTCTTCTTCGTCTAGATACACGGTATATCCACTAAATGATTTGGGTTTACTAGGTGCACCAGGGTAGTAGTCGCCAATGTTGAGCATAGATATACCATTGATTTGATTAGAATTACCCTCTCCACTACGTAGGCTTTCGTCACCAGGTTGATTTCCGAATTTCTCAATGCCAACTATTTTTCCTGAATCGTCATCTGTAATGATGATGGTCACCTGATCGTTGAATCCACCATACTCTACAAGGAAACGGTACGTTTTACCTGATTCAAATACGTAGTTATCTTTACGTGCATTCTCGCTTCCAGCAATATATAGCTTGTCTCCAGGAACAGGGTTTACAATACAGTAGTCGTAAGTGCCGGCTGGGATTAATATAGAAACTTCTCCATCGACCACTATATTTTGAGTGGTGCAAACAGGATCTGCATTTTCGGGAATCATGTATTCGAAAACATCGTACAAATTATCAGGTGCAGCACAACTTTCATACATATTTCCGCTCACGGGAATTGTTTGTCCGTACTGATCTGCATCAGCATCAAGTAGCAATTGATAGCCTGTACCATCGTTCCAAACATCGTGAGCTTCGAGGATAACTGTTACCCCATTGTTCCATGTAAAGATTTCGTTATTACCATCTTGTGTTATCTCTAGATTAAATGGTGTTTTGATAATTTCAATTAAAGTAACCGAATATGATGTATCTGAATTAATAACTATACTATCTGCAACAAATGGTTCGAATTTTTCCATAGTAACAGTAATTTTGTAAAGACCTTTCCAAACTCCCGGGAATGTTATTGATGGTGTTCCAACCATTGCTTGGTAAGCGTGTTCACTATTGCCATCATAGTTAGTTAATGTAACAATGGCACCTACCACAGGATCATTGCTGTTGGTAGCAATATTAAGTGTAAATTCAGCTTCCATATCTTTTGCAAGAATATTGGATAATGTTGGGGCAGATACAACATTGTTTGAGTAGTTTGCTACGACAGCATATTGATATAAATTTGCTGGTAGTGTTTCCCAAACAGTATCGGTGTATATAGTGTCAGTGGTTGAAGCAACTAACTCTGTCCATTCTGTTTGCGGTTGATTTCTAACTAAGCGATATACTGAATAGTCAATAAATACTCTGCTTGCATTGTTTGCTGTTGAAGTACTGTTTTCAAAATCAGATGAACGGTGCAGGCTTACAGTATTTGCAGTTGTTGCCGAAGCTGTACTATTTTTAAGATTTACTGTGGAAGTATTCATTTCGTACTCGGCTTTCAGTAAGCTAAGTTTTGTTTCAACACCTTTTGCATTGTCGACGTAGGCTGCTAGGTTCCAGTTGCAATCCAAATCAGATGATATGGAAAGTAGAGTCTGCCAGCCACTACCCATATTAACTAAATCACCAAATCCTGTAATAGCAGGACCTGCATCACAACCGGCAGGGTATCCTGTTGATTGGATATTAACTCCGAACCATAGTTCTTCTGCTGCAGGAATTGTTACAGGTGTTGTAAGAACAACTTCGTTCCATTGACTAACTACAATATTTTCTGCAAGTTGTTCGTGTACTAAAGTTCCCGGGTCTATTGCCGAACCACCGGTCCATATTTTTACAGTATATGTACCTTCTGCTCTTGGGAAGAATTTTACCTTCGTTACAGACATATCAACTACACCTAATGCTTGGATGTTTGCAACACTAAAGCGCTGTGCAATAGTCATGTTTATGTCTCCACCTGTTCCGATACCTTCATCGTTTTCACCGTTATCCCAATGAATCCATTGAGGATCGCCCATAGGTCCGGAAAGTGGGTCACTCCAGGTTACATTAACATTTGGCTCATTGATTTCTGCAAAAACTTTTCTAGCAGGATAAGGAATCTCATTAAGAGCAATGTTGTGGGTTATATCAAAATTCTCTACAGTTATAGTTTCTGTATATGGTTGATAACCTCCAGTTTCAGCAGATATTTCGTAAACTCTTCCAAGACCTAAAACATCTGACATAGAGTAATGTCCTGTTGAGTCAGTGGTAGATGTATAGTTAACCTCACCAGTTAAATTAACGACAACACCTTCTAATGGTTCGCCTGTATCACTTGCTGTAACAGTGCCGCTTACCGTAACTTGGTCAATCATCGACAATGTGGTGTTAGTAACAGTATTAGCACCTGAATTAACTTGAATGTTTTCTACAATAACTGTAGTGTAACCAAATTTGCTAAACTCTAGGCTATACGTTGCTGGTTGCAAATTCAATAATTCATAATTTCCAACTGAATCAGTAGTTGTTATTCGTGTGCTACCAACCACTTTAACAGTAACACCTTCTACGGGATTAGTATCGCATGTTACGTTGCCCGAAATTGATCCTGGTGGTATTGTAGAAAAACTGAGTGTTATGTTAGGCGAATAGTATGTTAATGAGCCTGATGTTGGTGCTAAAGGGTCTATTTCGAAGTTGTTTTGATTGTAACGGGTTCGTTGTGTTCCTACATCAGTCATATAAAAGGTATTCTCAGCAGCGTAGGTTTGCTCATCCATCTCTCCGTATGTGTAAACAACCAGGTTGTTTCCGTTATAAACATATGGTGTTTGTAAGTTGATTGCAAGATCCTGCACTCCGATTTGGAAATCCAAATTGCCATCATAAACCAATGTCAATGTATTTGGATCAATGAGTCCACCGGTAAGGTCTGACTGATTTGTTTCTCCAATCCAAACTCGTACGCCTTTTGAATTTATTGCTTCTACAAAGCTATATTTATATGCAATAGATACAATTGTTCCCTCTTCGATACCAATTTGCTCTTTCAAATAAATAGTTTGACTGAAACTGTTTTTCCAGAAAAAGTCGAAAGGAATACGTAAAGTTGTTAGTAAAACAGAATCCGCACCTATTTCTGCAACATAGCTTCCTTCAGGATATACAGTAAATGTGGTTAATTCGGTAGCGTTGTTGTCAGGTTGTTCATCTTCAGCAAATATGATAACGCCTTTAACGTCAACTTGTCCAACTGTGGTTGGTGTCCACATAATGTCAATAGTATCTCTCTCTTCTGAGATAAGGTCAACTCCGTTTGATGTTGCCAATACGTTATTAGCAGCATCTTGCAGTTGAACTGTATATTGGCTACCTAAAACAGATTCAGTTCCCTTGTTTTCAATAACAAAAGGAACAGTTTTAGATTCATTGGCTGTTGCTGATGCAGCAGTGTTTAACTTGACTGCCATTAAGTTTTTTGGTAAAAGTGGGAAACACTCTACAGTAGCTTTCCATCCATCTGCATGGTACCAAGCGTTGCTATAAAAATGGAATGTAAGAGCTCCGTCAGTATTTTCTCCATAGAACGGCTCTTCCGGGACAAATGTTCCCTTTAATGTTGTGATAAGTGGACTACTTGTACTTGTTCCATTGTGAATTTCCAAATAGTCATGTCTTGCGTCTATATTTACTTCTAAGAAAGTTACCACGATTTGCGAATTTGGTGTTGCTGGTAATATCGTAAGAGTGTATGACTCTCTTCCTACGTAGCCGCCTGTTTCACCACCACTATCGTAGAAGATAGCATTGCATGTAGTAACTGTGTCTGTATGCATCAAAATAGTGTCGGCTCGCATTGAATAGGAGCTTTTTAATACATCACTATTTTGTTGCTCGTTTGCTGTTCCCTTTTCTGTTTGGGTAACGTACTGCTGTGAGAATACTCCAAAGTAAACGAACATCACAGCAATAAAAAGTGTTAATTTTTTAATCATGTCTTGAACGATTTTAAGTTATTTTATAATGTTAGTTAGCGCTAGATGTTTAACTTAATGTTAAACAAAATTTATGCAAAGATCTGAGACCATATTAAAAAACCGGATTTTTTCACCAATACAAAAACACAACATTGTGTTAAAATAACCATACAATACAAAAGTTCAATAGACTAAGTTATTGAATGTGAGGTGCTTGATCTCCAATTTAAAGTCGTTTTTTATTATTAATATAACGAAGCGAAGAGCAAAAATTGTAAAAATAGCATAGCTATTAACTTAATTTTTTTCGTCCTAGAAAGTACGACAAATCTTTGAGGTACTATTCAAAACATCTTAGTATTAGAGTTTTACGGCTGGCCAAAAAGCTTAAAATTCGTTAGTTAGATAGAATTTTATATCGGTAAATTTTTCCTGAGCCATTTCTAATTCGTAGGAGCTATCGGGCAGAAAAACATCGTTTTCATGTTTGTCTTTAGCTAGCTGGCGATGTTTACGGCTCTTAAAATCAGATAGTTGGTCTTTGTTGTCAGATTCAAACCAAACAGCTTTAAAAAATTGTACAGGCTCCCAGCGACATTTTGCTCCATATTCGTGCAGAAGTCTATATTCTATTACTTCAAGTTGTAGAGCACCAACAGTTCCTACAATTTTACGACCGTTAGAAACACTAGTAAATAACTGTGCAACTCCTTCATCCATCAGTTGATCAATTCCCTTGGATAGTTGTTTTGATTTTAAAGGGTCAGCATTTTCTATATAGCGAAATATTTCAGGTGAAAAGCTTGGAAGACCTTTGAAATTAATGATTTCTCCTTCAGATAAAGTGTCACCGATCTTAAAATTCCCAACATCATATAATCCCACGATATCTCCGGAAAATGCTTCATCAACAAGCTCTTTCTTTGATGCCATAAACGAAGTGGGATTTGAAAATTTCATATTCTTTCCGATGCGTACATGCAGATAGTTGGTGTTTCTTTGAAAACGTCCGCTACATATTTTCACGAAAGCAATTCTGTCGCGATGATTTGGGTCCATGTTAGCATGAATTTTAAATACAAAACCTGTAAATTTTGTTTCAAACGGACTTACAGTTCTCTCTATTGCCTGTGTTGGCCTAGGGTGTGGTGCAATTTTAACAAACGTATCTAGTAATTCTTTAACACCAAAGTTATACAAGGCACTTCCGAAAAAGAGAGGGGACACTTTTGCATTCAGGTAATCTTCTTGATTAAATTGTGGATATACACCATCAATTAAATTTACATCTTCTATGAGTTTTATAGTGGCATCCTGACCTATAAACTTTTCAATTTCATCGAAGTCGTTGTCTATAACTATCGGTTTTTCTGCATGTTGTTTATCAGTACCTGTGAATGCGTTATACGAGTGATCGAAAATGTTGTAAACACCTTTAAACTGCTTACCATGTCCAATGGGCCAGCTAAGTGGAACGGTTGATATTTCGAGTCTGTTTTCTATTTCATCAAGCAGGTCAAAAGGATCCTTACTTTCTCTATCTAACTTGTTAATAAATACAATAACCGGAGTTTTTCTCATTCTACAAACTTGCATTAACTTAAGCGTTTGTAGCTCAACACCTTTTGCGGCATCAATAACAACTATTACGCTATCTACAGCTGTTAGAGTTCGATATGCATCTTCGGCAAAATCTTGGTGTCCAGGGGTATCTAAGATGTTAATTTTAAATCCATTATATTCAAAGCCCATAACCGAGGTTGTTACAGAAATCCCGCGTTGTCGCTCTATTTCCATAAAATCGCTAGTTGCACCTCGTTTTATTTTGTTGTTTTTTACGGCTCCGGCAACGTGAATTGCACCGCCAAATAGCAGTAATTTTTCTGTAAGTGTTGTTTTACCAGCATCCGGGTGACTTACAATTGCAAACGTTTTACGCCGTTTTATTTCATTGGAAAAACTCATAATGGATGGGTTGTTTTATCGCAGTTGTCTTTTGCGGGCACAAAGGTAATATTCTGAAATGAAAAACAGAATATATAATTACTACTATTCAAAATTTATAGGTAAAAAATCATGAGAATTTTTTAATAAAAAAAGCCAACTGAATTGTTGTAAGACAGTTGGCTTTAGTGTTATAACACTATAATTCTTTGATGTTATTTAACAATTAGTTTATTAGTGTATGTTTTTCCTTCAAGTGTGATTCTAACAAAATATAAGCCTGGATTAAGGTCATCTATATTTGCAGTAATATTGTTAGTTCCACCATGTGAAGTTCCATCAAAAATAGTTTGTTTTTTAGCTCCGTCTATTGAGAATAGTTCAACTACTAATTCTTTCTTTCCGGGACTTTCAAAACTAATGTTAACAGTATTATTTGCTGGATTCGGATATATGGTCATTTTGCTTAGAACAACCAAAGATTCTTCTATTCCCACATAAGGGATTGTTCTAACAAAGAAATATTGAGTTGATGCTGTTTTTGTATCAGAAACCTGAAGAATCACAATATCGTGCTTGCCAACATCTTCAGCAGCGACAGTACCTGATAGAACTGCTTTAGTGGCTTCTGTTTGTTCTAATGTTAACCAATCGGGTTTATCAACACATGTAAATATCAATTCAGTATCTTCTGCGTCTTCATCGTAGCCTTCAATAATATATTCAAAGCTTTTGGTTTCCATAACTTCAACAACTTGTCCCGGAGGTGTTGTTAAAAATATAGGAGCAACATTATTTTGGGTTGATGTTGCTGAAGATGGCAACACGATATAATCAATCCATGCTTTATCTTGTCCACTTGCAGCAGAACCATCTTTGGTGTATTTCCATGTAAATAGGCTGTCTCCAACATTTACAGGGAATTCGACATATGCCCAGTCAAGCTCTCCACTCCACGTCTCTTTTACAACATTGTTTATTGAGAAGGTCAGTTTATCATAATTTGTTTCACTTGAAACTTTTCGATAAAACGATATCATATCTCTTTTCGAAACTTTATGATTTAGTGTTATTTCTTTTGTTTGACTGTTTGCAGTTGTACCAGATGTCATACATGCATTGCCTTCGTATGCGTTATCAGCTCCGGTTAATATTTGCCATGCGTTACTGCTTGGCACTTGCCAGTTGAATGAGCTAAAGTCTTCAGTTTCGAAATCTTCGATAATTAATCCTACCGGACTTGACACAGTTAGAATATTACTTGTGTATTGATCCGATGTGGATATAGCAAAGGTAGTAATGAAATTTCCTGCAGGAATATTTCCATCTAAAATGAGAGTGTGAACAGTTGTTAGCTCCTCATTTGGCTCAATAACACCAGAATGAATAAGAGGTTCTATTATTTGGAAATTGTCACTCATAGCTGATAACTCGGTCTCTATTTCTGCCGATGTTGCCTCTCCGTTGTTTTTAGTAGTTACTATTGCTTTCCAGATCTCTCCAGCATCCATTTGATCGTTGTCATTACCATGATACTCTTCGAAAGTGATGCTTGTTACCTCAATATATGGAGCAGCAGCATTAAGTTTAATTTTCCCTGTCCAAATATTATTAAGATTGTCAGTAATGGTAATATTTATTAAAACCAGCTCCATATTAGGAATATTGTTTACAACTTCAATATCAAATGCAGCATGTTTTGTAACAATTTCGTTGGCTCCGACGTTGCCGATTTCAAAAGTACTGTTCAATAAGGTAACATTTTCGTTTTCTGTTGATATTGTTGCAATACAATTTACTGCCTCTTCCACTCCCATATTTTTAAATGAAACATCGATAGAAGAGACTTGTCCGTATGGAATTAACACATTATCAGTGCTTTCAGTGTTATATGATTCAACACTAATATAGGGTCCTTCGGCGGGTATTACTTCAATATCAGCAATATATGGAACCTTATTGTATCCTGTAACAGTAAGTTTAGCCATTGCTGGCTCATTAAAAGGTTCTGAAAACGTCAGCGTTGCAGTACCGCCTACGATATTAGCAGAGGCAATCAATTCACCATCAACAGATAGAGTTGCTCTTGTATTTTCTGATGCACATTCAACTTCAAACTCTGTTGTTCCAAGAAAAATAATATTGTTGTGTGAAACTTCGAGTGTTTGTGGAGTGTCTGTTCTTACCATAACTGTTGGGTCTCCAAAAATCACCCAAGTTTCAGTCATAGAGTATCCACCTGTCCCATATTTATCGTTCATAAACATGCAACCATTCACAACTATACCTCCAAAGGTGTATTTTTTATTGTTTTGGTATGACTTTACCAAAAGATCAACCATTTCATCTTGTCCTGCCATTGGAGGAGCCCACGATTGGTTTACAGAACTTGCACAGATAGCAAGAGAGCCTGTAGGTCCGTTGGCGTTAGAAGCACGCATAAACCCTTCGGCAAAACATGTTCGTCCAACGAATCGTCCGTTTACACATGCTACGTCAAACATAAAGGGGAACTGGGTATTATTTGACAATCCTGACATACTACTAACACTAAATCCAGAGGATCCTAAAGAAGTTTCTGAACCGTGTCCTGTATAGTTCATAAATCCACGACCTTGGTTTAGTGCATCCACTACCATTTGTGGAGTGGGGTTTCCTGGAGCGTCTTCTTGACCTTGTGTTCCATCAAATAGTTCGTCACCACTAGTGTAATTGTAACCTAGTAATTTTTGCTTTATTACTCTGGAGTGTGCTACGTCACTTTCTCCGTTATCTCCTTGACCGCCACCGCCTTCAGCAGAGGCTATTAGTGTATATTTTTTGTACCAATCGGCATTTGCGTCGGGTTGACTTTCGTACATTATTGTTTTCTGGATTTGATTTTGAAGTTGTTGAACTGTTTCAACCGAAAATCTACCTACGATAACTTCTGCATAAGCATCGTTGCCAACTATGTGTCCGTAAGAAGGATCGCAATAGGCAGGACTTGGAGAAGTTCCTGAGATGTTTTTTGTAATAGGGGGGACTTGCTCTCCATCACCTACCAATAAAAGAAATGTAAGCCCATTGGTGTTGTAATAATTTTGGACATACGCTTTCAATTGATCGTGAGTTGTTCCTATTGTTGACCATTCAACCAATTCTGTAGGTATGCCTATTTGTTTTTTCCATGCTACAAAAGGTTGTATCGCCTCCATGTAGCTGGAGTGAGAAACAATTAATAACTTGCCTACTTCGTTTACAGGAGTATATCTTTCATTATTTTCATAGTTTAAAAATCTGTTGCGATAGATTTGATCAAAAGTTGAATTAACTCGAGTTGGATTATTTCTAATCAATTCATTTTCCCCTTTAATGTCGGAGTGAACTAAAGTTACTTTTACTGTTTTATTAACTCTAAGTTGTTTAGTTACAGGATTATATTGTACAGGATAAAAAGCCACTACTTGTCCACGATAATCTCTTAATATGTATGGAGTGTCAAGGCTTGCGTTTTTTTCGGGGAAGAATTTGTCGATTTGATATGCTTCTCCATAAATATATGGAACATCTTCAGGATTTACAGTGCGTAAAATGTTTCCTTTTGATGGGGCTATCTCAATGTTGTCTATGATTCTACAATCTACGTCTATTACTGATATTTCCATTGTTCCAAGGTCGGGTATTATTATTGATTCCGCTACTCTTGGAACATCAGGCATCCCTTCTGATAGAATAGGATATGCTTTGTCTGCGGACACAACGAACGCTTTTCCGCGAGGTGTCTCGACAGATGTAAATTGTGGTTCAGAGAATTCAACTTGAAGCACAATCTTAGATTCTGTTGACTGTAATACTTTAACTTTTGTCTGGTTTGCAAAAACCTTGGGCGATACAATCAATATTAATATCGCAGCAATGAAAATTATTATTCTTTTTGGTTGCATAATTCTTTTTGGTGTAAAAAAAGAAGGGGGATAGAATCGCCCCTTCTTAAGGTTTATTTAAGTTTATTATTTAACAACTACGTATATACTATTTGTTACTTCTCCTGCCACTAATCTAACCATGTAAACACCAGAGGCTAACCCTTCAAAACTTATAGGAGTTTGATGATCGCCAGATGTCATAGGTTGATTCAATACAGTTTTTAATACTTGTCCGTTAAGACTTAAAATGTCAATTGCAACTCTACTGCCTTGCAATAAAGTGTATTCAATTGTTGAGTTTCCATCTGATGGGTTAGGATAAACACTCAAACCTGATGATAATTCATTTTCAGTAATCGAGGTACAACCATGAACTTTAATGCCCTTAACTTTAGTTGTTTTAAAAATACCGTCGTTTGCAGAGACAATAATTTGTTCATCTGGGAAAGCCGTTTCATTAGTTGGTGTGCCACTTAGCAAGGCTGTACCATCACCTAAGTCTCTAAGCGTCATCCATAATGGAAGTGATTCAGCAATAAATGATACTTGATCCCCATCAGGATCTATTGCACATAGGTCAGCACTGTACTCTTCGCCACAGTACGCGTCAGGTATAAAAGTATCTAAAAAATACGGGGCTGTATTTGGAGTGGCAGCTGCACCTGGAAATACAATAAAATCAACCCATGCGCAATCTTCTCCGCTTGATGCTGATCCGTCTTTTGCATATTCCCAAGTGAAAGTGTGGTTGCCTATAGGCACTTCGTATGAGAACTGTTCCCAACTTTGTGAGCCAGACCAAGTTCCCTTTGTTTCTCCATTAATTTTGAAAAATAATTTATCGTAGTTATTTTCACTACTTACTTTTCTATAGAAAGTAATTTCTCCTGGCGCACTAACATCTAAGGTTACACTCATTGAGGTTTTTTGACTGTGACTAATTGCACCTGATTTTGCACAGTAGGTACCTTCATAGGCACCGGTGTTTACAATTGTCCATGGCATATTTCCACCTTCTACCCAACCGTAGGCATCAAAGCTGCCACTTTCAAAATCTTCTACTGATAATCCAACACTATATGACTGTGAAGCCTCAAATGAGAATATATCAGAGTTAACGTGTATTGTTAAATCTAAAGGGGTTCCTATTGGAATATTCTCACTTGTAGTGATAGTGAATACAAAATTTCCAACTTCTTCTGGAGCAAGAGCAGCTAATTCGGCGACGTCATTTTCGATGTCAACTATTATAATGTTTGCAGATAAAATAGCTGTCATTGGGTATCCTACTGCATGTCCAATATTTTTGATAGGAACAGTAACACTTATTGTTTCTCCTGGGTCAATTCTTCCATTGCCGTTTCCTTCTATTTCCGCAATTTCATATTTTAAACTAGTTAGTTGTGGAGCATTCGCAGTTAAACTGAAAGTTGTTATCCATGGTTCTTCTTCTCCATCAGCAGTTGCAAAAATTGTAAAGTCGACTTTTGTTTGATCAGGAATGTCTTTTGCAGCTTTGATTACAAAATCATTTTCAATAAGAAATTCTGTCTCTGCATTTATGTTACCGCAATTAGCTACAGAATCAATAATTGTTATATAAGGACTATCACTTCTCAGCTTTGCAACCACATTTGTTGCATCAACAGTCCCTACGTTTTTAAGATTTACTTGCAATGTAACAGTTTCATCGAAATCAAGCATTCCGTTGTCGTTGCCTTGAGAGTCACTTATTGTTGAACCAAAATAGACCACAAATGGGCTGTCTGATGGAATAACATCTAAAGTTCCTATAAATGGACGATGGAAAGAACTCGTAATAACAATATCAGCTGTTGTTGGGACAGAGAATCCATCGAAAGTAATTTCTATTGTGCCACTTGCATCGGCAAAACCCGCAAATTTTATTTCTCCATTGTCAGTAAGTGCCACATATGCTTTTGGTGGAATGTTTGACATTGTAAATGAATTCAATCCCATTGGAAGTGTGGCCAAATAGTCAGGTGTCATCTCTGGCATTGGTCCAATATACGGGGTTAAAGTAGGATCGCCCATTAGGTGATAAATTTCCCAATAATAAAGTTTCCTTGTTGAGCTACTTTCCTCTACTGCTAGACATCCTGCAATTGGAATTTGACCTTGTGTTGTAGAATAAACATTGTCATTTGGTAAATGTTCGTGGAACAGAGCATCGTATGCGCCGGGACCAAAATCTGCAATGGCAGGGTATTGTACAACAGTTCCAAATCCTGTTGCCCACCAGTAGTCTTCGCTCCAATATGTACTATTAGTTCCTCCTATATACCCTATTGCGCCTTTATTGGCAGCTCGTGTTATTGCTTCAGCAAAGCAAACATCATTGTTAAACTGACTTGACTGGCAGCAATTGCCCACCAATATGCCATATTTTTGGTCATTGTTTAATGAAGGTATGTCAGATGTGGTAAAAGAAGGATTTCCCCATCCTGAGGGACCGCAGTGTGCGGTGTAGTTACCCCACGCAATACCCGTATTTACAGTCTGAATAATTTGCTGTGAAACACCAGATTGACTGCTTTGAGGATATGGTATTGCTGTAGTATTTATTCCATGGGCAGCATTATGATAATGTAAAGCGTAGTTCAACGCTCCGTTGCCGTATGTTGTAGCATAATCTGCATCTACACCTGCTACGAGAAGTGAGTTTGCTAAATATGAAGGATCTGCCATTTGAAATTGTTCAAAAAGCAATGTTTTTTGAATTAGAGGCTCAAGATGAGCTACTGTTTTTGCTGACATACGTCCTATATTAACATCGGGTATTCTGTCAGATGATCCGTCGTAAGTAGCAAAGTATAAATCGGAAACGTGCGAACTTGTAGTACCAGAGAAAGCTGGAAGTTGCTCATTATCTCCTACCAACATAACAAACGAAGGTGCAGGATTTTCTGGTGTTGCTGAAGTGTATAGACCTTGAAGATAGCTTTTAATAGCTGCTGATGTGTTGCCAACTTCTGCCTCGTCAGTAAAGCGAAGAATTGTATTGAATCCTTGTTTTTTCTTCCATGCAACAAAAGGTGCAAGTGTGCTTTCAAACATACGGTGTGAAATAATAACGAATTTCATTGGAACACCATTTATATTTAAATCTTTGCTTGATTCAGCAGGAGTGTAGTTTAACAGCCCTGATAATAATCCGTTGAATGCAGGTGAGTTGTATTTTGTTTTTAAAAGGTCAGTTTTTGCAAAATCTGCATCTTGGAATGTTACCTCTATTTTCATGTTATTGAACACTTTCAGGTCTCCAGTTACAGGGTTATATGCAAGTGGATTAATTTCAATACGTCCAATTCTTACTCCACGCATTATGCCCACTTCATGGTATCTAACCATAGGATTTGAAAATAGAGCGTTTGTTGAATAGACATGTTCATTTTTTTCAAAAGGAATTTTGTCGGGATCGGCACTTTTTGATACCGATTCTTGTGCTGGTGCAATAAGCTTGTTTATGTCGTAGTTAGCAAGATTCAGTAACACCTCGTCATAGCTTGTAACATTAACAGAAACAGTTGCTCCGGCAGGAACCTCAATTAGTCTGTTTAATACTGGTAAATCAGGATTACCAATATTGAACGAGTTGCCATATTTGTTCATTACTAGCTCAACATATTCACCTTGAGTTCTTTTTTCAAGTTGAACGTCAATGTATGAAACACTATTAAAAAGCGACAGTCCTGTTCTTTCACTATTAACAAGCTTGAGTTCATTTTCTCCAGCTTTTAACGAAATTCGGGTCTGTGCTTGATTTGAGCCTATCATTAGTAATGAAAGAACTCCAAAAAGTAATAATTTTCTCATGATTTTATTAGATTTAAATTCTTTTTAAATTTTAGCGGTTAAAAATGATGATTTTTTATTGAATTGCAAAATAAAAGCAGGAATTTTTGATAATTACAGTATATAGAAGTTTTTAAAATTAGAGCGCTTGATTAGAATATATAATCGCACAAAAATTATTCCAAACAAAATTTAGATAAAAGCAAATAACAATTACGAGTAACGAATTGAAACTTTTACCTTGTACCTTGCTCCTTATCCCTTTGCTACATTTGTTTGGTGCTATCTACATCAAAATCCTCGCGTTTGACGGCGCCTTTTATTTTGTCTTCCATTGACAGTCCCTCTAATATTTCTGTATTTATGCCGTCACTCAGCCCGATTTTAACATAACGCTTTTCAAATGTCTGAGGAGTTTCATCGACAAGGACTTCAACATAGACAGAGTCTCCTTTTTCGGCGAATTTCAAAAGGCTCTCTTTCACAGCCATTATACTATCTTTTTGCTCTAAGACTATCTCGGCGGTTGCACTATATCCCGAGCGTACAAAAAAATCCTCTTTAAGTTTCATCTCTGCCCTAATCTCAAACTTAATAGCTCCTGATTCTTCAACCCCCTTAGGTGCGATGTATTCGAGTTTTGCATCGAATTTGGTGTCGGTGATTGCTCCTATTGTTAAAATCAGATCCATTCCTAAATGCAGTTTCCCAACCTCAACCTCGTCAACCTTGCCCATGAAAATCATTTCAGACATATTAGCAATCACGGCTATGGTTGTTCCTGGATTAAAGTTATTGCTTTCTATAACTGAGTTGCCCACTTCAATAGGGACAGTTAATACCATACCTTCAATAGTAGATGTTACAAGAGTATTAGTTTGCTCTTTGGAACGTGAAGAGACACCCTCCCTGATTAGTTTCAGATAATCCTCGGAAGCCTGATATTCAGCTTTTGAGTTTTTTAACATTATTTCGGCTTTTTCCAATTCGGCAATTGCAATCACCTGTTGATCAAACAGTTGTTTCTGCCTGTCATAAACCCTTTGAGCATCGTCTAAAGATATTTTGGCTTTTTCAACTCTCGATTCTGCGTTGTTAAGGCTTATCATATCGGGGACAATTTTTATTCTGGCTAAAGGTGTGCCTACTCGTACTATGTCCCCTGGTTCGACAAACAGTTCGTTAACTATACCACTTACACGAGGTTTGATTTCAATCTCCTTGCGTGGAACTACTTTTCCTGTTGCGACAGTTTTATTTACAATGTTGGTTTTAAAAGGTGTTTCAATTGTATATATAACTGGCTTTTTCCTTGATTTTTGAAACAGGAAGAATATTGTATAAGCAAATATTAAGACTACTAATACTAACAGCGATCGTTTGAGTATTTTTCTCATAATAACTTTATTTAAAGGTTTTTTTATTTTTCTGTTCGTAATGCTTCTATTGGCTTCATTTTAACTGCTCGGTGGGCAGGTATCAATCCTGCGATTATTCCGCTAACTATTAATATTCCGAGCGCAAAGAGTCCCATGTTAAAACTTATCATTGGATTATACATTATGGGAAACTCAGCTCCGGAAGTTGCAGTATCTATTATTTGTATAACACCGACTCCCGCTGCTAACCCCAACCAACCGGCTGATAATGTCAATACTATCGACTCGGATATAACTTGGGTAATTATTTTAAATGGCGATGCCCCGATTGCTCGTCTTATTCCTATCTCATTAGTTCGCTCTTTCACAACTACTAACATTATATTGCTAATACCAATTGCTCCAGACAGTAAAGTTCCAATACCTACTATCCATATTAATGCGGCAACACTCAGGAAAAGTCCGTTTACTTTTTTAAACTCTTTTTCTACGTTGAAGTGTCCAATTGCTCTATCGTCTTCGGGGTGTATTTTGTGGCGTTTTTTCAATATCTTCATAACATTGTCGGCGACTGTTGCAACAGATATTTTTGGATCGGCTGTTAGGGAAAACCAAAAAACAATATCTCCGTAATTATATATTCGTTGCATTGTGGTAAATGGAAGGTGTACGTTTTTTTCTTCTCCTTGCGCTTGTCCGCCTGATTTTTTTGATTTGAATATGCCTACAACTTTATAATAAACGCCGTTTACCCTAATAAATTTATTCAATGGTTCTTCGTCATTAGCAAACAGTGTATTTTTTGCTAAGTTGCTAATTACCACAACTTTTCGATAATTAATTATATCCATTTCGTTAATATATCGCCCTTCGATTATATCAACGGGATCTATATAATTCCAATCGGGATAATCTCCGTAAACAGTGAACGAACCACTTTTTGTACCGTAAACTACATTGTTGGAAGTGTTTCTTCTTGATGCTTGTACTCGTGGTGCTAATCGTTCGAGTCCCTCAACATTATGTGTTAACGCTGCAATATCTCCATTTCTAAAATTCCAGCTACGCCCCTTATCAAACCCTGCGTACGGTTTTGTAGTAATGTTTGTCCACATAAATGCGCTGTTAGTTGCAAAATCTCCCAAGTTTTTGAATATAGCATTTTTAAAGCCATTACCCATTCCTAACATAACCACAAGCATAAAAATTCCCCAAAAAACTCCAAATGCAGTCATAATCGTCCGCATTTTGTTGCTTTTTAGCGTGTGAATTATCTCTTTAAAGTGGTCAATATCAAACATAAACAAGTTTTTTATTCATCACGGAGTGCGACTATGGGTTTTATTGCTGCTGCTCTTCGTGCAGGTACAAATCCTGCAATGGTTCCACATATTATCAACAATATTGTTGCACTTATAGCTATTTGTAAATTTGCTTGTGGGCTTCTAAAAAAATCGGTCGGAGGGACAATGGTTGAAAAGAGCTCTAACACCGCAACTCCCAAGACAAGTCCAAAATATCCTGCTACAGTGGTTATTAAGATTGCCTCCATAAGAATATCACCAATTATTGACCAAGGCGTTGCTCCGATAGCTTTTCGGATACCTATCTCTTTAGTCCGTTCTTTTACGACAATCAGCATTATATTGCTAACGCCGACAATACCTGCTATTATGGTGCCGATACCAATCAGCCAAATAAAAGCTGAAATGCCTGAAAACATCGCGTTTATTTGCTTTAAATTTACGAGGTTATTCTGGATATAGATAGCACTTTCATCAGTTGGATCAAAGTTATGCCTCGAGGCAAATTGTTTTCGTAAGGCTTTTTCAAAATCTTCTGTTTCTTCTGTGGTTAAGCCTTTGATTGTGAGGGATAAAATATTAACTCTATTTACTAAACTAAATGAACGTTGGGCTGTAGAAAATGGCACGAAAACCACGTCGTTATCTCTATCGCTATCGGAAATATAGATGCCAACAACTTTAAAAGGTATCCCTCCGATATTTATCCACTCTCCAATTGCATTTTTATCTTTAAATAATTCTAGTCGTGCTTTTTCTGAGATTACAACCGATTTTTTATTCTCATTACAGTCGAGCTTATTAATAAATCTGCCTTTAATGATATCAGTTTTTTCAATCTCTTGAGCTCCTGAATAAACCCCTGCGATATCGTAGTTCACAGATTCTTTACCATATGTTATAAGGTTATCTGACCAAACCCAAACCGTAGCATTAGAGTGTTCTATATTTTCGCTATTAATTCTTTTTGTTTCGTCGTAATCACGATTATTAAATTGAATATAACGGTTGGACTGCAACCCATCATGCTCTTTACTTGTTATCCCTGAGTATATCCACATACCGTTAGTGGCATCTGACTCAAAATTTGCCATAATTCCATTTTGCAAACCTTGTCCAGCTCCCAAAAGAATTATAAGCATAAATATACCCCAGGCAACGCTAAAAGCTGTGAGAGCCGAACGTAACTTGTTTTTACCAATAGTGATAAATATTTCATGCCATTTATCGATACTAAACATTGGCTTTAGCTTTTTCTATTGGTCTGTCTTCTAATATCATACCGTCTCGTAAGCGAATAATTCTGTTTGTCATATCAGATATTTCGCGCTCGTGGGTTACTATTATTACGGTTATGCCCTGTTTGTTTATATCTGTAAGTAGGTTCATAACTTCGTACGAAGTTTGAGAGTCTAATGCTCCAGTAGGCTCGTCAGCAAGAATTAATTTAGGTTTAGTAACTAATGCTCGGGCAATAGCAATACGTTGTTTCTGACCTCCACTCAACTCACTTGGTAAATGGTGTGCCCAATCACGTAATCCAACTTTGTCTAAATACTCCATTGCCATTGTGTTGCGTTTTTTTCGCGAAATGCCTTGATAGTACAAGGGTAGAGCAATATTCTCCTGCGCATTTTTATACGCAATAAGATTAAACGACTGGAAAACAAATCCAAAATATTTATTTCTGTAGTATGCTGCTTTAGTTTCTGAAAGGTTTTCCATTAACAAATCGTTGAGATAATAAGAACCATTGTCATACGAGTCAAGTAGTCCTATAATATTTAACAAAGTAGATTTGCCCGAACCGGAGCTACCCATAATTGAAACCAATTCTCCGTCGTCAATATCAAAACTGATTCCTTTCAAAACATGTAAGCTGCTCTGACCTATTGGATATGATTTGTGAAGATTTTTAATAGATATCATACGGTCATAAAGGTTATTTTAACAAAGGAACAAATTTATTTAAAAAACTGAACTTGGGACGTTTATTTCGTTCAAAAGTTACAAAACGGATAATTTTGTAACAATATTGTTGTTAATGCGTCATAAGGTTTTTGTTTTATTTATAAATTTGTGTTATTAAAAATCTAAAATTACAAACAATGCGAAATGTTTTATTTTTGCTTTTAGTTATTTATACCATAAATGCTGAAGCTCAAGAAAATACGCAAACATTAGACTTGCCAACGTGCATAAATTATGCTATAGAACACAACCTTAATCTGAAAAAACAGGAGCTGTCGCAGCAAGTTTTGCAAAACAACTACAAGCAATCGAAATACGATTTATTACCGGACTTGAACGCTATGTCGAGGTTTGGTCAAAGTTTCGGACAGACATTTAGTTACGAGCAGTCGCAATTTATAAATCAGCAGGTTACATCTTTCAATGTAGGATTGTCGTCGAATGTGTATCTGTTTGAGGGATTTAGAAAAATGCACACAACTAACCGAAGATTGCTTGAATTAGAGACAGGAAAAATAAGTTACGAAATTCTCAAAAATCAACTGATTTTAGAGATCGTAAATGCCTATTTGGTTTCTTTGTATAATCAGGAACAGTTGGAGATATTGGTGGAACAACTTTCAACAACCGACCAGCAAATAGAGAGAACGCAAAAGTTAATAGAATCGGGAACTGTGGCGAAAGGAGATTTATTAGCTCTGACCAGTCAGAGAGCAGAAGAGGAGTCGCAATTGGTTGGATATGAGAATCAAATTAAAGTTTCGCTACTCAATTTATCTCAACTAATGAACTATGATGAGGGTGTTTTTGAAATAGAAAAGCCTGATATTGAGAACTATATATTGACGTTTTCGGACACTCTCTCTATGGAAGGACTTTATTCTGAGGCAATTGTTTTTTTGCCTGAAATCAAACTTGTTGAAGTGCAATTGGATATTTCAAAAACAGGAGAAAAAATAGCTAAATCGGGTTACTATCCAACATTAGCACTTAGTGCTGCCTTATCTTCTCCTTACAATAATTTTGCAATAAATCCACAAAATGGAAGTACCGACTATATGCTACTTGACCAATTGAGAGATCGTCGTCAGGCCGAGTTTGGTGTGTCTCTTTCAATACCAATATTCAACAAATTTAGAAATCGCACAAACGTTGCTAATGCTCAAGTAGAGACATTAACAACTGAAAATGAGATAGAAAAAGTAAAGCAAGATATTTATAAAATTATTCAATCAGCGTACAATGATGTATTAGCTTCACGCGAAAACTATAATGCACGCAAACAGGCAGTTGAAGCAAGCGAAGAATCTTATCGTTTTGCTGAACAACGATTTAATGCTGGGGCAATTAGCGCAACAGATTATAATATAGAGAAAAACAAGTTGAATCAGGTAAAATCAAGACTACTGCAAAGTAAATATGATTTCATAGTAAAAACTAAGATACTTGATTTTTACCGTGGTGCTGATATACAGCTTTAAGGTAAAAGTTTGTTTTGTAAAGATCGCTAATTTCATATTCAACCAAAATGGAATTTATTATCTTTGTGCGTAAAATTAATAACAATGGTTAATATTTTGTGCATAGAGACAGCTACCAACATATGTTCAGTAGCTATTTTTTGCGGTCAAGAGATGTTGGCTTATGCTGAGTCTGATTTAGAAAATGCACATTCAAAAGTTTTAACAGTTTTTATTAAGAAATTGTTGACTGACAATAGTTTACTGCCAAATGATATTGGCTATATTGCTGTTAGCTGTGGTCCAGGGTCGTATACTGGCCTTCGTATAGGTGTATCTGTAGCTAAGGGATTTTGTTACGGGTTAAATAAACCTTTGATAATGATCCCCTCAACTGAAATAATTGCCCAGGCATGTATTTCAAACATCAATATTAATGAAGGAGAATTAATATGTCCAATGATCGACGCACGCAGAATGGAGGTATATCATAACATATATGACAAGCATTTGAATGAAGTTGGGGAGTTAGAGCCTCATATTATTACAGAATCGTCATACGCAGAGATGTTGGAGTCAAGTGTTATTCACTTTTGCGGTAATGGAGCATTTAAAATTTTAGACGTGATAAATCACAATAATGCAAGAATACACACAGATATTTTTATTTCAGCTAAATATATGTATCCTTTGGCAAGTAAAAGAATTGCTTCAAAACAATTCGCCGACTTGGCTTATGACGAACCAATATATTTAAAGGAATTTATGGCAAAACAACCTAAGCCTTATTTTAGTAAAGGTAAAAAGTAGTTATCACACAAAAATAGAATACAATTATGGGAGACACAACAGACATTAAAAATGGATTAACAATTCAGTTTCGTGATGGATTGTATCAAGTAGTTCAATTTCAACACGTAAAGCCAGGGAAAGGTCCAGCTTTTATTCGAACTAAACTTAAAAATCTAGAAAACGGACGTGTAATAGATAATACTTTCCCTTCAGGAGCTAAGATAGATATCGTAAGAATAGAGAGAAGACCTTACCAATATCTTTATAAAGAAGAGACAGGATTTGTTTTTATGCATAAAGAGACATTTGAACAGGTTTTAATTGATGAAAAACTGATCTCTTCGCCAGATCTTATGAAAGAGGGAGAAGACGTGGAAATAGTTTTTCATGCCGAAACTGAGACCCCATTAACTGCAGAGTTGCCAATTACAGTAGAGCTTGAGGTAACATATACTGAGCCCGGATTGAAAGGTGATACAGCTTCGTCAACAGCTTTGAAAGATGCAACTGTAGAAACGGGTGCAAATGTTAAAGTACCTCTTTTTGTCAATATAGGCGACGTTATACGGGTAAATACAGCTGACTACTCTTATGCTGAACGCGTTAGGTAAATGTTGTATAACAAAAGTCATATCTAAACTAGAGCGTAACATAGTTAAGTAAGATATTTACAACTGTTTAGATAGAATTATAATTTCCTTAAAACAAGAAAGATAGAAATTTTGAATTGTTTAGGCAGTAAATTTTGCAATTGCAATCAATATGAGTTACTTTTACAGTTTAGTCATGTCTAGAAATTAATGTAACCTATAAATAACGGCAAATGCGATATGGAATCAAATAAAAAGGCGTCATTAAGGAGATTACAGTTTTGCAATTTCAAACTAGATTTTTTGCTTAAGTTGACAATAGCAATCAATGAGAATTTACCTGTTGAAGAGGTATTGGATAGGTATCTTGGCATTTTAAAAGATGAGCTTAATATAGGCAAAGTTCTTTTATATCATTATAATGAAAAGTGGGAACGTATTTTGTCAAGCGGAGTTGATCGCAAAGTCGTTGATGAAATAAAGGTTCCTGATGATTTTACCTACTATACTCAAATTACCAGTCTTACCAATGCTATCAATCGTCAATTAACGGTTTTTGACGTCCTTATTCCTGTATTTCATAATGAACGACCCTTAGCTTATCTTTTAATTGGAGATATTGAAGAGGAGCGTGTTGGAATGAGTCCCACAATAAAACACCTGCATTTTATTCAGACAATGACAAACATTGTGGCGGTAGCCATCGAAAATAGGAATCTATACAATCAAAACCTTCGTCAGGAGATTATTAAGAAGGAGCTAGATTTGGCAAGTCGTGTACAGTCTATGCTGATTCCAAGCCACTCTTCGCTTCCAAACAATGAAGATATAGTTGCTACAGCCTGCTATTTACCACACTTTGAGGTTGGTGGTGATTATTATGATGTTGTTCAAATAAATGATCACAGATACGGATTTTGTATTGCAGATGTATCAGGAAAAGGAATCTCTGCTGCACTGCTAATGTCTAACTTTCAGGCAAATGTTCGGGCACTTTTTGCGGCAAATCTTAAATTAGATGAGATTGTTCATGAGTTGAACCAGCGTGTTATGAATAATGTAAATGGGGAGAAGTTTGTTACACTTTTTATAGGAGAATATAATTCACAAAACAAGAAGCTGACCTACGTTAATGCTGGGCATAACCCTCCTATTTTATATCAGGCAGGACTCAAGGAAATTAAGTTTTTACAAAGTGGAAGTATAGGTGTTGGTATGTTAGATTTTATTCCATCAATAACTATTGGAAGTGAGTATGTTACACAAGGCTCTAGATTAATTATGTTTACAGATGGAATCATTGAGCTTGAAAACGAAAACATGGAAGAGTTTGGGACTGCGTTTATGGAACATGAACTAATGCAAACACCTGTTATTGATGATGTTATATCAAATATAATTAATGAATTAGAGTCCTTTAAAGGGCAAGGTTCTTATATAGACGATATTACTATTCTTGCTCTGGAGTTCCCGAACTAGAAGGTGTATTAGACGTAAGTAAATTATTATTGGTCTCTCTTGTAAACTTAACATCTATTACTACAATAGCAGCTGTAAATCCCCAAAACACGAACAAAAACTTATCAATATCAAGAAAATTGTTCAGGAAGCCGTGTACGTAGTGCGTAATTAACCCCAGAAACAGGGCTATTGCTAAAAGTCTGGCTTCTCGTTCTTTTACTTTGTGGTATATTCTTAAAGTAGTTGTTCCTATGACTATTAGAATTAAGGTAAAAGTTACAGTTCCTAACAATCCCGATTCAGCCAAGGGTCCCAGAAATTCGCTATGAGCGTTTCCGACATCTCCAAAATTGGTACTTATTATAGTACGTTCGCTAGATAATTGGTAGGGAGCGTATTGGAACATGTATGTTCCAGGTCCAAAGCCAAATATAGGACGTTCTTTAAACATTCGTATTGCTGAATTCCAACGGTTAATGCGCTCAAGGTTTGAGGCATCTGTACTAATATTTGTTACGGATCTCAATTGTTCGCTCAAATCGTCCGATGAGCTTTGAGTGTTCTTTTCAAGACTCATCATTATCTCTGTTGAAAATGCTAGAACAACTGTTGTTAAAACTGCTCCTATCAACAAAATAGTTCGCGCTTTTATCTTCAAAGCCAATAAAATAAATAGGGCTGCACTTGCTACTACTCCAACCCATGCTGCACGTGTATATGAGAAAACTAATGCCAATATATATAAAACTCCTACAGCAAAAGCCAATAGTCTTTTTGGTGAACTAAACCTTTTGTTAAATGCGCAAAATAAAATAAATGGTATGAACATTGCCAATATAGCTCCATATGAAGTGTGGTCGGGAAGTAGTGGTGTTACCATGTAGTTTGCAGCTTGTCTGTCGAAAAATCCGAAACTACTTTGCCGTATTAACGTATATGCTATAACTATTATGAAAGAAGAGGCATATAACCAAAAGTACTTGTAAATAGATGATTTATTGGTAAATAAGTGTGAAGCCAATATGTAAAAAGTTGCTAAACACCACATTCTCGAGACGGTAAATTTCCAAGATACTATGGGCATTGTGCTGGTCAATGAAGTTATAGCAATCCAAATTAAGTTTATGTAGATAGCAATAGATACGGGGTGTGTTAATATTTTTTTGTTAAACGAATTTCTCTCAAACACAAGTTTATAAAGCACCAACAAAAACAGACCAATCAAAATTGGCTCAACAGGTAAACTTAAATCGTTATCTACATCAGCAAAAAAACATAACTGAATTGAAAGGGGTGTTAAAAAAGCAATAATATACATTAAGTTTTTGAGCGAAAAAATTGCTATAATTAAAATAGCTATACCAAAAGGAACAGCTGCAAAATAGTATTTTTCAATTGATACCAAAAATGCAGCCAGTGCTAAAACAATAATAGCACTTATGTAGTATATAAGTATCTTGTTTTTGAACACTACTTAATTGTTAATTTTACGAATGCGTTGGATTTCGCTCAATTATGCTTATAATTATAAAACAAACTAACAATACAGACATTCCTCCAATTAAGGTTATAGGAATTCGTTTTGGAGAGTGCTTTTTATCAGCAACGTATGGAGAAGATATCATTGCGTAGTATGCAACTTTTTTTTCTGCTTCAATTTTAAGTTGTTCTGTTTCTACTTTAAGGTCTGCCAATGCAGTAGTTTTTTCTCTGTAAATTTTAAAATAATGCAAAAATTCGGTGCCGTAACCCTTGACAATATCAATATCTAAGTCGGGATTTATTGTTTGAAAAGACAGGTTAACGTTTTGTCGTATTTTCTTTAATTCGTTAACATCGTTATCACTATCGCCTTCTATTTTGGTGACTAATTTACTTTCTCCTTTTCCAAGCTCAACTACTTTTGCAAAATCTTTATTTCCTGATTTTTTTATTATCTCTCCCAATAATGCTTCATATGTTTTGATTTTCTCTTCAATACTAGCTATCTGCTTTTCATTTAGCTCAATGTATTCCAATATCTTTTCCCTGTGTAAAAACGTTACTTTTTCATTATAATGTTTTAATATTGAGTTTACTATGTCACGTGCTAAGCTTGGATCAACGTCAAGAGCTGAAATTTCAACCGATTCAAAAGGTGTTTTTCGGATAGAGACAAAATCATAATAGTAATCAAAAACTTTTGCTTTGTATTTTACATAGTCTTTTGGGATACCCCAGTGATCATCAAGCTTAAGCTCTTTTACTACTTCTCTGGCGATATCTTTAGAGTTTAATATTTGAATCATCTGTTCGGTATATGTCTCTTCAGAAAAAGCCCCAAGATTTAAGGGATATACGTCAGCAAACGATTTGTATTTTCGTTTTACTAAAAATGTGGATGCTCCTACTACTATTGTTCCTATAACTGTTATTATAACAATGTGTTTCCACCATTTTGAAAAAATGTGCAAAATGTTTTTATTGCTGAAAATGCTTTCCATGTTTTTTTACTTTATTTTGATAATTGTTAATGTGCACCGCTATTAAAATCAATAAGTTTTATAAATTAAGTTTGCAAAAATATCAAAAATATTGATGTTTACTAAATTAATTGTAATTAAGAAAAAGATATTATGCAATTTATTTATATGGTCTGGGTTAATACAGCATTTGGACTTCTTTAAAGTAATATGATTTGGTGCAATTGTCGCTTTTCTGAATTTTTAGTGCACCATCAAAGTCTATATCTACTATTTTTCCTTCAAAAGTTGAATTGTTATCTCTGTATATTGATTTGTCTTTTTTGAATAGTAGTTCAAAATATGATTCTTTTAGTTCCCGAGATGGTTTTTTGTTTTTTTCAAACCCTGCGATTAAATAACGTTGTAACTCACTTGCAATTGTTTTGATATCTAAATCTGTTTTAAGTTTTAGTTTTAGGCTTGTTGCATTTGGCAATCCTGCAAACTCTGTTTGATTGAGATTTAATCCAACACCTATTATGCTTTTTTCAACTCTATTGCCCGATACGATGTTTTCTATCAATATGCCGGCAATTTTTTTGTTATCTACAATAATATCGTTTGGCCATTTTATTTTGGCGGTGCAATTGTACGAATTTAGCAGGCTTACTACTGCTAAAGATGTAATCATAGATATGGCAAAGCATTCCGCAGGTTTTATATCCAAACTAAATATGTAACTTGCTAAAAGGTTTTTGTTAGGTTCTGATGCCCAGCTATTACCAGCCTGACCTCTGCCCGAACTTTGAAAGCCTGTAGCTATACAAAATCCCGACTGTTTGTCAATATATTGCCATGCTGTTTTATTTGTTGATGATAACTCTTCAAACCAAAGAATTTTTTCAGAAGCCATATCCGTAGGGCAATTTAAAATCTATTTTAAACTTCAGTGGTTTAGGTCTTTGTTTTATCTTTAAATATATTTTTGTATTACAATTGGGTGGATTTTGCCAATATGTTTATGAAATCAAGTTTTTGACTTTGGCGTATTCTATTATACGTTCTATTCTTTTTAAATGTGCCTTTTCGTACAATTTGCCATCGACAACTACAATAGAAAAATCATTAAGTTGTGAAAAATCAATTTGTCTGCTGATTTTTACGGCTCTTTCAATTTCTGCTTTGCTGTAATACTCAATGTTTTTTACAACTTGTAGTTGGTTTGGGTGGACAATTATTTTTGCGGTGTATCCCATTTTAAAGCCTGTTAAAACCTCGTTTTCAAACTCTTTGATGTCGCCGATATTCATGCTGGCAAAGTCAATAGCTTCTACATTGTATGCATATGCAGCATTAAGAACGACTTTTCTTGCCCAACTTATCTCTTCATTTGTAAAACGCATATTGGTTTTTGCAGCATAGTCTTGTGCTCCAAGTGCAATGCCTTTGATCGGGAACTTGGATTCACTAAAAAAATGTGGAATATTAATTAATGATAACGGACTCTCTATCAGTAAAATCCATTGGATATCTGTTGTGTCGTAATAATCAAAAACATTGTATATGCTTTGTAGTTCTTCAGGTGTGCTTATTTTAGGCAAAAAATAATTTTTAAACCCCAAATTAAACAGTCTCTTTAGTTGTGCGTCATTAATCTCTTCATTACGGTTAAACAATCGTGGTCTAACCCAGTACTGTTCAACGCCATCAACCTTTTTTATGTTTTCAAATGCGACCTCATTTTCTGATTCGGCAATTGCATCTTCGAAATCAAAAACGAATGTATCGGCGGCAATGGTATCCATTTTTTCTATAAACCGTGGTTTAGAGGCTGGAATAAAAAAATAGGTACGTAGCATAATTAATATTTTTTTACGACATTTTTTCTAAATAGATAAGTTTCATTATTTTCAGAACAAATCGCAACACCTTTATCATTAAATTTATATCCTGCTTTGCTCATCCAGCCTGTTTGTTTTGCTGGGACCCTTACTACAAAAATGTAATCAGGGATTTTATACACAATCAATTTTAGGATACTTTATTTCGCATAGTTTACTGAACGTGTTTCTCTAATCACAGTAACTTTAATCTGTCCGGGATATGTCATACCGTCTTGAATTTTCCTTGCAATGTCGAAAGATAGTGTTTCTGCCTCTTTATCAGATACTTTATCACTTCCAACAATAACTCGTAACTCTCTTCCAGCTTGAATAGCATATGTTTTTAACACTCCGCTATGACTAAGTGCAAGATCTTCAAGTTCTTTAAGTCTTTTTATGTACGATTCGACAACCTCGCGTCGTGCGCCGGGTCTTGCACCAGAAATGGCGTCACATACTTGTACAATTGGAGCAAGCAGTGTATTCATTTCAACCTCTTCGTGGTGTGAGCCAATAGCATTGCATACTTCGGGTTTTTCTTTATACTTTTCTGCCAATTTCATTCCAAGTACTGCGTGTGGTAGTTCTGGCTCGTCATCGGGCACCTTGCCTATATCATGGAGTAAACCAGCTCTCTTTGCTAATTTGCTGTTAAGCCCAAGTTCTGAAGCCATTATAGCTGACAGGTTTGCCACCTCACGACTGTGTTGTAGAAGGTTTTGCCCGTATGAGCTTCGATATTTCATTTTGCCTATTAGTCTTACCAGCTCTGGGTGTAGCCCGTGTATTCCAAGGTCGATAGCTGTTCTTTTTCCTGTCTCAACAATCTCTTCTTCAATCTGTTTTTGAACCCTGTTAACAACCTCTTCAATACGTGCAGGATGGATTCTACCGTCAGTTACTAATTGATGAAGAGCCAAACGTGCAATTTCACGTCTGACAGGGTCGAATGCAGACAAAATAATTGCTTCGGGTGTGTCGTCAACAATTATTTCTACACCAGTAGCAGCTTCTAAGGCTCTGATATTACGTCCTTCACGACCTATTATTCGCCCTTTTATTTCGTCGTTCTCAATGTGAAAAACAGTAACCGAGTTTTCTATAGCATGTTCAGTAGCAACACGTTGAATTGTTTGTACCACAACGCGTTTTGCTTCCTTACTGGCAGTAAGTTTAGCTTCGTCCATAACCTCATTAATGTAAGCCATTGCTTCGGTTCGAGCTTCTGCTTTGAGAGATTCGACTAATTGTGATTTTGCATCTTCAACAGATAGACCGCTTATGGTTTCCAATTGTTCGATAGTTTGCCGTTGCAATTTTTCAAGTTCTTCGCTTTTTTTCTCAACCATTTCCATTTGTTGGGTGAGGTTGTCACGAATAATATCTATCTCTTTGCTTTTACGGTTAGTTTCTTCAATTTTTTGAGCAATAGCAGTTTCTCGCTGCTTTGCTTTTGTTTCCATAGCCGTTAATTTTGAATTTTTTTCGGCTACGTATTTCTCGTGTTCACTTTTTAACTGCAGAAATTTTTCCTTAGCTTGCAAAATTTTCTCTTTTCTGGTAACTTCTGCTTCTGCTTGAGCTTCAGCAATTATTCGCTCTTTCTTTCTTTTTTGTACTTTTTGCCATATTATATATGAAAGCACTGCACCTAAAGTGAATGATAGGAGCAGTAATACGATTATTAAATTTATTTCCATTGTATTATAGATAAATTAAAGTTTATAATTGAGTTTAAATGTACCGCTTATATTATATTGTATGCTTCATTTTATTTAGTATTTAAATAAAAAAAGCCCGCACCAAAGTTCTTTAGTCATTTAAGGAAAAATCCTTTCAGACATGTCTGGCGCTGCAATTTTGGTTCTGACTTCCACTGTTTCTTACGAAACTCTTGTCGAAACAAGAGTGAGGCCTGTCATTGCCAAATTTAGCTTGTCGCCAATGTTTAGTAGTGTTGATTTTTCTAAACCCCAAAGTATTGGTGCGGGCAATATTTTGTTATGTATAAGAACGTCGTTTTTTACTCTTTTTCAATGGCTATATCAAGGTCATAGTTTAATTTTTCAAGAATTTCGACAAGTTGATTGTCGGTTTTATTATCCTCGAGTTGGGTTAATTTTGATACAAATTGCAAAGTTGCCATAGCCAAAAAGTCTTGTGTATCCTTGTCTGAATACACTTTTTTATATTGAAGCACAGCATCATTAATACGCTTTGCCGCTAATCGGATACGTTCTTCATCATTACTATCAATTTTGATTGGATAGTATCTTTCGGCTATACTTACTCTTATGGTAATTTCGTCTCCCATTTATTGCAATTCTATTGAGTTAAGAGTGTTAAACATTGATCAATTTCTCGCACGATTTCGTTAATTTTTTGTTTGGCATCTAACGAACTCTCAGGCGTATCTGATAATGAACGAGCTGCTTTTAAATTGATATGTTTTTGTTCTAACTCTTTATATTGCAACTCCTTTTCGTCCAAACGAGATCGGATTTCCTGAATCTCCAAAGTTAACATTGCGTTAGCTTCTTTACAATTGTTATACAACACTATCAATCTGCTTAACTTAGACTGAATCTCCGATAACAATGTCTCTTTTGTTTTTGCCATACATTAAAATATTAACTCTACAAAATTACGAAACAATTTATAAAATAGCAAACGTATATTTTATCTAATAACATATTAAACGGATAAAAAGTTCTGCGCCTAAATAAAGTTTTTAAAATCGATACCCAGCTTTGTTTAGCTGTTCTAAGTTAGTAATTGGATTTTCGGGTTTAAGGTGTTTGGAAAGAAATTTATATATTTTTATTCTTATTTCTTTAGCTGTTTTTGTGTCCATTCTGTCAAATGAGTGACCGCCCGGGATATCTTTAAAAATTTCATATTCAAATTTTTTATTATCGGCTTTTAAAGATTTGATAAGATGTTCTACCTCAAGTACATTTACATCTTCATCATTGGTATTAGTATGAATTAGTAATGGTGTGTCTTTGAATTTGTGAGTGTTCCATGCTGGGGATCGTCTGCGGTATTCATTGACATCTTCGTGAGCCGACTTTCCGATATGATAATCTGTTTCAAATAACTTTCTGTAATCATCATGGTAATAGCCCATTCTTGCAACTATATCGCTAACAGGTACACCTGCAAATGCAACCTTATAATCGTCCGGAAAATTAAAAATATTCATAAGTGTAATTAGTCCTCCATGGCTCCAACCAACAATGCCAACACGATTTTTGTCAATAAAACCGTAGTTTTCTATCATGTAGTTCTTGCTGGCTAAAACATCATCAACTTCCAATCCGCCGTAGTCAATTTTTTCGTAATGTCCTTTACCATAACCTGTACTTCCTCTGTATTCAGGGGCTACGACTACGTATCCCTGTGAAATCATCTCCCTGATAATATGAAAATGATATGTTGTAAAATCTGCATGTACTCCTCCATGTGGCAAGACAATTAATGGGTATTTTTTCGAACGGTCAATATCTTTTGGAAAAATTGCATAAGTCCAAAATTTTATAGGATTACCAGCTCCCAAAGCAGTTGGATTTTTCTCTTTTGCCGGTGGCGGTCCTGTAATAAAAAGTTTGTCAACGTAGGCGATGTCGTTTAACCGCTGAAACCACATTACGTCATCTACTAGCTTTTCTACTCTGTCAAGACGATGTTGTAATAAGTTGTTTAGCTGTTCAACTGTTTGCTCACATGCGGTTTGTGAGATTAAATTACTAGAAATTAATAACGTTAATGTTAATGCGAAAAATTTTGATTTCATGCTATTGTAATTTTTAGGTTTTAGATAATATGGAACACGTACGCTTAATAATTATATCGTTGATTATCAATGTTTTGTTCGTATCAGCTTTATTCTGTATTATTAAATTTGTGTGTTGAATACTCAAAATTAATATAATTTTCGGCTTAATACTAAAAGGCAATGATAAAATCTTCCATAAAGTCCATAGTTACCAATCTTACAGTATTTACAATGATATGATTAAAAATTTGCTTTTATAGTGGTTCGCATGCCACAGCAAAAAACAGGAAAATACTTGGTAATCAGTGTTTTAAATGTCTGGCATTTAAATGCCAATTTTATTGATAGAAAAAAGTCATTATACTCACCTAAGACTTCGCAATGTTTATCTTAGTTATAAAGCACAATACACCTTAATTTATGTGCGTGATACGATAATATAGAATTAAGTATTCTCGGTACTGATAACAGTTTAGAAGGTAAATTTACTGACCCTAAGCCTAAGTCACGAAATTACAACGGACTATCCAAAGAACACCGAAAGGCATTTGTTGATGAGTATTATAAGAAAGGGGCTGTCCCAAAAGTTAAGACAGCCCCTTAAAATTAAAAAATATTACCAAGCATTTTCAGCATCAAGCGTGTGTTTGATAAGCCCCTTTGAATATCTGCATGCAGCTATCAAAAGTTCTTTTGTGCCCTCTATTAAAGCATCATTACCTCCATTGAGTCCAGTTGGCTTCCCTGATGCAACATAGGCATCGTAAATAGTTGTATTTCTGTAATTACTCCAAAGTGCTAAATATCTGACAGCTGCTGCCGGATTAGTAACTGAATAGTAGTATTTATCTGCATTTACTACACTTTCAAAATTATGACCAGAATCCCAGTTAGCAGACACCCAATTTTCATATCCATTATGAGTTGCTAATTGTTGATAGATATTTGCAGAGGTGTGCCATGGATTTGCAACATCTTGCAAATAATGAGCAGCATAGCCTAAGTACCAATCACCCATCCACTTGTTTGAAGGATAATAGTAAAATGCACTTCTCTTATTATAACCACTTCCGTTAATATTATTAGCACACATCGCATCAGCAACACCTATTCCTGTATAATAACCATACAGATAGATGTATCCATGTCGCCATTGCTGTGTTCCAGGGATAGTTCCTTCGTTGTCGTGTTGGTCTGGCATAGGTGCACCAGCAGCCATTCTGTTTGCTCTACTATCGGAAAGTTTCCAATATTTGGCAGCAATAAACATCAACTTGCTATGGGGAGTCCCTCCCCATTTTTCTGTTGATTCTGGCAGTTTACACTCAACGAACTCAGGGAATTCAATAGGTTCGGGAAGTTCAAATGGAATAACCTCTTCGTTTCCATTTACAACAGCTTGGGATTCTTCTTTAAAATCCTCTTTTTGACAACCTATCACAAAAGCAAGTGATACGATTGCTAAGATAAACAAATTTCTTTTCATGTTTTCTAATTTTTATGTTTATAAAATCTGCACCAAAGTAAAACTCAACTGATTTAATTTCAAATCAACTTTCGATAAAATGTAAACTTCCAAATTAGATTTGCTAACATTATATACTTTAATAATAAATATGTTACTTATCTTTGTTAGGATTAAAACTTAAATTTCCAACATATGTCAGACAAATTATTTTGTTTAATAAAATCAATGTCGAAACAAGAAAAAAGATATTTTAAAATATTTGCATCAAACAATAGAAAAAACAGTAATTATGTAAAACTTTTTGATTTCATAGCTAAGTTAGAAGAGTACAAGGATGAAATTGTGAAAGAGAAGTTTTCAAAAGAAAATTTCATCTCTCAATTGCATGTAACAAAAAATCTACTTCATAAGTTAATATTAAGAAGTCTTACTGTTTACCACGCAGAAATTTCAGAAGAATCAAAAATAAAAGAATTGCTAAGATTTGTTGAGATTTTGTATCATAAAGGTCTATACGATCAGTGTGTATATTTTCTCGAAAAAGCAGAAAAAATAGCTCAGGATAATTTATATTATATTGGTGTTATTGAAATACTAGAATGGAAAAGCAAAATAGCTTTTATTACCACAAAAACATCCGATTTGAAAAAATATCTCATAAGCGACTATAAAGATGAAATTGAAAAACTAAAAATTCTCAAAAACAAAAGTATCTACAGACAACTTTTTTATGAAATTCTTATTTTGAATAATGAAGGTACCCCGATTCGTAGTGATTCAGAATTAGAAAAATATGAGAAAATTATGAATAACTCATATATTAAAAATGAAAAAATAGCTGATTCTTTTTTTTCAAGGATGATGCTTTACCACATAAATGCATATTACTATTTGAACAAAGGCAATATTGTTAAAAGTCATAATTATTGTAAACAGGTCGTAGAGCTACTCGAAGCTAATCCAACTCAAATAATAAAATCTCCTATTCACTACATAGCTGCGCTAAATAACTACATATATACCTGCACTCAGATTGGACTTTTTGAACAATGTTATCCTGCGCTTAATAAACTCAAAAATGTAATCAGCTTTTATAATCTTCCAAATGATTTAACAATAAATCTTAAAGAAACTATTTTCGTTCGTTCCAATTATCTAGAATTAGAGTTATACAAAGAATCTTGTGAATTTGAAAAAGCAAAAACATTAATAAATGAACTTAAAAACCAACAAGATTTATTACTCTCTTTACCTACAACTAGATACAAAATTTTTCTCTTGTACACCATTTCATACACTTATTTTATTTTAGAGGAATATTCAAATGCACTTTGGTGGATAAACAATGTGCTAAATATTACCGAACAGAGAGAACCGATTGATATTTTTTGCTTCGCACGTGTCCTAAACTTGTTAATTCATTATGAACTAAATAACTACGATCAAATAGAGTATATTAATAATTCAAACTTACGTTTTTTTACAACGAGAAACAGAATGTTTAAATTTGAGTTGTTATTCTTTAGTTTTTTAAAGAATGTTATTTCGAAAGACGAACTTTTGGAGAATGATCTGAAAAAATTAAAGACCGACTTACGAACAACCATAAAAGATAATCAAGAGTTGAAAGCTTTGCAATATTTTGATTACTTTTCTTGGATTGATTGCAAAATAAAAAAGATTGGAATGAGTGAAAGTTTAAAAAATAAAAGAAAATCCAAGCTTTATAACAAAAATGTAAATCCATGTTAATCCCTGATTCTCAAAAAATCATTACTTTTGAACATTATACCTAAAATTATTAAGTTTGAATTTTTATCTCGTTAATCAACGAGTTACAGATGTATTAAATAAATAAATCAAAACGTTGTAACTGAAAATGTTTTCTGCTATTTTTGTGACCTGAAAATAAAGCATTACTTTAGCTGCAAAATCACCAATCAAATGCAAAATAGAAAAATAAAAACTGCGCTAATTTCAGTTTTCAATAAGGAGGGTCTAGAGCCTATTTTAAGATTATTAGACGAGATTGGTTGTAATTTTATTTCAACAGGAGGCACAAGTCAATTTATTAAAAGTCAGGGATATAAAGTAACGTCAGTTGAAAAGCTTACCGACTATCCTTCAATTTTAGGAGGACGTGTTAAAACGTTACACCCAAAAATCTTTGGGGGTATTTTGGGTAGAGTCGATGAAATAGAGGATCAGGAGGAGATGAAGTTTTATGAGATTGAAGCTATCGACCTTGTTATTGTCGATCTGTATCCTTTTGAAGATACCGTAAAAAATGGTGCGTCACACGCAGATATAATCGAGAAAATTGATATTGGTGGTATCTCTTTAATTCGTGCTGCGGCTAAAAACTATAAATCGGTTTTGATTGTTAGTAATAAAAATCAATATCAAAGAGCTCTAGAAGTAATTAAAAAAGGCTACACTACTGAAGAAGAGCGACAACTATTTGCCAAAGAGGCATTTATGACATCTTCACATTACGATACTCAGATATGGAACTATTTTGGTGGCGATTATCAGGAGAGCCTTAAAGTAAGCGTAATGGAGCATAAGACCTTAAGATATGGCGAAAATCCACATCAAAAAGGCTTCTTTTATGGAAAGTTGGCGGAAATGTTTGAAATCTTCGGAGGTAAAGAAATTTCATACAACAACATCCTTGATATTGATGCAGCTGTTAGTTTGATAGATGAGTTTGCTGAAACAGAGAATGTTATAGCAATTTTAAAACACAATAACGCTTGTGGCGTTGCAGTTCGCAATACACTTTTAGAAGCATGGAAAGATGCTTTGGCAGGTGACCCCGTTTCGGCATTTGGGGGCATTATAATTACAAATCAAAAAATTGATTTAGATACCGCAAAAGAGATTGACAAACTCTTTTATGAGGTACTTATAGCACCCGAATATTCTGAGGCGGCACTTGAACTTCTTATCAAGAAATCAAAGCGGATACTGATGAAACGCAAGCCATGCAAATTACCTCAATGGCAATTTAGAACAGCCCTTAACGGTGTGCTTGTTCAAGAGAAAGACAGAGTGATTACTAGTAGAAACAGTTGGAAAGTTGTATCGAACAAACAACCATCGGAAAGTGAAATTTCCGACTTACTGTTTGCCAATAAAATTGTAAAACACACAAAATCAAATACAATTGTTTTAGCTCATAATAAACAACTTATAGGAAGTGGAACAGGGCAGACATCGCGTGTTGATGCCTTAAAACAGGCTATCGATAAGGCAAAATCGTTTGGACTTGATTTACAGGGAGCAGTCATGGCTTCTGATGCCTTTTTCCCTTTTGCCGATTCGGTCGAAATTGCGTGCAAAGAGGGTATAAAAGCAGTGATTCAGCCAGGTGGTAGCATAAAAGACCAAGAATCGGTTGATTATTGCAACAACCACGATATGAGTATGATAATGACAGGAATAAGACATTTTAAGCATTAAATAACATAGAATTACATGGGATTATTTTCATTTTTAACACAAGAAATTGCAATTGATTTGGGTACTGCAAACACCATCATTGTACATAATGATAAAGTTGTTGTCGATCAGCCTTCGATTGTTGCAATAGAGAAGCTAACAGGAAAACTTGTGGCTATTGGCGAAAAAGCAATGCAAATGGAAGGAAAGACACACGAAGATATTCAGACAGTCAGACCATTGCGCGATGGAGTTATAGCCGATTTTCATGCAGCAGAACAGATGATTCGCGGCATGATAAGGATGATTGATAAACGTAAAAAACTCTTTTCGCCAGCATTAAGAATAGTTGTATGTATTCCCTCAGGAAGCACCGAGGTAGAAATGCG
>JGI24712J26585_10000186_pt1 | contig 51905 bp, 50 predicted proteins | sample BioPla3DNA2_FD_26585 | JGI IMG/M metagenome (IMG submission 26585) | reverse complement strand
GCGGCGGCCTGTTTGCCGCAACCTCCGGAGCGGTGCTTCTATCCAAAGAAGAAGGCAGGCGTACAGCCGAGAATCTATTTTCCCATCCCATAAGCAGGGTCAAAATATTTATCCAAAAAATGCTGGCGCTGGTTGCCTTAGTAGTTCTATTCAATGTGATCATAGGCGTTATCAGCTTCATCGTGGCGGTTATGGTAGGTTTTCCCTTTCCAAGTGACCAGTTTTTGCAATATCACCTTGCGCAGTTATTGCTAACGTTGCAATGTGGCCTCATCTGCTACGCTTTTTCCGCCTTTATGTCCAAAGACACTATGAGTTGTAGGTATCGCTGTAGTACTGGTTTTTTTATGAATACCTTTATCAACATCAACCAAGCGTCCGATGTTTTGATGTACATTACCCCCTATTACTACGCTGATTCATCAAGGGTCATCGATGGCGCTATTTCGTGGGATTTTGTGAAACACCATTATGGCTTAACGATTCTTCTTTTGCTTGTCTCGTTACTGTACTTTACTAAAAAGGATTTGAAAAATTAACGAAAGCCAGTTTCTAATTATGTTGTTCTATCAAGCGGAGAAGTGTTTTTTAGGTATTGACATTCATTGCATATTACAGGTAAAATAAATCCAAGCAAAAAACAATTCAAACTAAAGGAGGTAAGATCCATGAAAAAGAAGATCCTATCTGTATTGCTTGTACTCATGCTCCTCTTATGTACGACAGCGATGGGGGCGGGAAAACTAAAAATCACGGATATGAATCTTATTTTGTACAGTGGCAAAGATTCGGGCTATTTTTATGCAAAGGTAGAAAATATTGGGGACGCACCGGTTGGTGTGGGCTATGGTGATTTGGTTCTTTTTTCTGAGAATGGTGATATTCTTCTCACGGAAAGCTATGTAACCACGTCTCCGTCCAATGCTGTTTTGCAACCGGGCGAGTATCTCTATGTCGAAGAATATCTGTGGGGCGATGCCTTAAAAACCACCCCTGTTGGGGAATACAAGTTCTCCATTCCTGTTAGGGATAGAGCCACTGAAATGACTCAAATTCCGTGCGAAGCAACGTTTGAACTTTCTGGGGACAAATATGACAATTATATATACGTCACCTTCACCAACACGACCGACACACCTCGGTACGATTTCTATGTTACCGCAGCCTTGTATGATGCTGAGGGTGAGTTAATTTTTGTCGATTCAAATATCCTTTCCAGTATCGCTGTGCATCCAGGAGCCACCTTGACGGTAAGAATGTACATTGATAGTTCCATGATTGAGGAATACTGGGCAAACGATATTGTTCCCACTTCGATAGATGCGATAGTCTGCTTCTTGAACGATTGATGCAAGGTTTACCGCATTAAATTATACATGGATCAATTCTGAAAACCGGTAGATTTACCATCCCCCGCCGTTCTCTTTATAAGAGCGGCGGTTTTTATGGTGGGGGTAGAAAAACGATACAATTCAAGTGATATCAGGTTCACGTTAGATAGCCCTGATATTTTGGATAAGCAAAAAAAATTATAATGTTTTTTGTACATGGTTTCAAATGAAGATAAACGTATTGTGTAGTAAACAACAGTACTCAAAACCTTATGGTCCCGAAATAAATGCGATGTTATATTTGTAAGAGTAGGCTGCTCTGCAAACGTTTCCTGGCTTGCATTAATATATGGTTGCTTAGAGTTTTAGCAACACATGGGGAATGAAGCGTGGAAATGATCAGAGAGGTGATTTACGAATAATTTACAATAATTTACAATCAATTGACAATTCCGCATGTAAGAGATATAATTTACCTAATAAAGCCCAATTTAAAGAGGGCATAAAAACAATATTCTTTTAAGGAGGACTATCTGAATGAAAAAGTTCGCAGCTTTACTCTTGGCGGCGCTGATGATGTTTGGCGCTGTTTCCGCATTGGCAGGGGGTTCCCTGGTGATTTACTCCCCGCATGACGCAGACCCTCTGCAGGCGGGCATTTCTTTGTTCCGGGCGGCTTATCCGGACATTAAAGTGGAGTATATCGCGGCAGGCACCGGGGAATTGCTCCAGCGCGTTGCTGCTGAGAGCGAAAACCCCTTGGCAGACGTACTTTGGGGCGGCGGAGCCGACTCCCTGGCTGCCTTCAAGCCTTATTTCCAGCCCTATGTATGCGCCAACGACGATGTAATCGCCGATGACTTCAAGGACGCGGAGGATCTGTGGATTGGTGAATCTCCCCTGCCGATGGTACTGTTTTATAACAAGAATCTCGTGCCGGAAGACGAGGCGCCCAAGGGGTGGGAGGATCTGCTCAATCCCAAGTGGAAGGGCATGATCGCCTATGCTTCTCCAGCCAAATCCGGATCTGCCTATACGCAGCTGTGCACGATGATTCTGGCACAGGGCGGCCCTGAAGGCGGCGGCTGGGACTTTGTCGAAAAATTCTATCAGAACCTGGATGGCAAGGTACAGGATTCATCCGGCAACTGCCACAAACTGGTAGCATCCGGCGAATACGCCATTGGCGTCACGATCGAGAAGTCAGCCGTCTTGTATGCGGATAATCCCGATGTGGCTTTTGTCTACCCTGCTCAGAACAGCGCGGTTCCGGACGGCGTTGCTATTATAAAGAACGCCCCCAACCTGGAAAACGCGAAATTGTTTGTGGATTTTGTGACCGGGCTTGAGTGCCAGAAGGACCAGAATGTCAACTGGAAGCGCCGCCCGGTTCGCAGTGACCTTGAACCGGTCGGGCTGCTACCATTGTCTGAATTGGACCTGACCAACTACGACTTTGACTGGGCTGCCAATGAAAAGGAAACCATCATCGAAAAATGGCAGGAGATTATCGTCAACAATTAATTTTCGGTTATCCTGGGGGAGGGGGCTTTGCTCGCTCCCCCTCATTTTTCTAAAAGGAGTCATCCATGGAATCTTATAATGTAGCCATCAAAGACGCTGTAAAAACCTACGGGGATTTTAAAGCTGTTGCCGGCATCACACTGGACATCAATAAGGGCGAGTTTTTTACCCTGCTTGGGCCTTCAGGTTGTGGAAAAACCACCTTACTGCGCATGATTGCCGGGTTCAACACCATCGATCAGGGCACCATCTCTTTTGGGGATAGGGTGATCAACAACGTGCCTGCGCACAAGCGGGGGATAGGCATGGTGTTTCAGAATTACGCCATCTTTCCTCACCTGAGTGTGTTTAACAATGTAGCCTATGGCTTAAAAGCCAGGAAGGTGTCCGCGGACGAAATCACAAAACGGGTTGAAATCGCGCTTGAGATGGTGCAGATTTCAGAACTGGCTGCGCGCATGCCCAATGAATTATCGGGTGGCCAGCAACAGCGTGTCGCCCTGGCCCGCGCCTTTGTAATCGAACCCAGTGTGCTTTTGATGGACGAGCCCCTGTCCAACTTGGATGCCAAACTGCGTGTGCAGATGCGTGCAACCATCAAAAAATTGCAGAGAAAACTGGGCATCACCACTATTTATGTCACACATGACCAAGAGGAGGCGCTGGCCATCTCCGACCGTATAGCGGTGATGAGAAATGGACTGATCATGCAGGTGGGCGAGCCGACAGAAATCTATAAAAAACCGGAAAACGAATTTGTAGCCGGCTTTATCGGCGTGTCCAATTTTTTGGACTGCGAAATTGAAGGCAAGGATCACGAAAACGCGGTTTTAAATGTTAGCGATTATCGCTTGCCGGGCATCAGGCTCTCCCAGCCTTATCAAGGAGCGGGTAAGATTGCGGTAAGACCCGAGTACCTGACCCTTTCTAAGGAAGGAATCCAAGGCAAGATTGAGTTATCCACCTTCTTGGGCGATTTTATCGAGTATGAAATCTTGCTGGAAAATGGCCAAACCATCCAGTTGAATGAATATACCAAGGATGCGCTGACCATCAAGCCGGACGGAATGAAAGTAAAGGTGATGATGGATACAGACTCCATCATCATTTATAACGCCCAAGGGGAGGTATTGAACTGATGATGAAACTGTTAGGGTTCAGGAAGCCTAAGGTTGATTTTTGGTTTTTTGTGAAGGTAATTGTGATTCTGGCGATGCTGTTCTTTTTGGTGTATCCTTTCTCCACGTTAATCACTAGGAGTTTTTTCTCTAAAAAAGTGGACGGAATGACTTTTGACAATTACGCAACCTTCTTTAGCAAGAAGTATTACCTGGATGCCCTGAAGAACACGCTGTACATCACCTTTTTTTCCTCCCTTACTTGCCTTCTGGTGGGCGCTCCTATGGCTTATTTGATGACCCGCTACAATATTTTTGGCAAAAAGATCATCTATGTCTGTATCATATTGGCCCTGATGTCCCCGCCCTTTATTGGCGCGTATTCCTGGATACTGTTGTTTGGCCGGGCGGGATTCGTTACCAAATTATTCGCGAGTATCGGCATCAAAACACCAACCATTTATGGGCCTGGGGGTATTATTCTTGTGTTCACACTGCATTTGTACCCCTATGTGTACCTATATGTGTCAGGAGCGCTTAGCAGCATTGACAGCTCCCTGGAGGAGGCGGGTGAAAACTTAGGTTCATCCAAAATCAGGCGATTGTTTACGGTAACCCTGCCGGTCGTGATGCCTTCTATTCTGGCGGGCGTGGTGATGGTGTTTATGACCTCGCTGGCAGATTTTGGCACCCCGATGCTGCTGGGAGAGGGTAAGACCAGGGTGTTGCCTGTTTTGGTGTATGACGCATATATGAGTGAAATCGGCGGCGACGCGAACATGGCCAGCACCCTGTCGGTCATCGTGGTGGCTTGCTCGCTAAGCGTGTTGCTGTTGTAAAAATATTATGTGGCCCGAAAAAACTACGCTATGACCTCGCTTCGCCCGCCCAAAGTGGTGGAGCTACGTGGCTGGAAGCGTTTTTTGGTGACGCTGCCGGTAGCGATCGTTGCCTTTTTGGGCCTTCTGCCTCAATTGACAGTGGTGATCTCTTCCTTTATCCGGACGGATTTTACCGGCTTCATTGGCGGGTTCACCTTGGAGAACTACGAGAAAATCTTAAGCCGGCTGAAAACCAACATCACCAATACCTATTACTTTTCCGCTGTCGCCATTGTTTTTATCGTGATCTTCGGGATGCTGATCTCCTACATTTTAGTGCGCAAGCGTGGCAAGGTTGCCAGTATCATGGATCTTCTGGTCATGTTCCCTTATGTGATTCCGGGCTCTGTTTTAGGTGTGTGCCTGATTGTGGCTTTCAACCGCCGACCGATTATTTTAACCGGTACAGCGGCCATTATGATTGTCTCTTATGTGGTGAGAAAACTGCCCTATACCGTGCGCTCGGGCAGCGCCTTCCTTTACCAGATGGATGTGTCGGTCGAGGAAGCCTCGGTAAGTCTTGGCATATCGCCAATGAAAACCTTCTTTAAGGTGGTTGCGCGATTGATGCTGCCGGGTATCCTGTCAGGCGCTATCCTCAGCTGGATTACCTGCATCAATGAACTGAGTTCTTCCATCATGCTCTACAGCGGTAAGACCTCCACCATCTCTGTTGCCATTTATCAGGAGGTTATGCGAATGAGCGACGGCACCGCAGCTGCGCTGGCTTCTGTCCTGACCCTGACCACGGTTTTGTCCCTGCTAATCTTCCTGAGGTTGAGCAAGGGGAAGGTGTCGATTATTTAGTGTTTCTCACTCGTTATTGAAAGCATTCTGTTAATGTTGCGCACATTAGGGAATAGATTGGCGTGTCTTCGTACAGGGCATTTTAAACCTGAAACGGATAAAAGTAGGAATAGAATATTGCATTTCATACCCCCTTGAAAACTCAACATTTTCAAGGGGGCTTGGCAGGGGAAGGACTCGGCTTCTATCCAGCGGCAGAACACCGTAATATTTGGTGGTATAAAGTCTAAAAATCGTTGATTTTATTCACTTTTATGAAACGCAGTTTAAGCCTATACAATTCGAAAAGTGTTTTATGAGATTCCTCTTTCTTTCACTTTCCGTCCGACTCTTTCGTACTGTCACTCTTTTGAGCCACATGACAAATGAAGGCGAGAATTCTCTCAATATCCGATATCATGTTTCCATCTAATATTGTTTTAAAGCATATAGGCTGTGTATTTGTGAAAATATATTAGGAGAGGTGGATTATTGACAAAGCTTCGGATTTTGATATAGTATTACTTTAAAGGATGAAAAATGAACTTTGATAAATTATAAATCCCCCAAAATGATGACAGGAGATTACGAACTCGAAAACATCAAATGGTTAAGATATTTTTTAAGACTTGAATAGCAAACCTAAGCCGGACACATTCTACAAATAACATTTCAATCAAATGCATTCTAACTAAACTTTCAAATCAATTTAGAAGAAGCGTAACATACGGCATAGACGTATTTATCATGTGGCAGGAAGATTTAACGACTTCAGCATAAACTTTATTTTCTATTATGTTGATTATTTAGGAGGGAATGAAATGGTTAACGAATTTATAAGAACAAAAATAGTTTGTACTATTGGTCCTGCATCTGAGGATGGCGAAACCCTTGGGAAAATGATAGATGAAGGCATGGACGTATGCAGGCTCAACTTTTCGCATGGAACGCACGACGAACATAGAAAAAGAATCGATACCATCAAAGAAGTGAGAAGGCAAAAAGGCGTGCCTATTGCTATCCTTTTAGATACAAGAGGTCCGGAAATCAGAACAGGAACTTTTGAAGAAAAAGACATTTGGCTTGAGGTAGGTCAAGCCTTTACCATCACAATGGACGATATTGTAGGCAATAAGGAAAGATGCACTGTAACTTACAAGGAGCTTGTCAAAGATGTATCTATCGGAGACAGAATATTGATAGATGACGGTCTTATAGAACTGTTGGTCAAAGAACTTACCGAAAAAGATATTATCTGTGAAGTGATAAATTCAGGTTATATCAACAACAGGAAAGGCGTTAATGTTCCGGGAGTCAGGACAAATTTGCCTGCTATTACTGCCAAGGATGAAAGTGATATCATATTCGGCATCGAAAACGAAATAGACTATATCGCAGCATCATTTGTAAGAAAAGTCAGTGACGTAATTGAAATTAAAAGAATACTTGAAAATAACGGCGGCAATAAAATAAAAATAATAGCGAAAATAGAAAATCAAGAAGGAATAGACAATATTGCAGAGATTCTTGACGTTGCTGACGGTATCATGATAGCAAGGGGAGATCTTGGTGTGGAAGTACCTACGGAACAGATGCCCATGTTGCAAAAAGAACTTATAAAAGCTTGTAACAAAATATCCAAACCGGTAATCGTAGCCACGCAGATGCTGGATTCCATGGTAAGAAACCCAAGGCCCACAAGAGCGGAAGTAACAGACGTTGCAAACGCGATATTGGAGGGTACGGATGCGATTATGCTTTCTGGAGAAACAGCTGCGGGAAAATACCCTATAGAAGCGGTAGAAACAATGAATAGAATCGCACATGCTACAGAAAGCACTATCGATTTTGATGACAACCTTCATAATAAGAAATATGATAAACAATTAACAATAACAAACGCGATTTCGCACGCTACTTGTATTACGGCATCAGATCTGAAAGCGAAGGCCATTGTTATGGCAACAGCGGGCGGATATACTGCGCGCATGGTATCGTCTTACAGACCCAAATCTCCTATCATTGCATTAACTACGGACGAAAAGTCTTATATGCAGATGAATCTGCTATGGGGGGTCATACCTATAAAAAGTCCCGAAGTAACCGGTACCGAAGAGTTGTTGCGAAATGCTGTAGATGAAGCAATATTGCAAGGATATATCGATGAGGGTGACTTGGTAGTAATAACAGCGGGAGTTCCTGTGGGAAAAGCCAGTAACACAAACTTAGTAAGAGTTCACATGGCCATGAAGATTATTGTTGAAGGCATAGGAGTGGGGACTAGCAAATTTTCCGGCAAAGCACAAATCGTAAACTCTGCAACCTCACCTCAAATGTTCCAGAAAGGCAATGTACTCGTCGCTTCAGCTACTAATAAAGATATGATAAAAATGGTGGGAAAAGCTTCAGCTATTATTATCGAATTAGGCGAAATAACGTCAGACGCCACAAAAGTCGGATTGAACTTAGGCATTCCCGTCATTGTGGCTGCGAAAGATGCTACAAAACTTATTAAAGACGGGGAAATGGTAACGGTCGATGCGGAGTTCGGCAGGGTATATGCCGGCGAATTGAGCATGATATAAACTTTCCTGAATAATGAAATTTAGCCTGACACTTTTAAAAAAGCAAAATGATAGCGCAATTAGGAAGTAATCATTTGCGTAGGGCATTTTAAATCCGTAAAGGGTAAAAGCAAGGACAATATATCTCCGTTTTACACAACCCCCCCTTGAAAAACTGAACGTTTTCAAGGGGGGGGACTTTGGCAGGGGCAGAAGGACTCGAACCCTCAACAAAGGTTTTGGAGACCCACGTGTTGCCATTACACCATACCCCTAACACAAAGTGCATTATAGCTTAAAAGTTAATTGGAGTCAAGGCGTAAAACTCCAATTAGATTAGATGATTAAAAATTAATTTAATAAAAACTTAAAAAGGGGTTGACAAAACAAAAAAGTCCAAGTAATATGGGATTATAACAACATATAACGTTATAAAACGTTATAAAGATAGAAGGGGGTAGTTTTATGCCAGACAAGGAAATGTACGCATTACAGTTACAGCAAGTAGAGGAGGCAATAAAGACCGTACGAGGCAAAAAGTTTAATGCGGTTTATATGATCGCCTGTGGAGGTTCCAAGTCAACTTTCGGGCCTGCACAGTATATTTTTGATTCAGAGAGTGACTTGCCCGCCTACGTATTAACATCCAATGAGTTTAACTATCGTAAACCCAAACAGTTTACTCCTCAGTCATTGGTACTCACTTGCTCTCACTCGGGCAATACGCCGGAAACGGTTCAAGCGACCCAAGCTGCAAAGGACATGGGCTGTGTAACAATTTGTTTGTCAAACAAGATTGATTCAGAGCTATGGCAGGCGGCCAATCACGGTGTTTATTATGGCTGGGGCGACTACAATCCCGCATATGGCAAGAGCGCTATGTTATATCGCATGGTTTTTGGTATTCTTAATGAGCTGAGCCCCAACGAGCGCTTTGTTCGCGCAATCAAACACATTGATGCGCTGGAAACGCTTGTGCCCAAAAACAAAGACCTGTTTGCGCAAAGAGCCGCTGCCTGGGGGAAAGAACACAAACGTGAGCCGATTATTTACACCATGGCATCCGGTGAATATTACCCTGAAGCCTATTCGTTCGCTGTTTGTTTGTTAATGGAAATGCAGTGGATTCACTCTTCATCCATTCACTCGGGTGAGTATTTCCATGGCCCCTTTGAAATTACCGACTATGACGTTCCTTTCCTGATGTTTATGAGCAGGGGTAAAACACGCTATCTTGATCAGCGGGCATTAAATTTCGCACAGAAATACTCCGACAAAGTAACGGTGATTGATGCTCAAGAATTTAACCTTGGCGATATTGAAGAAGACCTGCAAAGCTATTTTGCGGCTATTATCATGACGCCTGTGGCAAGACAATATGCCGATTCGATTGCTGATCATCGAGGCCATCCTCTAAGCGTTCGCCGCTATATGTGGCGTATGGAATATTAAAAAGGAGATAAAACTATGAAAAGGATTATCGCTCTGCTACTGGCTTTCATGATGGTCTTGAGCCTTACGACAACCATCACAGCAAGTGCGGAAGAAAAAATCAAATTAACTTTCTTCCACCGCTGGCCAAACGAACCCAAAGGCCCCTATATGGATGAAGTGATTCGCAAGTTTGAAGAAGCTTATCCCAACATCGATATTGTGGTCATCGACCCGGTGCTTAACGACTCATATAAGGAAAAAATCCGTGTGTTGATCGGCTCATCAGATATTCCCGATGTTTTCATGTCATGGTCGGGCAGCTTTGGCGCCAACTTGGTTAAATCGGGAAGGGTTTTGCCCTTGGATGATATGATTGCTGCCAATCCCGAGTGGTCAGGCAAGATTATTGACAGCCAATGGGGCCCCTTCCAATACGATGGAAAACAGTACGGAATTCCCTGGTCCATGGACGGCAAGGTGTTCTACTACAATAAAACGGTTTTTGTTGAGCTTGGCTTACAAGAACCCGATACCTGGGACGAGTTCATTACTGTTCTGAAAACACTGCAAGAAAACGGTTACCCCCATCCCATATCCGCGGGCTTCCAAGCGGAATGGGCGGTAAGCCACTACCTTGGCGCCATGGTTCAGCGTCGTGTTGACCCCGATGTGGTTACCAAAGACTATGCCCTTGAAGGCGACTTCACTGATCAGGGATATGTTGATACGCTCAACAGCTTCCTAGAGCTCAAAGAGTATATGAATGAAGATCCCAACTCTGTCGATCATTCTTTTGCCAGAAACCTGTTTATTGATGGAGAGAGTGTTCTGTGTCTCATGCAGCTGGCCGAGATTAAGCGTGTTGAAGACGGCGCCGACTTTGAATACTCTTTCTTTGATATGCCTGCTCTTCCCGGCGGTCTTGGAGATCCGGATGAACTTGAAGGCGCGCCCGAAGGCATGATGATTTCTGCCGAATGTGAGCACCCCGAAGCTGCGGCTGAGTTTGTACGTTTCTTTATCAGCGAAGAAAACGGCGCATTGATGACCAAGATGACGGGTGAACTGTCTTGCGTGGAAGGCGCTGTTAATCCCGACAGCGTTTCTACTCCCATTCAGTTGGATGCTGTTGAACTGATTAAGAAGGCATCCGGCACAACGCTGTGGCAAGATAATGCGGTTGACGCAACGGTAGCTTCTGCCTTTATGAAGGGCGGACAGCTATTGTATACGGGCGATAAGACTGCGGAACAGGTTATGGAAGACGTACGTGCTGCGTTAGAATTAGCCAAACAAAAGTAAACCAGGCGACGGGGAGGCTGCCGTTTTACATGCGGTAGCCTTCCTTAGCTTATCATTTAAAAGGGGAAGATGATGATGCAAAGAACAACAAGATTGCAAGGGAAGAAAAGACAAAAGACGCCTTGGAGCGCTTATCTTTATGTGTTTCCCATGGTTGTGTTGATGGGAGTGTTCATATATTATCCGATCTTTGTAAATTTCTATTATACGCTCTATAATTTTTCGGCGTTTTCACTCAGCCATACTTTCGTCGGCTTAGGCAACATTCGGCTTCTCCTGTCCGATCCTGTTATTGCAACTGCGCTTCGAAACAACATTTTTTATTGTTTAATTTCCATAGGTTTTCAGGTTCTCTTAGCTTTGGGTCTTGCTTTTATTCTAGAAGAACCGCTATATCGCCGTTTTTCGACGGTTTTCAGAACGACATATTTTATACCAGTACTCATTTCCATGACGATTGTCGCCATGTTATTCATGCAGATCCTTTCGCCAAGGGGGCTGCTTAATTCCTTTTTAAGCTTGTTTGGAGGAAAAGTCAGAACTGGCTGGCTTGGGCGATCCAGCAGCGCAATTTTCTGCGCGATTTTCATGTCCCAATGGCACTCAATGGGCTATACGACCATGCTGTTTATTGTGGACATTCAAAAAATACCGACAGAACTTCTGGAAGCGGCAGAGATTGATGGGGCTAACCGCATACAACGTTTTTTAAAAATAGTTGTTCCTCTTGTCAGGGAAATGTTCTTTGTTGTCATGGTAACAACAGTTTCCGGCGCTTTCCTTGTATTTAACGATGTTTATGTGTTGACCAGAGGTGGACCAGGCAATTCATCAACCACGCTGGCAGTTTATATGTACGATATGGCGTTTACCCAAGACCGTATGGGATACGCTTCCACAATTGCTATCTTAATGTTTGTGATTTGTGTTATTCTTGCCTTGACACAAAGACGCTTACTCAGAACAGGGAAGGGGTGAAGAAGGTGACCTGTTCGGTTAAAAAGAAAAAGATAGGATTTCCAAAATTCAATTCAAGCCGTAATCAGTGGACGCTGGGTACAGTTATAATTTTATTTTTCCTGCTTGTTTATTTTGTCTTGGTTATATATCCTCTGATTTGGATGATTCTTTCTTCGCTTAAAACTGAAAGAGAGTTTTTCCGTAACATTTGGGGTTTTCCTGCGGAGTTTCAATGGGAAAACTATTCAAAGGCGTGGTCCATGGGTATTTCGGATTACTTTCTTAACTCGGTTTTTGTGACAGCCTGTACTATAGCAACAACCATTAGTATTGCGGTTTTGGCGGCTTTCGGATTAGTTCTATACGACTTTAAAGGAAAAAACCTTATTCTTTTACTTGGTATGGGCGGCATGATGTTTTCGGCTCAGGTGGCGCTCATTCCTTTGTATCGGGTTATTCAGAACCTGCGTATTCATGATACTTATTGGGCGATGATTTTGCCATACACAGCCTTTCGAATGTCTATATCATTGCTCCTAATACGCTCGTATTTTCTGTCCATACCGCGGGAAATGTATGAATCGGGCGTCATAGACGGTTGTTCGTCTCTTGGTATTTTGTACCATATCTATTTACCGATGTCCAAACCCATTCTTCTGACAGTATCCATTTTGATAGCCTACTATTCATGGAATGAGTTTCTATTCTCAATTATTTTTATTGACTCAAGGGCGCTCAAAACTATACCTTCGGGTCTTATGGTGTTTAGAGATGCTTTGAACACTGATTATGCTCTGCTGTTTGCCGGTTTGACTATTTCTGCTCTACCGATGGTGCTTTTGTTTATCTTGATGCAAAAACAATTCATTCGTGGCTTATCTTCAGGCGCCGTGAAAGGATAAAAAATGTATGCTGAGTATGTTAGGTTTAGGTGACAATGTTGTTGATTGTTATCTCGATGAGCAAATCTATTACCCGGGTGGAAATGCGGTTAACGTAGCTGTTGGTTGTAAGCGTAACGGATTTGATCGAGTGGAGTACCTTGGTGTGTTTGGTTGCGACGAGAAAGCCAGACATATTCAATGGGCGCTTGCTCAGGAAGGAATTTCCTATGATTATTCAAGGTATGTGTTAGCCGGAAGTGGAAGCCCGGGCGTTCGTTTGGATGAAAACGGCGACAGAAAGTTTGTAGGAGGCCCCCGAGATACTGCGCAGCATATCCTAAGCATATGTTTAACACAGAAGGATCTGGAATATATTTCAACGTTTGACCTATGTCACACTTCGTGCTACTCTAATATAAACCATGAGCTGCCTAAATTGCTTGGGCGTTGCGATGTTTCGTATGATTTTTCGGATAGACGATCCCCCGAACTCCTGAAGCTTGTTTGTCCGTACATCCGTTTTGCGTTTTTCAGCGGCTCAGGCTTGTCAGAAGAGCAACTACATTCTTTAATTGCTTCAGTTAGCGACTATGGGGTAGAAGTAGTAGGGATTACGCTGGGAGAATCCGGTGCAGCCTTTTCCATCAAGGGTAAAATGTATTATCAGGGCATCCATACGGCTCAAATTGTTGATACTATGGGTGCGGGAGACAGCTTCATTTCTGCCTTTTTAACTGCGTATTACCAACTGAAATCACCTGAGGTTTGCTTGGAATTAGCTGCTAAAAGTGCCGCAATAACTTGTGGCTATCATGGAGGCTTTGGTTATGGAAAACCTTTTGGAGAAACCTGTTGAAAACTTAAATCCCTACGAATTGGATAGCCTTTCATCTGTTCCTCTTTACAGCCAGATTGTACGTTTCTTTTTGGTGGCAATCAGCGCCGGTGAGCTTCGAGTGGGAGAAAAATTACCCACTGAAAAAAAGATATGTGAACAATTTGGCGTAAGCAGAATTACCGCCCGCAGGGCGGTTTCTGAACTTGAAGGGATGGGGCATGTTGAACGTAAACAAGGAAAGGGCACCTTTATTATTGACCGCCATGTAAAGGTTTATGCTATGGCCATGGATGGTTTTGGAGGATTTGCTGCCCATAGTTCGGGTATTAGCGATACAAAAATTATTTCCAAACGCTTTGGTCTTGCAAACGAGAAAGAGGCGTCTTTACTGAAGATTGAGGTTGGAAGTCCTATCCAAGAATTAGTTCGGTGTCTTTATTTGGATGGCATGCCTTTGATGATTGATAAGGCGCTTTATTGTAATACCAAGTACCCAGGGCTTATCGATTCGTATAAAAAAGGCGAGTCAACTTATGAAAAATTGGAAAAGGAGTTTCAAGCAATTGCCTTTACCAATGAAAAAGAAATATCCTATACGGTAGCCAGGCCCGATGAAGCGGTCATTTTGCGGTGTAACGTGGGTGATCCACTTTATTATATTGAGAAAAGTGTACTGGATGAAAATGGGGGGGTTATCCACCATGCCATAGGTTTGGCGGTGGCAAGTCGGGTAAAATTAACACTTTCTTATAGCAGGTAAATAAAGCTCCGTGCGGGTAGTCGGTGAAAGACTGCCTGCTTTTTATGTTAGGCGGGTGTCTTTGCCTATTTCCTTGAGGCTAATTAATGAACGGGCAGGATTTTACATAGATTTTACGCGGATTTTACATGCTTTACACAAAAGCTTTTTTATGTTATTATATCTTCAGTTGAGTTAGGCTGACAAGAATTCTAAGCCTAAAAATATGAAAGGAGCCCTTTTTTATGAAAAAAACGTTTTTTCTGTTGTTGGTCTGTTTGCTACTTATAGGCCTCGTACCTTTTGTCCAAGCTCAGGATGTGATTGAGCTGGACATGTATTTCCCTGTTTCTGTCGGCGGCGGTCCCGATGCTTTGATTACTGCTTTGTGCGACGAGTTCCATCAGGAATATCCCAACATCAAGGTAAACCCGGTGTATGCCGGTTCCTATGCCGATACCCGTACCAAGGTGCTTGCCGCCATTCAGGCGGGCAATACTCCCGCCATTGCCCTGATGTTCTCAATTGACCTATATCAGTTATATTCCATGGACGTTCTGTATGATTACGATAGCTTTGCCACCGATAAAGCTGGGCAGAAATGGCTGAATGGCTTCTATGACGGCTTTATGCAGAACAGCCGCTTGAATGAGAAAACTTATGGAATCCCATGGCAGCGCAGTACCATCATCATGTATTATAACAAGGACATGTTCCGCGAAGCGGGCCTGGATCCCGAGATGCCTCCCACCACTTGGGCGGAGCTAAAGGATTATGCCCAGAAGCTGACTGTTAAAGACGCTGCCGGCAACACCACCCGCTATGGTGTGCAGGTGCCTAGCGACAAGGCGGGTTATGCCTACTGGATGTTGCAGACCTTTACATTGACTCAGGATGGATTTAACATCATGTCTCCCGATGGTACCGAGGTGTTCTTCAACGATCCCCGCACCATCAAAGGGCTGGAGTTCTGGAAAAGCCTGTCGGATGACGGTTGCCAGGCCCCCGGTACCCCTAAGTGGTCTACCACCGTTTCCGACTTCTTGGAGCAGAAAGTGGCCATCATGTACCACACCACGGGCAATCTGACCAATGTGCGCAAGAATGCTAAGTTCGATTTTGGCACCAGCCGTCTTCCTGCTGATACATCCTACGGTTCTCCTACGGGCGGCGGTAACTTCTACTTGTTCAAGGGAGTGCCGGAGGAGGAAACCAAGGCTGCTTATACCTTTATCCAGTGGATGACAAATAACCCCGAGCGTGTTGCCCAGTGGTCCATTGATACAGGTTATGTAGCTACTCGTCCCGAAGCCTACGAAACCCAGCGAATGATTGACTACGCTAATGACTTTCCCTCCGCCCTGACCGCCCGTGATCAGCTGGAGTTTGCGCATGCTGAGTTTTCGGTATACGACCAAGGTGCGGTGCAGGACATCCTGGATACAGCCATTGAAGCGGCCATGACAGGTACCAAGACGCCTGAAAAAGCCATGCAGGACGCTCAGATTGCTGCGGACGCTATTTTGGTGGATTATCGATAAGAATAACAATTTTCGGACAGCATAATAAAAGTGAACAGTGCCTCCCTTGCAAGGCCGGGGAGGTGCTGTTCCTTAAAAGGAAGGAAGAACTTCTTTGCAGACAAACATTCAACGGATAGACCAGGCAAACCGCCTGAAGAAACGTCGGACAACTTGGTTAGCTTGGCTTATGCTGCTGCCAAGTATGATTATTCTGGCGGTTTTTACCCTATATCCTATCGGGGAAAGCGTGTACATGAGTCTGTTTAAAAACAACATGTCCACTTTTGTGACAGGTCCTGTGTGGGTAGGACTGCAAAACTATGTGAATCTTTTTACTAGGGATGCAGTGTTTAAGAAAGCTTTTTATAATAACCTGATTATTGCCGCAGTGACCATTCCCTCGTCAGTTACTCTGGCGGTGGCCATGGCGCTGTTTACCAACAAGGTGGGCAGGGGAAAGAGTTTTGTGCGTGTTGCCTATTTTTATCCTGCCCTACTGCCTATGGTAGCGGTGGCTAATATCTGGTTGTTTATCTATACCCCCATGTACGGTTTGCTGGGGTATATAGCACCTACATGGCGATTACTGGAAAATGTTGATACTGTTCAATGGGCGCTGATTATTATGCTGGTGTGGAAGCAGGCAGGCTATGTGATGATTTTTTATATATCCGGCCTGCAGGGCATCGACCAGGAGATGTACGAAGCTGCCAAGATTGATGGCGCCAACTCAGTGCAGGCGTTCTGGCATGTTACTTGGCCCATGCTGAAGCCTACCACCATCTATGTAATGATTATTACTATGACCAATGCCTATAAAATGGTGGACCATCTGTATATCATGACCAAGGGAGGGCCGGACAACGCATCCAACATGTTGCTTTTCTATGTGTACCAGAAGGCGTTTGACCAATCCAATGTGGGGGTGGCCTCCGCTGTTACGGTGGTATTAATAGTGATTTTGCTGCTGGCGACGGTGGTGCAATTCTATACCCAAGACAAGCGTACTTTCTATGCATAAAGGAGGAAAGAGAATGAAAACAAAGACAGCCTCCTCAAGGCGCTGGAAGTTAAGCCCGCCCATGTTAGTGGTTTATGTTGTTATGTTTCTGACTGCCATAGTGTTCCTGATACCTCTGGTGTGGATGGTACGCACGGCGTTTATTCCTAGCGAGCATACCACCAATTTACTGGCCATTGACTGGCCCACGCTGGACAATTTTACCAGGGTATGGCAGGCGGCGCCTTGGAGTACCTACTATATCAACACATTTATCATCGTAGGTGGTGTGTTGGCCATGCAGTTTTTTACAGTTGTGCTGGCTGGCTATGCCTTTGCCCGGTTGGATTTTCATCTGAAGAACACGCTGTTTATCCTGTTCCTATTGCAAATCATGATTGCAGCCGACGTGCTGATTTTGCCCAACTATAAGACGATATCGGCGCTGGGTCTGTCTAATACCTTACTTGGCGCTATGTTACCCTTCTTTGCGTCGGCTATGGGTACCTTTCTGATACGCCAAACCATCAAAACCATCCCTTATGAACTGGAAGAAGCGGCTAAGATAGACGGCTGCTCATTGCCAAGGCTGCTGTTGCAAATTTATGTGCCTTTGTTGGTGCCTGCGCTGATTGCCCATGGCACGATTGCCGCAAGCTATCAGTGGAACAACTTCCTGTGGAATTTGATTGTAATTAACTCGGTAGCTAACCGCCCCCTGACGGTGGGGCTGGCGATATTCGCCATGAGCTATGAAACGGGTGCCCAGTGGAGCGACGTGAGCGCCGCAACCTTTCTGGTGGCTGCGCCGTTGCTTACTCTATTCTTTGTCTTCCAAAAACGTTTTGTACATTCCTTTGCCCATAGCGGAATAAAATAATGTAGGTTCCAAGGGGAATTTCATCAGAGTGTTACCACTATCTTTTCTGTAGATAAGCTTGTGGGAAGCGTTTATTTCATGGCCCTTCTTCTTAGGACTGCGTAAAGCCAAACTCTTTTTTAGTAAAAAAAACAGAAGCTGAAGCAGTGTGTAGAAAGAAACCTGAAATAGAAGTGGTGAAAAGGTATTTTGAAAAAGTTGTATAGAAATATTTATTTTTTGGCTTTGTCAAAATATGTTACGCTCCAAAGCTATTGACAAAATCCCGGTAAGAGCAATATTAAAAGCGGCGACTTTCGCCTAATCCATATATTAGAGTTTTTGTCTCAAACGATTAATTACCTTTCAAATTGGGAGTAGAACTTGCTTTGTGTTGTACTTGTCCTTTTTTTGCTGCTGTGGTATACTGCTTCTGTGATTTTGTATTGAAAGTTGAGGGAAGAACGGAGGGTGGGTGCTGTATACGACAGGGAGCGCATTTAGGCGCTTCTTTGTTGTACGTATAGGTACCTACTTTTTTGTGAAAAAAATCGATGAGTAAAAAGTCGACTGATGCAATTTTAAAGCGGGCAACCGCTCTTGCCATACAGCAAGGGGTTGAGCTGGTGGATATTGTCTTCGAAAAGGAAGCGCCGGGTATGTATCTGCGTGCCTACATTGACAAGGTGGGCGGGGTTGGTCTTGATGATTGTGAAAAGTTTCATATGGCCTTCCAGGCGCTGGTCGAACATATGGATTATGATTTTTTAGAAGTGTGTTCGCCTGGCCTTGACCGTCCGATCAAGACTTTGAGGGACGCACAGAAGGCCATGGGTCAGCCGGTCGAACTAAAGCTCTACAAAAAAAGAGAAGGGCAAAAAGTCTTTCATGGAAACCTTATCGGCTTTGATGAGCTGGGTTATCACCTGATGATTGGCGATACGGAAGAGGTTTTTTCACTCAAAGAGACAGCGGTGTGCCGTCGTACCATTGACTTAGATGAACTGATAGATGAACTCGAACTACAAACAGAAGAAACGGAGATTGATGAAAATGACTTCATCCAAGCGTGAAAGAATAGACATTATTGAAGCAATTGAACTACTGGCGCGTGAAAAGGATATTGATAAGGACAGCCTGATTCACACCGTCGAGGAGGCAATCAAGGCGGCTTATCGCAAAAACGGACGCATAGGTAATCCTTCCCAGCAAACCCTTTCAGTGGTTTTAAGTCGCAAGGAAGGCGTTCAAGTGTTCGCTAAAAAGACCATTGTGGAAGAGGTTGAAAACGAGGACATGCAAATTACCCTTGAGCAAGCGCAGCTTATCAACCCGATTTTGCAACTAAACGATATTGTCGACGTGAATGTTACTCCTCAAGACTTCGACCGTGTCGCGGCTCAAACAGCCAAGCAAATGCTGCTTCAGCGTATTCGTGAAGCCGAGCGGGGCAAGGTGTACGAGGAGTACATCGACAAAGAGCAGGAGATCATGACTGCCATTGTCCAGCGCATTGAACCCAGAGCCGTATACCTTGATTTGGGGCGCTCCGAAGGCATTATGGAAGCGGCCGAGTTTATGCCCGGTGAAGAATACCATGTGGATGACCATGTTAAGGTTTATGTGCTCAAAGTTTTCGGCGGAAGGGGAGAAGGCTCCCGTGGTCCCCAGGTTTATGTGAGCCGTATTCATCCGGGATTGGTTAAACGGCTGTTTGAAATGGAAGTGCCTGAGATTGCTCTTGGCACGGTTCAAATTAAGTCCATCGCCCGTGAAGCGGGCAGTCGCACCAAGATTGCCGTATACTCGGGAGATCCCCTTATTGATCCTGTGGGCGCTTGCGTTGGCCCACGTGGAAACCGGGTGGAAAAGATTGTAGCCGAACTTAAAAACGAGAAAGTGGACATTATCAAGTGGTCGCCGGATCCCGCCGAATTTGTGGCTAACGCTTTGAACCCTGCCCATGTTACCAGTGTATTTATCACCGAGGCGGAAAAAATCTGCCGTGTGGTCGTACCTGATGCTCAACTGTCCCTTGCTATCGGCAAGGAAGGGCAGAACGCCCGTTTGGCTGCCAAGCTCACTGGTTGGAAGATTGATATTAAGTCAGAAACCCAAATGCAGGAAGAAATGGAGCAGCAGGGTATCTCTGTAGAAGACATTCCGCTTGAAGCTGAAGACATCCGGCTTGAAGACATAGACTTTGCTTATAACTTGCCAGAAATTAATCTGGATGTTTTTGACCAAAACGAAGATCTGTAAGGGAGAAAGATGCAGCAAAGAAAAATACCTATGCGCATGTGCGTTGGCTGCAGAGCCATGAAGCCTAAAAAGGAATTGCTTCGTGTTGTGCACACGCCCGATGGTGAGACGCTTTTTGACCTGACGGGTAAAAAGCCCGGCCGTGGCGCTTATGTTTGCCGGGATGAGGCCTGTCTTGACAAGGCTATTAAGCAGCGACAACTCTCCCGTGCCCTTCGCTGCGAGGTTGGCCAAGAAGCCTACGAGCATATGCGTACCCAGATTCGATTAAGGCAGGGTTTGGATGAATTTAACTAAATTGCATGGTCTGCTTGGGCTTGCGCGCCGTCAAGGTGCGGTGTATCTGGGGCTTAATCAAGCGGTGGATGCTCTTCGCAAAGGGCAGGCGGCGCTTGCGCTAATCGACGAAATAGCGGGCAAAAACGCTCAAAAGCGTATGTCAGATACCTGCAAAACCTACCAGGCCAATCTTTACACGCTGCCTCAAGGCTTGCTCTCCAAGACGCTGGGTATGAACAACTTGCTTACGGTGTCCATAGCGCGGGCCACCATAGCACAAGCCATTCAGATGGCCGTAGATAATAAAAACAACGAACCTTTAGGGGGTAATGAATTCGAATGACTCAAGTAAAAAAGGCAAACATCTCCAAGCAACTGAATAAGCGTGCGGATGAATTAGCGCAGGAAACCCAACGTCTGCGTAGGCAAGCGGACGAACTGATGCGGATGCTCAAGCGCGATGAGGCACGCTTTACACGTGAGGCTGAGGAAGCGCGTCGCCTGCAAAAGGCAGAGGAAAAGCAGGAACTTTTGCGCAACCAAACCAAGGCGTGGACTATGCCGGATGATGAAGAGCCCAAGGTTGCCCCCGAGGTAAAAGCGCAAGAAAAAGTGGAAACCAAGGCGGTAAAGGAAGAACCTGTCAAGGCAGCCGAAAAGCCAGTGGCAAAGGAAAAAACCAAGCCGGAAGAACAGGTGCAAACTTCCGCTCCTGTTCGTACCAAAGCGGCTGTTGAGCGTCCGCAACAGTCCGCAAGGACTGTGCCACGTGCCGATTCCCAAACCGGTGAACGCCGCCCTCAGCGCGCCGATCGTAGGCAGAGCGAAGCCCGTCAGCCCGGTCAGCGTGCAGGTCAGTACCAACAAGGCGCTCGTCCCGCTTATGGCGAGCGAAGCGATAGAGCGCAAGGTCCAGGCCGTCAGCTTAGCCAGCGCACTGGCGGCTATCTGCCAAAGGACAAGGATCAACAGCCGAGCACTCGTTCGCAAGGTGGGCGTACCGCTCAAAGAGCTGCTCGTCAGCAGATGGACGATTTATTCGTACCTGTCGGTCGTGAACAAACAAGGGTTTATGATCCTAACAAGAGAAGTCATGACCGTCCTCGTGACCCCGAACGTGTTTCCAAAGCCAAGCGGCAGAATGCAAGGGGACGCGGCTCCTACAACCGCTATGATGATGAAAACGTGCGTTCCCGTGGCAAAAGGGGCAAGAAGCCCCCGGTACGGAAGAAGGTTATTGAGCCCATCAAGATAGAAACGGCCTATATGACGGCTGAAACCATCGCCGTTAAGGACCTGTCAGAGCGTATTGGTAAGCCCGTGGCAGATATTCTGAAAAAGCTGTTGCTTCTTGGCGTTGTTGCCAACATCAACCAAGAGTTGGATTATGACACCGCTTCCTTAGTTACGGAAGAGTACGGCATCACCCTCGAAATGAAAATTGAAAAGACTGCCGAGGAAACTTTACAGGATATTTATGTTGAAGACGACGAAGAAGACTTGGTTGCCCGTCCGCCGGTTATTACCATCATGGGGCACGTTGACCACGGTAAAACCAGCTTACTTGACTATATCCGCCGTGCGCACGTAACCACCACCGAAGCCGGTGGCATTACCCAACATATTGGCGCTTATTCCGTGCAGCTTGGCAAGCGCAAGATTACTTTCCTTGACACGCCTGGTCACGAAGCTTTTACCGCTATGCGTATGCGTGGCGCCCAGTCAACCGACATTGCGGTGCTTGTGGTAGCGGCCGATGACGGTGTTATGCCCCAAACCATCGAAGCTATCAACCACGCCAAAGCGGCTGATGTACCCATTATTATTGCCATCAATAAGATGGATAAACCCCAGGCCGATCCCACTCGTGTGAAACAGGAACTCACCAACCACAACATTGTGGCTGAAGACTGGGGCGGTGACACCATTATGGTGCCGGTAAGCGCCAAGACGGGGCAAGGCGTTGATGAGCTGCTTGAAATGATTCTTCTGCAGGCTGATGTTATGCAGCTGACAGCCAATCCCGACCGCATGGCCATGGGCATTATTGTTGAAGCCAAGCTTGATAGAGCCAGAGGTCCCCTTGCGACGGTGCTTCTTAAAAACGGCACTCTGCGTGTGGGCGATTATGTGGTGGCGGGTCACGCTTCCGGTCGTGTGCGTGCTTTGCAAAATGATAGGGGCGAGCAGGTGAGGTCCGCCGGGCCTTCTATGCCCGTTGAAGTTTCCGGCTTTAACGTTGTGCCGGAGGCAGGCGAAGAAATGTACGCCGTGGATGATGAAAAGCTTACCCGTCAGGTTGCCCAAGAGCGCAGGGAAAAGATGCGCACCGAACGCCTGCAAGCTTCTTCCAAGGTGTCGCTTGATAACCTGTTTGCCTCCATTGAGGAGGGCAAGATCGAAACCCTCAACATTATCATCAAAGCCGACGTGCAAGGTTCAACCGAAGCGGTCAGCCAGGCGCTTGAAAAACTGTCCGGCGATAAGGTCAAAATTAAAATATTGCACGCCGGCGTCGGCGCTATCACCAAGGATGATGTCAACTTGGCGGCCGCCTTTGGTGCCATCATCATCGGCTTTAATATACGTCCCGATGTCAATGCCCGTGCTATCGCTGAGCAGGAAGAGGTGGATATCCGTCTCTACCGTGTCATCTACCAGGCCATTGAAGATATTGAAAAGGCCATGAAGGGTATGCTTGAACCCACCTTTAAAGAAATGGAGCTTGGCAGCGCCGAGGTACGCAATGTCTTTAAGGTCACGGGCGCCGGAACCGTTGCGGGCTGCTATGTAACCAACGGCAAGGTTCAGCGTAACGCTCAGGTTCGCTTGTTGCGTGATAACGTGGTTATTTTTGAAGGCAAGCTATCCAGCCTCAAGCGTTTTAAAGACGATGCCAGGGAAGTGGCTGCCGGATACGAGTGCGGTATCGGCCTTGAGAACTATAACGACATTAAGCTTGGCGATGTAATTGAATGTTTTATTAACGAGGAAGTGAAGGAGTAAAATGGCAAGTTTTCGTGAAGATAAAGTCAATGAAGAAGTCCGCCGTGAGGTTGACCGCATCATCCGTGACGAGGTTAACGATCCCCGGGTGAAGGGGACATACGCCATTACTCGTGCCGAGGTAACCCGGGATTTGCGGCAGGCTAAAATCTATGTATCCATCTTGGAAGATGAGTTGGCGGATGGCCTTTTTGCGGCGCTCACTCGCGCGGCGGGCTTTATTCGTTCCGTTCTTAAAAAGCGGTTAACGGTGCGTTATACGCCTGAATTGCATTTTGTGCGTGACCAAAACATTTCTTATGGGCTGCACATTTCGAAAATCTTAAAGGATGTGCTGCCGGAGGATGAGAGTGAAGACCATTGATCCCCGTATTATTCAAGCGGTTCAGGACGCACAAAGTATCTTGATTCTAACGCACTTTCAACCCGATGGGGACGCGACGGGTTCCGCCATGGCCCTGTGGCACCTGTTTTCAGGCATGGAAAAGCGTGTCGAAGCGGCGTGTCAAGACCGCATCTTCCAAGTCCACCGCTTTATTCCCGGCAGCGATACCTTTCTTCTTCCAGAAGAAGTGGATGGCGAGTTTGATGTTGTCATTGCCACCGACGCCGCCGATGAAGGAAGGCTGGGCAAAGCGGCGGCGCTGCTGAAAAAAGGTAAAGTTACCATCCAAATAGATCACCATGCAACCGGCAGCGAGTTTGCCGACTATGTCTACATTGATTCCCAGGCGCCTTCAAGCGGTACCTTGGTGATGCGCCTTATCAAAGAATTGCAGCGCCCCATTACCAAGGAAATGGCCATTGCCCTTTATACCGCCATTAGTTCTGATACAGGTAATTTCACCTTTCAGGGCGTGAACGCCGAAACCTTTGAGCAGATGGCGGAGCTAATGCGCGCAGGCTTGCCCTTGGCCGACTGTGCTCGCAGGCTTCACCTGACAGAAACCCTTGGACACCAAAGATTGCTTGGTGCCGCGTTATCAACCATTACTTTGTTTGAAGGTGGGCGCATTTGCCAAATGCACCTAACGCTGGACGATTATAAGCGCCTTGGCGCCACCAAGGAAGATGAGGGCAACATTGTCAATCAAGGGCTGTATATGGACGATGTTCGGCTATGTTACCTTGCCATGGAGGATGATGATGGTATACGCTTTAGCTTGCGTGCAATTGCTCCCTATCGGGTGGATGTGGTCGCTGCCAATTTCAAAGGCGGGGGTCATGTTCTTGCTTCGGGGTGCAAGATGTGGGGCGAAAAATTGCCGGATGCCCTAACCAAAATGCGTAAGGCTATGATTGTAGCGCTCGACACCCAATGAATGGCGTCATCAACCTTTTGAAGCCGCCGGGCATGACCAGCTTTCAAGCGGCAAGCTTTGTTCACCGCCTTACGGGTTTGAAGACCGGACATGGCGGTACCCTTGACCCTGAGGCGGCCGGCGTTCTCCCCATTTTGGCGGGAAGGGCGACCAAGCTTTTTGACTATATCGTTGAAGGACAAAAGGTGTACGTTGCCGGACTACAGTTTGGGGTATTGACTGACACACAAGATGCTCAAGGCAAGGTGATTGGGCGCTCATCCGTCCTGCCGGACAGGCAAGCAATTGAGCAGGCGCTTCCCGCTTTTGAGGGTGATATTATGCAAACGCCGCCCATGTATTCTGCCATCAAAAAGGATGGGAAAAGATTGTATACTCTTGCCCGTCAAGGTGTGGAAGTGAAAAGGGAGGCTCGCCAGGTCAGGGTGGAAAAAATCGACTACCTGTTTGAAGAAAGCGATGGATGCACACTGCGTATTGTTTGCGGAAAGGGTGTGTATATTCGCACCTTGCTTGTCGATATCGCTTCTTTCCTTGGCGCTCTTGGCATCATGCGTTACCTAATTCGGGAACAGGTGGGCAATTTTCACATAAACCAGGCGCTAAGCCCCAAGGAATTGGAGACACTTGCCAACCTTTATCCCGATGGCCAAGGCTGGCTAAGAAATCCGGACGATTATTTAAACTATCCCAAGGTTCAGGTAAAGGAAGAAAGCCAAAAAAAGTTTAAAAACGGCGTTCCCCTTACCAAAGAAGACTTGTTTTCTTTTCCTAAAGAAGATACGCTCGTTTCCATGTATCTTCAAGATCAATTTTTTGCCATCGGCCAAGCCAAGGATTTACAGATTAAAACCCTTGTTCGGTACCAGCTGTAAAGCGAAAGGAGGAATCACAGGTGATTCATACAATGCCTGTAAAATCAATCAGTCAAAACGCGTACGAAACGCTCAAACACGCTATTTTGCTTGGCGAAATTCCTGCGGGTACACGACTGATCGAGACCTATTACTCCAAACTTCTTCACATCAGCCGCACGCCCCTTCGGGAGGCTATTCGTATGCTTGAGCAGGACGGCCTGGTGACCTTTGCTGAAAACAGGGGCGCTACTGTGACTGGTTTTACCCTTGAAGATATTGAGGAAACATTCACCATTCGCAATGCGCTGATGCTGCTGCTGCTTCCATCAATCGTGGAGCTTGCAACAGAACAGGATTTTGTAAAGCTTCGGGAGCTTGTTGCCTTAATGGATATCAGCCAAGCGGATGAGGATGCGGAGAAGCTGTCCGTACAAAATAGGGCTTTCCATAAGACGCTGGAACATATTAGCAACAAAAAACGTATTTTGCGTGTGATTGATAGCCAAGAAGAATTGATTATTCGTTTTTCTGCTATCGCTATTGCAAGTATTGTGCATAGGTCAAAGGCCCAAGAAGAGCACCACCAAATTTTAGCTTTTCTTGAGCAAAGGGACCTAGAGGGCATTTCCCGTTTAATGAGCAAACACATCGAGGATAGCAAGCAAACTTGTCTTGCCACCTTTAAAAAAAAGTATAATAATCAGGAGGATAAGACATGACCCCATTACAAGAAAAACTTTTACCTATTCTTGAAGAAGATTGCCGGACACCTTTGGATGTTTTGGCTGTTATGGTAGGTGATACGCCCGAGCGGGTCAAAGAAGCCATTGAACAGCTGGAAAAAGACCAGGTTATTTTACGCTACCGTCCTTTGGTTAACTGGGACAAGACGGGACGCACCTTTGTTGAGGCAATGATTGATGTGAAGGTCACGCCGCAAAGGGACAAGGGCTTTGACGCTATTGCCAAACGGATTGTGTGTTACCCGGAAGTCAAAAACGTGTATTTAATGAGCGGAGCTTATGACCTCATAGTACTGGTAGAAGCGCCCACCTTAAAGGAACTTGCTTTGTTTGTCAGTGAAAAGCTTTCGGTTCTGGATTCGGTGACCGCGACTTCCACTTCCTTTGTTTTAAAGCGCTATAAGCAGGAGGGCGTCATCTTTGATGAACTCAAAGAAGATAGGCGCCTATTGGTGACTCCGTGAGAGATTTTATTTCCTCGAGAGTATTATCTATTGCGTCCAGCCCTTTGAGTGAGTTTTTAACGCTTACGCAGGGTGTAAAAAACATTATTTCCTTGGGTATTGGCGAGCCGGACTTTGTAACCCCTTACCATATCAGGGAAGAAATGATTGATTCCCTTCTTGACGGCCAAACCCAGTATACCGATTCAAGGGGGATTCAGCCGCTTCGTGAAGCTATTGCCGCTTACCTAAAAGAACGGCACGATCTTTGCTACGATCCCAACAGTGAAATTATTGTGACTATCGGCGCATCCGAAGCGATTGACCTGGTTTTTCGTACCGTACTGGAAGAGGGGGACGAGGTACTTTTACCTGACCCCGGTTATATTAGCTACGAACCCTGCGTTCGCTTGTCCGGCGGGGTGCCCGTACCAGTCGCGACTGACAGTACTTTTCAACTGACGGGCCAAGCGCTTGAAGAGTGCGTTACCCCCCGCAGCAAGGTATTGGTGCTTTCTTATCCTAACAACCCGACTGGCGCTGTTTTAGATGATGAACACCTCCAACAGATTGTTGACGTTTGCAAGCGGCATAACCTTTTGGTCATCAGCGATGAAATCTACAACGAATTGGTGTACGACGGTGTCCGTCAGCGATCTGTTGCCGCTTTGCCGGGCATGCGGGAAAGAACCGCCACCCTTAATGGCTTTTCCAAGGCCTTTGCTATGACAGGCCAGCGTATTGGCTATGTTGCCGCTCCGGAATACTTAACAGCAGCTTTTAGTAAAGTGCATACAAATACCATTTTGTGCGCCAGCCGCACCTCACAAATGGGGGCGCTGGCCGCCCTTGTTGAGGGCCAAAGAACGGATTATCAGGAAGTTGCCAAAATGCGGGACAGCTACGATGCGCGTCGAAGGCTTATGGTACATGCTTTTTCAGAAATGGGACTGGAGTGTTACGAACCCAAGGGCGCTTTTTATATGTTTCCTTCCATTAAGTCAACGGGCCTTTCCAGTCGCGAATTTTGCAAGCGCTTGCTTGAAGAAGAGGGCGTTGTATGCATACCCGGTCATGCTTTTGGCAAGATGGGGGAAGGACACATTCGTTGCTGTTATGCAACGGCGCATGAAAGGTTAATGGAAGCCTTTAGTCGCATGCGCGCCTTTCTTGAACGATTAAGGAGTCAATCATGTTCAAACGATTGTTGATTATTTTTTTGGTACTGCTCCTACTTTTACCTTCTTTTTCCGTTGCTTCGGATGAGGAGGTCAGTTTGTCTGACACTTTGCAGGGCTTTACTGCATTACCCGGCGGTTTACAAACGGGTGGGCAACCTACCCTAAACCCGCAAGAGCCGCTGGGTATTGAAACCGAACCCGATAAATTACGAGTTACGGAAAACGGCTCCAAGGAAGTGATTATTACAGCTGTGGGCGACACCACGATTGGCGGAGATGTTCGAAAAGGCCTGTCTATTTTTGATAAGGAGCTGCAAAAGCACGGCAATGATCCGAGCTTCATCGTGCAAAACACCAAACATATTTTTGAAGAAGATACCTTAACCATCGCCAATTTTGAGGGTACCCTAACCACTGCTCCCATTCCGTCCAACAAAAGAAACAACCAATTTCTGTTTTCCGCGCCGCCTGAGTATGTAAGCTTTCTCAAAGAGGGCAGCATTGAGGCGGTCAGTTTTGAAAACAACCACGTGATGGATCATGGTGAGAAGGGCAACTTGGAAACTCGCCAACACTTTGAGGAGGCGGGTATCCTTTACGCCGCGGAAGACCATATGGCGGTTTTTGAAAGAGACAACGTCCTTATTGCTATGCTTGCCTACCAAACATTTAATGGCAGGTACCCCGAATTATTTGAAAAGGTACCAAGGGAGGTAGCGGCCGCCAAAGAAAAGCATGATATTGTTATTGTTTCCTACCATTGGGGTGATGAGCTTGACTACTACCCTAACGATAACCAGGTAAAGCTTGGCAGAGCCACTATTGATGCCGGCGCCGATTTGGTGCTTGGCCATCACAGCCATCGCATCAACCCTATTGAGTTTTATAAGGGGCGCTACATTGTGTATTCTTTGGCGAACTACTCTTTTGCGGGAAATAAAAGGCCTTCAGATATGAGCACCTTCTTTTTCCAAGTCAAGTTTTATGTAAAAGACGGGCAAACGGCAACAGGTCGTTTCCGTATTATTCCTGCCCGTATTTCTTCCAAAAGCGATTATAACGACTTTATCCCCACCCCCTATACTGAGCAAAGGCATATTGATAACGTCATCAACTGCTTATTAGAAAACGGCAAACGCCTTGAGTATGCTGTAACCGAATATCCGACGGAGTGGTAACATGAAAGCCAACATCACTTTATGGGCGCCTGAAGAAAAAGGGCAAAATCTTGCAGGCTTACTGGAAAAAACGCTTGGGGAAATAGCCGTGGCCTTTGAACATGACCTGACTGTCCGCATCCGCAGGGAATTGCCTGAAAGCTATGAGTCTGCTTCCTTGCTTCTTGGCTCTAAAGAGCCGGAAAGTGCAATAAGGGTGGAGCGCAGCTTTTTAGGCAGTATGGGCACCTCCCTTTTAACGAGCAGGGTCTGTGCAAATGGTGTTATTGGGTATGCGCTTGGTATTAGCGATAAAACCATCGACCCTGTTAAAGAAACGGAGCGACTTTTTCAAAATTTACCGGATTTAGGTCATCTGTATATAGAAGATGAGCTTTTAGGCAGACAGTTGAGCCATTTAGCCGCCAAGCTGTCAGGAGCGCTTGGTACCTGTTTTGACCGCCTGCACTATGAAAGTGGCTTTCTCTGGTCAGTACCCCTACAAGACAACGTAGAACCGAGCCCTTTTGGCGCTTATCGTGCGGCAGCCGATATTTTAAAAACTTGTTTCAGGCTTGAAAACGAAGCGCAGTGCCTTCAAACCATCTTACAGAACGTTTGGGATGCCGGATGGAGAACCGAGGGGGGTGAATTTGTTCAAGGTGAGGTCATCAGTGTCCAAAACCTCTGTGCGGTGATTGATGAGCAGCTGCAACTGGTCGGCGCGTTGATGAATTAATCGTTTCGTGCGGTTGACGAAACAGGCTCTGCTTGGTATAATATCTAAGTTGCCCCCCAATTTACTTACAGGTAATACGCATTAGGTGCGTGTGGACCCAAGGTCAAATAGAAGGAGAGAGATTCATGTTACGTACATATCAACCCAAAAGACGTCAGCGTTATAAGGTGCATGGTTTCCGTGCCCGCATGTCTACCAAAGCCGGTCGTCGTGTGCTTGCCCGCCGTCGTGCTCGTGGTCGCAAGTCTCTGACCGTCTGATTATTGCGTGGTTTTGCCCGCCCTCAGGAAGTGTTTTGGGCGGGTCTTTTTACGAGATAGCGTGAAAAAGTGCAAAAACAGTACCGAATCTGTAAAAATGGTCAGTTCCAGTACGTGTATCGTAAGGGAAAGGCGGCAGGCACAGGCAACCTCAAACTGCACTATATCCGTGCGGGAAGGCTGCAAGCCGGTTTTTCGGTAAGTAAGAAGGTAGGTAATGCCGTTGTGCGAAACAGGGTTAAGCGCCGTATGCGAGAGTGTTTCAGGCTGCTTATCCCGCAACTTAAACGGGGCTTTTATGTTTTTACTGCCCGTTCTAACGCCGCAACCTGTGATTATCAACAGCTATTCAACGATATCCATCGGGTGCTCAAAAGGCTGAATTGTTATAAAGAAACGGTATGAACAAACTGCTTTTACGCCTGATTGATTTTTACCAACGCAATATCAGTCCCTTATCCTCGCCGTCTTGCCGTTATATTCCCACCTGTTCAGAGTACGCAAGGGTGGCGATAGAGCGTTGGGGAGCCTGCAGAGGCGGTTTTATGGCGATTAAACGCATTCTGCGCTGCAATCCCTTCAGTCGGGGTGGTTACGATCCTGTACCCGAACTGCCCGAATCAACAATTAGGAGGTCTTAGAACCCATGACCCAGTTTTTAACCAATGTCCTGAATTCTATTTACCGGCTTATTGGCAATTATGGTTGGTCGGTCATTCTGTTTACTATATTGGTTCGTTTGGTTGTGTTTCCGCTGGATGTGCGCTCACGTGCAGGCATGCGCAAAATGCAGAAAATTCAGCCGGAACTGAACAAATTGCAGGAAAAGTACGCAAACGACCGCGTAAAGTTGCAACAAAAACAATCGGAACTTATGCGCCGTGAAAGATACAATCCGCTTTCGGGTTGTTTACCTTTGCTTATTCAATGGCCGATTTTGTTTGCGATGTTTGGTGCCATGCGTCAAATTGCTTACGAACATACTGCCGGACAGGTCTTTACCTTCCTTTCAGGGGATAGCCCCATATACGAAGGCTGGCTGTGGATTAAGAACATCTGGATGCCGGACAGCCTTTTTACCTCCCTTGCGCCCGATCCCAACTCCATGCGCATTATTGGCGGTGAAGTGTGGGAAAAAGTCTTTGCCACCTTCTCCCAGGCGCAGCAAACCAATATTCTTGCCAACATTCAGGCAGTCGTTCCGGACTTTTCCGGTATTTTAGATTTCACCAAAGAAGGTCTTGCGGCAACGCGCAATGTCATTGAAACGGCGCTTGCTTCCATGCCGCTGTATCAGCAGCAGATAGCCGTTCTTCCGGGTTGGGGAAACATCAACCTAATGCTGTTCAAGGTGTCTGTTTTTGTCCAGCACAACGGTTACCTATTGCTGCCTGCCATTGCCGGCGTTACGCAGATTTTAATGACCAAAACCATGCCTGGCGTAAACCAGCCTCAACAGCCACAGCAAGCCGGCCAGCCCAATACCGGCAACTTTATGAAGTATTTCTTCCCGATATTTACTGTTTATATTTGTTTGTCATCTAACGCAGCTTTTGCCCTGTATTGGGCGACTGCTAATATTATTGCTATGGTATCCAACCTTGGCATCAACGCCTACTTTGACAAAAAGGATGCTCAGCAAGCGCTTTTAAATGAGGAGAAAACCATTCAATGAAAACTTATGAATATCAAGGCCGTTCGGTGGAAGAAGCCATTGATGCCGGTCTTGAAGAGCTTGGCGTCACCATTGGCGATGTGAACGTGGTAGTGCTTGAAGAAGGAGCAAAGGGCTTATTCGGCTTGTTTGGAAGCCGTCTTGCCAAAGTTCGGTTAGAGCTAAAGCACGAAGAAAACTTAGCTGAAGGCGCCCGCAGGGTGTTTCAGGACTCTCTAAGTGAAACACCCGACAAGAAAGAAAAAACCGCTCCCAAAAAGAAAGAGCCTGCAAAGCGCAAAGAATCGTCCAAAAAACAGGAGAAGGAAGCGACTGAGGAAAAATCCTCGGCCATTACTCCCGCTGAAATCAAGGATGCTTTTAGCCCCGAAGGTAAGGCGCAGTCTTTCTTGATGGATGTAACCCGCTTGATGGGTGTAGAAGTTGAGGTTCACGCCAACCTTGACGAGGAAGGTAATGTGCGCATTGTCTTTGAGGGCGATAGCCGCGGCATTTTGATTGGCCGCCGTGGAGATACCTTGGATGCCCTCCAGTACCTGACCAGCCTATATGTTAACAAAGGTCAGGAAGATTACACTCGTGTAACTCTTGACTCCGAAGGTTACCGCGCAAGGCGGGAAGAGGCGCTCATCCGCTTGGCGCACCGTATGGCAAATAGAGCCCGGAAAACCGGACGCAGGGTAGCGCTTGAATCGATGAACCCATACGAGAGGCGCATTATCCACAGTGCCCTTCAAAAGGAAGAAGGGGTAAGTACCCATTCCGAGGGTGAAGATCCCAACCGCCACATTGTGATTACCTTGAATAGAGGCCAAAGGGAACAAGAATACGACGATTTTGAGGATTAATTTACATTTGACAAGCCTATGATTTGCCGATATAATATTGACCGTTCGTTTGGAAGGAATGTCCCATGTTGCTTGATGTAAGGCAGGCGGTTCGCCAAAGAGGAACTATATTTCATTTCACCCACGACGAACAAATCCCCCCACAGGAGATTTTTGGGGATACGGTAACTTTTTCAAACCCCGTTCGCTTTGAAGGTACCTTTATGATGGTAGAAGATGTTCTCCAGCTAAAGGGTATCCTTTCCACAGAGGTTCACGCCCGCTGCGCCAATTGTTTGAAAGAGGTAAACCAACCGTTAAGGGTGGAATTTTCCGAAAATGTCCACCGAAGCGACGTCAAGGCGGAGCCCGACCCTTTTAATGATGAGAGTACCATCCCCTTTGACGGTTACTATGCAGAACTTGCTCATCTGGCACTAACGCTGGCCATATTGGCACTGCCCATACGCTTTCTGTGTGATGAGAGTTGTGAGGGAGATTACCAGATGCAGGTGGAGGATGCCGCGGAAGATGAAGTCGATGATTCCGACCATCCGTTTGCGGCGCTAAAGCAATTGCTCTTAAAAGATCAGGAGGTGTAGAACATGGCAGTACCAAAGGGAAAAGTATCAAAATCGCGTGGGCGCAAGCGTCGTACGCATTGGAAGCTAAATCTTCCGTCGATTTCAGCCTGTCCCCACTGCCATCAGATGAAACTGACCCATCGTGTTTGCCCCAGCTGCGGCATGTATAATGGCGTCCAGGTCATCCAGATGGACGAGAAAAAATAATTTTTTTCCGATAGATACTTGAGGAGTAGTGGAACCTACCTTTTAGAGAGGCGCCGGTTGGTGAAAGGCGTCAGGCAAGGTCCATGAAGGTCGCAAGTAAAGGAAGCCAAAAGGCCGAGTGATGCCCGTTAACGCATTGGAGGTAGCAGGTCACACTGCTGCGAAGTAAGGTGGTACCACGGCTTGCCCCGTCCTTTCATGGACGGGGCGGTTTGTTTAGGAGGACATATGAGCGAATTTTCAATGGAAAAAACCTACAATCCGCAGGCGATTGAACAATCGACCTATCAAAATTGGGAAGAATCGGGCGCCTTTGTTGCCAAGCGCGTTCCGGGCAAAAAGCCCTATACCATTGTCATGCCGCCCCCTAATATTACGGGAGAATTACACATGGGGCATGCCATGGACTGTGTTTTGCAGGATGCTTTAACCCGCTATCATCGCATGATAGGCGACCCGACGCTGTGGCTGCCCGGAACCGACCATGCTTCCATTGCGACGGAAGTAAAAATCGTAGAAAGCATGGCCCAGGAGGGTCTTACCAAGGATGATCTTGGCCGTGAAAAGTTTTTAGAGCGTGCCTGGGCATGGAAAAATAAATATGGCAACCGTATCACCACACAGCTGCGGCGCTTAGGCGCTTCCTGCGACTGGTCACGGGAGCGGTTCACCATGGACGAGGGCTGTTCACGAGCCGTCCGTGAAGTGTTTGTGCGCCTGTATGAACAGGGGCTGATTTACCGGGGCGACCGCATCATAAATTGGTGCCCCTCCTGTCTAACAGCCATTTCCGATGCCGAAATCGAGTATGAGGAGCAAGCTTCCCATATCTGGCATATTCGCTATCCCGCCAAGGATGGAGGAGAGGGCATTGTGGTTGCGACTACCCGCCCCGAAACCATGCTGGGCGACACGGGTGTTGCTGTCCATCCGGAAGATGAGCGTTACAAGAATTTGGTCGGCAAAGAAGTCATCCTGCCTATCGCAAACCGAGCCATTCCTGTGGTGGCCGATAACTATGTGGATAAGGAATTTGGTACAGGCGCCGTGAAAATGACGCCTGCCCATGACCCTAACGACTTTGAAATTGCCAAGCGTCATAACCTTGAAATTCTTAGGGTCATGAACGATGACGCCACCATGAATGAGCATGCCGGAGCGAAGTTTCAGGGCATGGACCACATGACCTGCCGTCAGGAAGTTGTAAAAGAGTTAAAAGAATTAGGCCTCCTTCTCAAAGTAGAAAACTATACCCACAATGTCGGTACCTGTTATCGTTGTGATACTACGGTAGAGCCCATGCTGTCCGAGCAGTGGTTTGTGAAAATGAAGCCCCTTGCGGAGCCTGCTATTCAGGCTGTTAAGGAAGGTAAAACCCGTTTCCTGCCCGACCGTTTTTCTAAAATCTACTTTAACTGGATGGAAAACGTGCATGACTGGTGTATCAGCCGCCAGCTTTGGTGGGGGCATCGCATTCCCTGCTGGTATTGTGAGGATTGTGATGAATTGATTGTAAGCCGTGAAGACCCGACCGAATGCCCCAAGTGCAAGTCCGTTAATATCCATCAGGACGAAGACGTTCTTGATACCTGGTTTTCAAGCGCCCTATGGCCATTCAGCACCCTGGGTTGGCCTGATGAAACCGAGGACCTCAAATACTTTTATCCTACCAGCACTTTGGTGACAGGCTATGACATTATCTTTTTCTGGGTTGCCCGAATGATTTTTTCCGGGATTGCCCACATGGGAGAGGTTCCCTTTGATACCGTGTTGATTCATGGCCTTGTCCGTGCTGCCGATGGTCGTAAAATGTCCAAGTCCCTTGGCAACGGAATTGATCCCCTTGAAATTATTGATGAATACGGCGCCGACGCATTACGCTTTTCCCTGTGTATGGGCATTAGCCCCGGCAACGATACCCGCTTTTCACAGGAAAAAATCGAAGCCGCCCGCAATTTTGCCAACAAGGTATGGAACGCAGCCCGCTTTGTTTTAATGAACCTTGAGGGTGAGGAGAGCCTTGTGGGCAAAACCTTAGAGCAGGCCGATAGCTGGATTTTGACTCGCTGCATGAGCGCTGTTCAGGACGTGACGAACTACTTTGAGTTAAACGACCACGGCCTTGCAGCTCAACGTCTGTATGATTTTGCCTGGAGTGACTTTTGCGACTGGTATATTGAGCTTGCTAAAGCTGATTTATTTGGCGACAACTCGGAAAGAAAACGTACCGTTCAGGCGGTACTTCAGTATGTACTAAAGGCGCTGCTTAAAATGCTGCATCCTTTTATGCCTTTCTTAACCGAAACGTTGTATCGCTACTTGCCGGGGCAGGAAAGCGCCTCCTGTATGCTGTCTGCCTGGCCAACGAGGGAAGAAAGCTTCATCGATGAAAAGGCCGCAGAGGAGATGGAAGCGGTCATGGAGCTCATTCGTCAGGTGCGCAACCTGCGCAGTGAAATGAAGGTACAGGCCGGCAGGCGCACCCGCTTGATTATTAAGCCCGCCCAAGGTTATGTGGAAACTTTTAGTTGGGCGGAAGGCTACTTTAAGCGCCTTGCCTATGCCCAGTCGGTTGAAATTCTTTTGGGCGATGAAAAGGTGGAAGAAAAAACCGTCAGCGTCGTGACCGACAAGTTTCAGGTACTGATACCCTTGGGCGATCTTGTGGATTTGGATGAAGAGTTGGCTCGCCTTAATAAGGAAAAGGACAACTTGACAAGTGAGATTACACGATCAGAGGGTAAGCTCAATAACGCAGGCTTTGTTAACAAGGCGCCTGAAAAGCTGGTTGAACTGGAAAGGGAAAAGTTAATAAAGAACAAGGCCGCCCTTCAAGTCCTCGTCAAGCGCATTGAGGATTTACAGGCATGACTGCCTATCACCATATTCCGGTTATGGCTGATGAAGTCATAGAATACCTGAACCCCACCCCGGGCAAAGTCTTCGCCGACGGCACCTTAGGCGGCGGTGGGCACAGCTCCCTTTTGCTTGAAAGAATGGGGGGAGAAGGCATGCTCTATGGTATAGATAGGGACCATGCGGCTATTGCAGCCGCAAGTGAGCGTCTGAAAAACCATCCCAACAAAACCATCATTCACGGTAATTTTCACGATATCAATGCTTTACTGCCGGAAGGCGTCCTGCTGGACGGCGGCCTGATTGACCTTGGCGTATCCAGCCACCAACTGGACACCCCCGAAAGGGGCTTTAGCTACCACGAAGATGCCCCCCTTGACATGCGCATGGATCAAAGTCAGGGCATAACTGCCAAGGATTACTTAAACACAGTCGCTGAAAAGGACTTCGCCCAAGCCCTCTATGCTTACAGCGATGAGCGCTGGGCGACCCGTATTGCCAAGAAACTAATCGAAATGCGCAAAGAAAAGCCTCTACAAACCACCTTTGATTTGGTTAGGGTAGTGGATGCAGCCATCCCCAAGGCTGTCAGGGCTAAGGATACGGGGCACCCCGCTCGTCGCACCTTTCAGGCGGTGCGCATCGTAGTTAATGAGGAACTTGACCCTCTTTCTCGGGCGCTTGAACACTGGGTCGTGCGCCTAAAACCGGGCGGCAGGCTGTGCGTGATTACCTTTCATTCCATTGAGGATAGAATCGTGAAGCAGGCCTTTGCTCGCATGAAAAACCCCTGTATCTGCCCGCCCAAAGCTCCCGTTTGCACCTGCGGGAAAAAGCCGTATGGAAAAGTGCTGGGCGGCGGGGCAATTAAACCCACCAAGAAAGAAATAGAAATCAATTCCCGCTCCCAAAGCGCAAAAATGCGTGTAGTCGAAAGGATTTAGCATGCTGTATGTTGTGGCAACGCCCATCGGCAACCTTGGCGATATGAGCCAGAGGGCAGTGGACGTTTTGAAAGAAGTTGATTTGATTGCTGCGGAAGATACCCGTGTTACGATGAAGCTGCTCAATCACTTTGATATTCGAACGCCTCTGACTTCTTTACACGCTTTTAACGAGGAAACAAAGGGCGCCGCCTTAGTCCGGCGCATGGTGGAAGAAGGCATTTCCGTCGCCTTGGTGACCGATGCGGGTACGCCCGCCGTGTCCGACCCGGGCAGCCTTTTGATTGCGGAAGCTATTAAACAAGGCATCCCCGTTTCGCCCGTTCCCGGAGCCTCAGCTGCCATTGCGGCCGTATCGGTCTGCGGGTTTACCAACAAAGAATTTACTTTCATCGGCTTTCTTGAACGCAGTAAAAAAGCGCAGAAAGAAAGGTTGGAAGCCTTAAGGGGGCAGGCACAGACAGTCGTCCTCTACGAATCGCCTTTCAGGGCGCTTGAGACGCTCGAAAACATCAGTGAAGTGTATCCGAATATCCAGGTGGTAGCTTGTAGGGACTTAACCAAAAAGTTTGAAGAGTATGTGCGTGGAACGCCAGATAGCGTCCACATGCAGCTTCAAAATAATCCAAACCACACAAAGGGTGAGTATGTGTTGGTACTGGACCTTTCAAAAGAAAAAGAAATTGAGCAGGAAAGCGACAACGACAATCTGTCTTTAGAAGCTCAGCTGATTGACAGAATGGTCAAAGAAGAGGAAACTTTAAGAGAAGCGATGGATGCCCTTGTTAAGCAAGGCGGCAACCGCAACATGCTCTATCAAGCGCAACTTACCTTAAAACGTATCTTTGAATAAGGAGAAAATCATGCAAGCGGGATTTACACGTAGCGAAGCGCTACAATTACTCATGGAATATAACCAAGAACCCTTTCATATTCGCCATGCTTTGACGGTAGAAGGCGTTATGTGCGCTTTTGCGGATAACTTAGGTTTCCAGGACGAGAAAGAGTTTTGGGGCATTGTGGGTTTGCTTCATGACATCGACTATGAACGTTACCCTGACCAGCACTGTATCAAAGCGCCGGAGATTTTAAGGAAACACGGGGGAACGGAAGAACTAATCCGTGCCGTCGTATCGCATACCTACGGCATTCATACGGATGTAATGCCCGAACACCTGATGGAAAAGATTCTCTTTGCTACCGATGAACTTACCGGTCTTATCGGGGCGGCCGCCAAAATGCGTCCGTCCAAATCCACTAAGGATATGGAGCTGCGCAGCTTGAAGAAAAAGTACAAGGACAAGCGTTTTGCCGCCGGCTGTTCACGGGAAGTGATTAAACAGGGAGCGGATATGCTTGAATGGACGCTTGACGATTTGCTTGAAAAAACCATCTTAGCCATGCGAGTTGATGAAGATAACATCAACGATGAAATGAAAGCCTTGGGGCTTGAAGCGTAACAAAAAACGGCAACTTGTATCAAAGCAGGCTGCCGTTTTGGTTTGTCAATTATTCATATGCGATTTTATTACTGTCAGCCGTTTTCCCTTGTGATTTGGTCAAGGCTCAGGCCAAAGCCGGGGACAAATTCCCGCATAAAGTCTTGCACTTCCTCAAGCTCAATGGCGTTGATACTGTTTTGAATGCCCACTTGCGCTTCGGCAAACTCCCTGTTGCCAGATTTGGCTTCCTCCAAACACTTGATAAAGGCGCAGATACGGTCGGCGGCCTTCACAATGCGCCATTCTTCGGTGTTTTCGTCCGGCAAAATGAGGGGCTCATAATCATCCTTTAAGTCTTCAGGGAGCATGCCAAGGAGCCGTTGAGCGGCAATATCGGCAATCTTGTTGTATTCTTCTTTGATAACGGCGTTGTTGTTTTTAATGGGGGTGGGGAGGTCGCCTGTAATCACTTCGCTTGCGTCGTGGTAGAGGGCAAGGGCCATGATATGCTCTGCATCGTAACCACGGCCATAGCGTTTGTTGCCAATCAGGGCCAGGGCGTGGGCTATCATGGCTGCCTGCATGGAATGTTCCATGTCGTTTTCGGGAAAGGTGTTGCGCATCAGCCCCCAGCGGAGAATGTATTTCATACGGGAGATATAGGCAAAAAAATGGTAGCGCATGGTTTAGTTCCTGTCTTTCTTTTTTTGAATGTTTTTTTCTTCGCCCTGGTTGGAGGGGCGATAGTATACGGTATTTTCAAAGCCTTCGGGCATATAATTTTGCTCAACATAATGGCCGGGATAATTGTGAGGATAGAGATATCCCTTGCCATTATCGGTGCGCTCGTGCCCTGCGAAGTGGGTATCACGCAGGTGCTCAGGCACCCTGCCCAGTTCGCCCTTTTTTGCGTCGGCCATGGCTTTATCAATAGCGCAAATCACGGAGTTTGACTTTGGGCTTTCACAAATAGCGATGATGGCCTGGGTTAATGGAATACGGGCTTCGGGCATGCCCAGAAATTCAAGGGCCTGCATGGCGCTGACCGCTTGTACCAAAGCCATGGGGTTAGCCATTCCTATATCTTCGCTGGCGTGAACAATCATTCGGCGGGCAAGCAGTCGAGGGTCACAGCCCGCATAGATAAGGCGGGAGAACCAAAGCAGGGCCGCATCGGAATCAGATCCACGCAGCGACTTGCAGAAGGCCGAAATCATATCGTAGTAGAGGCTTTCATCAACCTTTACAACGGGTTTTTGAATGGAGTCTTCGGCAATTGATAAGTTAATGTGGATGCCGCCTTCCTTTGTCGGAGTAGTCAGGGCAGCCAGTTCAAGGGCGTTTAATGCCATGCGGGCATCGCCGTTTGCGACAAAAGCAAGGTGGTTCAGAGCATCTTCATCGATGCTTACATTAATTTTTCCAAGCCCTCGTTCCTTATCTTTAATGGCAAGCTTCAAAATGTTTTTCACATCGTTGTTGGTTAGGGGTTCAAAAGCAAACAATCGACAGCGGCTGACAATGGCGGGCGTCATGGATACCATGGGATTTTCCGTGGTTGACCCGATAAAATAGATTTCTCCCTTTTCAATGGCGGGCAGTAAACTGTCGGACTGTGCTTTTGACCAGCGGTGACATTCATCCAGCAAAAGATAGGTATTTTGCCCATACATTTGGCGACGGGCTCTTGCGTCTTTTAGGGCCTCACGCATGTCGGCAACGCCTGAAGTAACGGCATTCAGGCGCACGAAAGCCGCCTTGCTGGTATTGGCAATAATACAGGCCAAGGTGGTTTTACCCGTACCGGGCGGCCCCCAGAAAATGCTGGAGGTAAGCCTGCCTGCCTCAATGGCCCGCTTAAGCAGCGTACCGCTGCCCACCAAGTGACCTTGGCCAAAAAACTCGTCTAGCGTCCGTGGGCGCATTCGGTCGGCCAAGGGGCGTGAAGGGTCTATTTCATTGGTTTGACTAAAATCAAAAAGTGTGGGTTGGTTTTTCATGAATAACTTGCATGCCTCCTAAGGTTGAGTGTATCATACCAGTGGTTTAATTTTCAAGCAAGGAGAAACAGGAATGAACAAAAAAAGAATTGTTCCTTTATTGCTGCTAATTGTTCTGCTGGCTATCGTTCTATGGTTGGGCGGAGCCAATAAAAATGGGACCAATTCGCTGCCTACAAGGGCGCCTGCGGCTTATACACAAACTGACGCTCCATTAATAAATGATACGGAACAAGGCATCAAAGAAGATGGCCTCTATACCACCAAGGAAGATGTTTCTGATTACCTTGCGCAATATGGCAGGTTGCCCCAAAACTTCATTACAAAGCGGGAAGCGCAAACCTTAGGCTGGCCGGGTGGTGACCTGAGACCCTACGCCAAGGATCGCTGCATCGGTGGCGACCGCTTTGGCAACTACGAGGGCTTGCTTCCGGAAAAATCGGGCAGAACCTATTACGAATGCGATATTGATACCTTAGGTGCCGCTTCAAGAGGGCCAAAGCGTATTGTTTATTCCAATGATGGCTTAATATACTACACCCCCGATCACTATGAAAGTTTTGAGTTACTGGAGGGGACGCCATGAGGGAATATCTTTTGGACGGACGAAAAATGGACAGCAGGCAGGAATCCCATCAGTACCTGCAAAAAACCCTCGGCTTTCCCGACCATTACGGCGGAAATTTGGATGCCCTGATGGATTGCTTGCGTGAAATGCGGGATACAAAAATTACTCTGCGCTACTCACGGGCTATGCTAAATAGTTTAGGCGCCTATGGTAGGGCTATGCTTCAGGTGTTTCAAGATGCGCAGATTGAAGGCAATCAATTTATTTTTATTACAAAAGAGCAAGGCTAACGCCCTTATCCGGTGTTTCACCCATTTTGTTTCTGGTCCGCAAAGTGTTCTTTCCCGTTTATACCCCTGTTTTGTTTCAATTTTCTCCCATCATTTTGCCACATATCATGGAAAGTTCAAGGTTTTAGCGACTTGCACAAAAGAAAACATAAAACTTTGGTTCATGCGTCAATGACATCATTGGTATCTTTTCGGTATAATAAAACCATCAAAATTTTAGGAGGCACCTATGGCAAGTTTATCACTCAGACATCTTTACAAAGTTTACCCCGGCAACGTAACCGCTGTTAGCGATTTCTGCCTTGAAATCGAAGACAAGGAATTTATTGTTCTGGTCGGCCCCTCGGGCTGCGGCAAGTCCACCACCCTGCGCATGGTCGCCGGTCTTGAAGAAATTTCAGACGGCGAACTCTACATCGGCGACCGTCTGGTCAACGATGTTGCGCCCAAGGATCGCGACATCGCCATGGTTTTCCAGAACTACGCGCTCTACCCTCACATGACCGTGTTTGACAACATGGCCTTTGGTCTGAAGCTGCGCAAAATGCCCAAGGATGAAATCAAGCGCCGTGTTGAAGCCGCCGCCCACATCCTGGACATTGAGCACCTGCTTAACCGCAAGCCCAAGGCTCTCTCCGGCGGCCAGCGCCAGCGTGTTGCCCTTGGCCGTGCCATCGTTCGTGAGCCCAAGGTCTTCCTGATGGACGAGCCCTTGTCCAACTTGGACGCCAAGCTGCGTGTGCAGATGCGTACCGAAATTACCAAGCTGCATCAGCGCTTGGAAACCACCTTTATCTACGTTACCCATGACCAGACCGAAGCCATGACCATGGGCAGCCGTATTGTTATCATGAAGGATGGTTTTGTCCAGCAGGTAGATACCCCGCAAAACAACTATGACCATCCCGCCAATAAGTTCGTTGCTGGCTTCATCGGCAGCCCGCAAATGAACTTCTTCGACGTGAAGTTGGTTGCGGAAGGCGGAAAGGTCTACGCGCTCTTTGGCGATAGCAAGATTCTGGTTCCCGACAGCAAGGTTAAAAAGTTTGTCGACGAAGACCACATCGGTAAGGAAGTTGTCATGGGCATCCGTCCCGAAAACATTTCCGACGATCCCGATATTGTTGCCGCCAACCCCGACTCTCAGTTTAAGGTCAATATTGAAGTTACTGAGCAAATGGGGGCAGAAACCTTCCTGTACATGACTGCCAAGGGCAAAGAAGACAACATCGTTGCCCGTGTTGATCCCCGCACCTCCACCAAGGTCGGCGACGAAATCGTGGTTGCCATGGATACCAACCGCCTGCATTTCTTCGACAAGGATACCGAAAAGACTCTCCTTAACCGCTAAGAGGCAGATTTTATCACACGAACATAAGCAAAGCGGCTTTAGCTATGATGCTAAGGCCGCTTTGTCGCTCTGTGGAAATCTATCAGACCTATACCGTTTCTTCTGAAAATATAAGTTGTCAGCAACAGTGATGATACAAGACACCGGCTTGGTTATTCAATCAATCCATGTAATCCATGTTTTACTGATAGGCAAAAGGCAGGCCATTTTCTTCACAATATTTTTGGGCATAGCTGTCCGGCGCGACGATGATTTTTTTCAAATTGTCGCAAAAGGCAAACGCCCAGCCCCCAATGCTTGTAACGGTGTCGGGGATGGTGACTTTAGTTAGGCTATCGCAAAAGGTAAACGCCTTGTCCCCAATGCTTGTCACGTTACCCGGGATGGTGATTTCTTTTAGGCTATTACAAGAGATAAACGCCTGGTCTCCAATGCTTGTAACGGTGTCCGGGATGGTGATTTCAGTGAGGCTTCTGCATGCGGCAAACGTTGCAGACTCAATGCTTGTCACGCTGTCCGGGATAGTGATTTCTTTTAGGCTTTCGCAACCAGCAAACGCATAGCGCCCAATGCTTGTTACGCTGTCCGGGATGGTAATACCTGTTAAGTTGTCGCAACCAAAGAATGCATGATAGTCAATGCTCAAAGTGTCTTGGGGAACTTCATACACTGTATTTTTTCGAGGTATGGGGTACCATATTAAACGCTTATCTGTTTTGCTGAACAATACTCCATCAATGGTAGCTAAAGTCGGATGATCCAAGGAAACCAGCACTTGGTTCAGATTCCCACACATCGCAAAAGGGTTATCCCCTACATTGGTGATGCTATTAGGGATGGTGATTTCTTTTAGGCTGCCGCAATTGAAAAACGCCGAGATCCCAATGTTTGTGACGCTGTCCGGGATAGTGATTTCTTTTAGGCTTTCGCAACCGGCAAACGCCATGGCCCCAATGCTTGTAACGCTGTCCGGGATAGTGATTTCTGTCAAGCTTTTGCAACCGGCAAACGCAAATTCCCCAATGTTTGTAACGCTGTCCGGGACGGTGATTTCAGTGAGGCTTTCGCAATTTTCAAACGCCTTGTACCCAATGCTTGTGACCGCTAAACTATCCAAGCTGCTCGGAACCTCCAGTGACGCTGCTTGTCCATTGTACTTGGCGATTTCCGCCGTTCCGTCCTCCAAGATACGGTACTGATAGTCTCCACTGGATAGAAGTACCTCTTCCTGACCAAAAACGGGGGAAGGGATGGCCGCAAGCAGCAACAGAGCCAAAACGATAGTGAGTGTGCGTTTCATGAGAAAACCTCCTTGTGATAAGTGTTGTTAATATAGCATAGCCTACTTAATTAGTCAATCAATCCATGTTCTACTGAAAGATAAAAGACGATTTATTTTATTCTGATAGCTTATTTTACAATCTGCGGGTTATACAAGAACTCACCGGCAAAGTATAGCCCGTTCTCTAACTGCTCCACCTGACTGCCCAAAACATAAAATCGCGCTCGGTTGACGCTTGGCAGCATACACAAGGTGTTCACCATGGAATAAACGCACATTTGCGCTTCCCGAAGGGGCAAAACGTTGACAGCGTCTAAAAAATCCTGTGACAGATTAATCAGCGCCACGTCGTTTTCCAAAGCGTAGCCAACCATATCGGAAGAGCGAATGGAGCCGGGCAGGGGGGATAGTAGGCCTTGAGCGATTTCCGTACTGTCGCCGCCTTCAAGCAAAAGGTCAAAAAGCGTCCTTGCGGAAAAGTTGGCAGTAATAGGTGTGGCTTTGGTAACTGCCTGCAGATGATCGCCCTGTGCCAAGAAAATGGTGCGGTTTTCCAGCAAAAATGGGGTAAATACCAATCTGCTCATTTGCCCCTGTTCAAAGTGCATGGTTTGCCCACTTAATTTTTTGATTTGTGTGGGTGAAAGGGTCCAGACTTCTTCCTCACCGATGTTCACCTTGATAGCGGAAACATTGGGCAAAAAGGTGGTTAATGTTAGGGTAATGGAAGCCATCATTGAGGATCTTGGGATGCCCGCTTCAATCATGGCGGCGTTAAATTCCTGCAAAAAGTAAAGGTGTAGCACCTTTCCCCGCCCGTCGCTCGCTTGCTCAACTTCTATATGTTTTTGTAAAAGTGAATTGAGCGAGGGAACATCGGGCAGCCCCGATAGTGTTAAAGGGGTGGATGAGATGGTATCAAGCAGGCTTTGAGCCATGAGCGAAAGTTCGGAAGTGTCCATGCTTACTTCCCTTGACTCGCAAAGCACGCCCTTGCCAAGGGCTGCCGGATAGTAGATAGAAGCGGTCGTATTGATAAAGCCGTCCTCCCTTTGCGCAAAGGAATTTCTAAAGCCGCCGCCGGCAGTGCATGCGCCAAGCGGAAGGGAGGCGGCTAAATCTTTACCGGGGCTGAGGCCCGCGATTAGAAAGTTTACATATTTGATGTCGCCAAACTGGCAAGCCGTGTTGGTGATGGCTCGAAAAACACCGAGCATATCCGCAGGCGACAGGGACAGCATGCTGGCATCAAAGTTTAAAGTGAGGGTATTTCCCGTTTTTTCAAAGCCTGTTTCTTGAGATAGTTGAAAACTTGCGTCTTCGCTGAGCGGTTTTAAGGTATCGTTGCCCGTAAAAGAAAGTAGGCGCTCAATGGCAGCCTGTGCGGGGTGTGTGCCCGATGGCACGGACAGGGTGGCAGCGGTTGCTTCAAGCAGGCCGCTTGAACGGTTCTGCAAATATAAAAGCACGTGATATACGCTTGAGCGGTTTTCATCGCCGACCGGCGCCTGATATACGGCTTTGGCAGGCGGCAAGGTCACATGGCTTGCTTCCTTTTTGACCGGGCTTGAACACCCTGATAATAGGAGGGAGATGCCTAACAAGAAAACCAACAGTTTTTTATGGGCTACCATCTACGACCTCCAAAAGTAGCTGACCAAAGCTGTCCCCATCCACTACCCAAAAACCGTTTTGGTAGACGGTTCTGAGGGGATATCGGTTAATCTCTATGGCTTGATGTCTATCATTTTGTACGGTGAGAGAAACGCAAACAATGGCTTTGAGGGGGTCGGAGGCGATGGTGCCTTGAAACACTTCATAGGATAAAAGCAGCGGTAAATTGTTAAGCGTTTGAATGTTGGTTGATACCAGATGGTTTGATGGAATATCCTCCCTTTTTTCCTGCCAGCAAGCAAGCAGCCTTTGACAGGCTGCCGAAGGGGAAAGAATGGCAAGCTCGTTGCGGGTAAATGGCGGTAAGATTTCAGTTTCCAAAGAAAAAAAATAACCGCCGTTTAAGCGCATGGAAATATCAATGGATTCTTGATTGTCGACCAGTACCTGAACCCTTGGGTGGGTGGTGTTTTCGGTGATGGTATTAACAAGCGCGTCCATGGCAAGCTGACGGCGGGCAAGCTTTTGCTTTTGATTTTTATTCTGTTCGCCCGGGAAAGGGAAATAGATTTTGTTGTTAAAGGTCACAAACAAAATTTCCTTGCCTTGAGCGGTGGAAAGAACTTCAAGTCCCGGTTGAAAAGGTCTTTCCAAATGCGGGCTAACCGCTTGCGGCCCTGCGATGAGGGCCTGAATAAGCGCCGTTTCAAACGGCAGGGCAGTACTATATTCAATCGTTCTTCTTTCGCTTCCTAAGTAATTTACGCCGGCAACAGGAAAATACAGCGTTACTTCTTGCGTTAGCGGCTTTTCTTGCACATTAAGCGGCCACGCAAAGCCATTGCTGGTACACAGTAGACACAACGCCAAGAGCGTCAGAAGAGATTTTTTCATTTGACGTTTTTAAGCGGGCTTTCACCAACAGAAAAACCGGAAGCCATGTTTACCGCGTCTTCAAGAGCCGTTCGCGCGTCGTTTAAAGGCTTGCCTGCGTTGCGCCAATCAAAGGAATTGATAAACACGTCGAGCTTTTCCCGCACGGTTTGCATTTTATTATTTTGAACAATTTTAAGCGCGTCAAAAAAATCCGCCTGCTTGCCGGCAGACATGGTTTCCTTTGCCATGGCGCAGATTAGCCTTAAGTGAGGGAGGCAGAAACCGTTTGATTTTAAGAAAGCCTCCTGAAAAGCCTTGTCTTTTTGCCACAGGTTTAGTAGGGAATAGATATGCTGGTTTATTTTATGCTCAAGGCGGGAACAGGAAATGCATGTTTTTTTATTTTCAACAGTTCCCGTTTCTTTTCTGGCAAAGAACGAGCGCTTAACGGGCGAGGCCGACAATAGATTATTCATCTTCTTTTCTTCTTCGATTAGGTGGCTTTGCATCATCAACGCCTGTCCCAAGCGGTTTTGCTTGGCATATAAAAGCTGTTGGTGGTAGGAACAAAAGCCCATTTCGTTGACTTGGATGCGCTCATCCGGCTCCATTACGGAAGCGCCGAGGGAACGGTCAATGACCCTTTCTTCTTCTTGTAACAGCAACAAACAAAGGGGACAAAAAGGCTCGGCCAGATAGGCGTCCCAAATGGGTACGGTATCGATTTGGTACTTCATGTGATTCACCTTGAAGGGGCTTTGCATGTAATGCAAGGGTTGAGTTGGTTATACGGAGGATTGTTGATTTCCGGAAACCTAAAGGAATGCGTTAGCGGCACATACTTGGTCGCAAGACTCGGGCAGGAAGGGTTCTTATGATAAAAGCTGCCGCCATCCGGGTTATAGTAAAGAATCATGTTGGGGTCAGGGGTGGCGGTGGGCACAATGGTTGCGGGAATAGGGGGTTGGGTAGCGTTCGGATCCGGAAGCACGCCAAGGGAGCTGATGGAGGCGGGGTCCACAAACCACTTGCCTTCTTCCTTACGCATTAATATTTGGAAACGGTGCCATTGCGGCTTATCCCCGTTGTTTCGGTCAATCAGAATATTTAAATTAACGGTACGGGCCTGGTCGCTGTCCGAACCGGATATTTCGAGAACCTCCCAATCGTTTGTTGAGCGGTTGGCCCTTAGATGGAACATGGCGGTGTCCGCAGAATTACGCTGTGTCGCAAGCCACGAGGGCAGGGAAGCGGCAGCCATACCGGTATAATCAACATTGCGCCAGGCGTTCAGGAAATTTTCAAGACTCTTAACAGCTTCGGTCACGGGTACCGGCGTTTGGGTAGGCGGAACAATTGGGTTGTTTTGTACAATATTTGCCTGGGTATTGATTTGATTGATGCTTGGCGCCTCGGAGATAGATGGGGCTTGCTGTTCAGGAAGCTTGGTCGGCTGAATAATCACGGCAAATACCGCAATCATCACCATAGCGATATGTATAACGGATAAGGTTGCCCGTGGATTGGGCGCAAAAGCGCTAAGAAGCCAAGTGATGATGAGGGTAAAAAGTGATAAGATTGAAAAAATCAGGAAAACCAGATTGTTTTGTAAAAATAAGCCGACCAAAAACATGAGCGGCAGAAAAATAAGCAGCATCATTTGCAGGGGAATAAAATTGCGTACACGCTCCGTCCGCTTGGTGGGGGCGGGCGCACGCTTTTTGGCTCGCATCTGAGCGGCTTTGATGTTGGCCATATCGGAACGGCCAAAGCGATTGCGCTTGTTGGTCATGAAAGTCCTTTCTGTAAAAAAGCACAGGTCGGTAAATACACAAATAAAACGGCAATGCCTCTATCTATTGTAACAAAAAAGAAAAAGGTTGGCAATGATTAGTCAACCTTTAACCCCGTTGTTACTATTCAGGCATGTTCTGTACAATAATGTTTTCTCTGCCGACAAGGTTAGACAACAGTGAAATATCATCTTCAATTCGCCGCTTGCGCATTTCTTTTTCGTCGGGTGGCAGGGAACAATGGGCGCGGAAACCGACGGGTTTACCCATAAGGTTTGAAAGTGCCTTTTCAATGGTTTGACGCTTATCATCACTATTAAGCATATTGCAAATAAAGTCATTGCCCACTTCCAGGCGGAGGAAGAAGGTTTCTTTTCGGTATCCGTCGTACCTGCCTTGGTTAATCAAGCTATGAAGACTCGGCTCTTGCTGTGCAAGCAGTTTGAGGAATTTGTTCCAAGCTTCTTCATGTTCCGGTTTTTTTGTTTTGCTATCAACCTTTGCTTCTTTTGAAACCTGCTTACTGTTGTCTGACAAAGGAAGGATACTAACTTGCTCACCTGTTTTTTGATTGGACCCGGCTTCATTTGCGGGAGGAGTTTCTTCAATCAGACTCTCATTTGCGGGCGATGGCGTTTCTTTTATCGTTTCCTCTGTGCTGCTGGCACTGTCAACCATCACTTTTTCTTTGCCCGGCTCATCTTTCAAAGTTATTGTTTCCATAATAATTTCTTCTTTGGGTGTAGGGGGAACTTTGCCGCGTTTGAGCGCTTCTTCAATTTTGGCAATTCTGGCAGAAAGTTGCAAGCCATCGTTTTCTTTTTTTTGTAGGCATGCACGCAGCGAAAATAAATCGAGCACCGCCCGAGGAGACTGAGCAAGGCGCGCCTGTTGTTCGGTACGAAGAGACAGATCAAGCAGGTAGCTTAGGTGCTGGAGGTTGGTTTTTTGCGCAAGCTGTTTTAATTGTTTTTCATCCTGCCCGGCAACCTTCGCGCCAAGCAGGGCGGCAATGAGATTACGGATACTGCGGGAAACATCGCGCAAAAATGCCAACATATCTTTGCCGGCTGCCATCAGTTCATCACATTTTTGAATGGCAAGGGCGGCGTCGCAATGAATCAGTGCACTTAAATAGTCGAATAGAAACTCCGCGTTTACGGCACCCAGCGCGTCACGTACCTGGTTTACATCCAGACGCTTTTGATCTCCAAGGGCGCTATCCATCAGGCTCCATGCGTCACGCATACTCCCTTCGGCATTAACGGCGATTAGCTCCAACGCTTCTTCATCGGCAGTTAAACCGTCAACCAAGGCAAGCTTCAGGTGTTCAGCAATCTCTTCACTGGTAATACGCCTAAAGTCAAAGCGCTGACAGCGGGATAAAATAGTTGCCGGCAATTTTTGGCTTTCGGTAGTCGCGAGAATAAAAATCATATACTCCGGCGGTTCTTCCAAGGTTTTAAGCAGGGCGTTGAAGGCAGCGTTTGACAGCATGTGTACTTCATCGATGATATATACTTTATACTTTTGGTTTTGTGGCGGATAATTCACCCGATCCAGCATTTCCCGTATTTCTTCGACCCTGGAATTGGATGCTGCGTCCATTTCAAATACATCAAGGGAGGCTTCTTTGAGAATGGTTTGACAGTTGATACATTCAAGGCAAGGGTTGCCGTGGTCGGGATTGGGACAATTGGCAGCCATTGCCATGATGCGGGCGGCGCTTGTTTTGCCGGTTCCACGGGTACCGCAAAAAAGGTAAGCATGACCAATTCGACCCGAAGCCACTTGATTGCGCAGGGTGCGAACGATGGCGTCTTGTCCAACCATTTGGCTGAAAGTAAGGGGACGGTATGCACGGTAAAGGGATTGAACCATAAATACTCCTTTGAATTTAGACTTCTTGATTGAAGCGGTGGAAGCCTTCGCCCAATGTTTCATGAGCGTCGGTGATAAACATAAACGCATCTTGGTCCATATCGTGAACCAAAGTTTTTAAGCGGGTGACTTCCATGCGTCCTACAACGCATAGCAACATTTTGAGGGGATTACCGGTATATCCGCCTTGGCCGTCAAGTAAAGTACAGCCACGTTCCATGGTGGTCATGATCTCATTAGCAATTTCTTTATATTTACTGGAAATCACATAGCAAACTTTATCGCTTTCAAGACCTGATAAGACCACGTCAATCGTACGCGCGGAAATGTAAACGGCCACCATTGCATAGAGAGCCGCTTCCATGCTGATGGTAAAAGCTGAAATAAGCACAACAATACCGTCAAACATAAACAGAAACATACTAACGGAAATATCAGCAAATCTATTGTGCAGCATTCTGGCGAGCATATCGCTGCCGCCGGTGGTGGCGCTACCTCGGAGGATAATGCCAAGACCAATGCCCGCAAGCACGCCGCCAAAGATGGAGGCCATGAGGGGATTTAGCGTTACGGGTTCGAGCGGCGAAAACAGGTCGATCGCCAGAGAGAAAATAATTGTTGCTACGAATGTACGAAAAACAAAACGCTTACCCATGGCTCGATAGCCCATTACAAACAGCGGAACGTTTAACGCAAGGCTGGTGATACCGACAGGAACTCCAAACAAATGATGCAGGATTGTTCCAAGACCGGTTACGCCGCCGGGGGCGATAGCGTTTGGTACAAGAAACAACGGATAAGATAACGCAGCCAATAAACAGCCAACGACAATTTTAGCATAGTCTTTGATTTGTCTACGAAAGGTAAGCGCACGATACCAAGCGAACATTGGTGTTCCCCCTGTACATTTAATATATCACACAGGTGCATTATATCACAGTTCATACTTGTTGGGTAGGTCTTTGGCCAGAAATAGGCGGTTGCAAGATGTGGTGGAGGATGATACAATTAATATATCAAAAGTATGCATTAGCATATGGAAGGAGTACCTATATGAAAACGAATATCACCGCAAAAAACATGGTTGTAACACCGGCGATTACCAACCGCATCGTCAGAAAAACCGAAACGATGAGTCGTTATCTCAAGCCGGATACAGAGATGTTTGTGCGCTTGGAAAAAAAGAAAAATCGGCGCGTGGTTGAAATTACCGTACCGCTTCAGGGCGTGACTTTACGTGCCGAAGCCACCAGTGACGATAACCTTTTTATGGGCATTGATAAGGCCTTAGCCAAACTGGAAAAGCAAATTTTAAAACACCGCACCAAACTTGCCCGTAGATTGCGTGAAGATGCCAATGTCACTGAAATTCCGGAATTTATTGAAACTTTGGGGGAAGAAGAAAAAGCGGAACGCAAGGTCGTGCGCAACAAAACTTACACGGTGCGCCCCATGTCGCTTGAAGATGCCATCCTCCAGATGGAAATGTTAGGGCACACATTTTTTGTTTATATCGATATGGATACTGAGCGTACACATGTTCTCTATTTGCGGCATGATGGTCAGCTTGGTTTGCTGGAACCGGAAGTTTAAGATTTTTAAAAGAGGCGCCGTTGGGCGCTTCTCAGACTGTAGACAAAGTCCCAACCATTCGCGTTGGGACTTTGTTCAATGAAACCTGCAAAATCCCTTAAAAGTCAAGATCAAATCGAGGTTATATGGT
>JGI24712J26585_10000184_pt1 | contig 52125 bp, 66 predicted proteins | sample BioPla3DNA2_FD_26585 | JGI IMG/M metagenome (IMG submission 26585) | reverse complement strand
ATAAATAATGCTCCTAAGCCCTAGATTGTATTTTACTTAAGTTTATTCAGTTGTAAAACTAATTAATATTTTCTTCACCAACACCAGTTGACAAAGAACCATTATCTCTTGGAGAATTGAGGAGCTCTTCTTGCTGCTTTGAGTCCGTATTTCTTTCTTTCTTTCATTCTTGGGTCTCTTGTTAAGAAACCTGCTTTTTTAAGAGCTGGTCTAAGTTCAGCATCTGCTTGTAAAAGTGCTCTTGAAATTCCGTGACGGATTGCACCAGCTTGACCTGTGTATCCACCACCATGTACAGTTACTAATACGTCAAATTTGCTTAATGTATCTGTTAATACTAAAGGTTGTTTTGCGATAACCTTTAAAGTTTCTAATCCAAAATATTCATCGATGTCTCTTTTATTTATTTTAAAGTTTCCATTTCCAGGTACTAAATATACTCTTGCGATTGATTTTTTTCTTCTACCTGTTCCATAATATCTTACTTCAGCCATTCAGATATCCTCCCTTCGCTTCCTTAAAATTTGATTTCTAATACTTCTGGTTTTTGAGCTGCATGGTTGTGTTCAGCATCTCTATACACACGAAGTTTTTTAATCATTTGTCTTCCTAAGCTATTTTTAGGAAGCATACCTTTAATTGCTTGGTAAACAGCTTTTTCTGGTTTTGTTGCCATAAGATCTCTATATTTTACTTCTCTTAATCCACCAGGATGTCCTGTATGATATCTGAAATATTTTTGGTCTAATTTCTTTCCTGTTAATTTAACGTCTTTTGCATTGATGATGATTACATGATCTCCGGTATCTACATGAGGTGTATAAGTAGGCTTATGTTTTCCACGAAGAATCTTAGCAACTTCGGAAGCCAAACGTCCTAAAGTCATGTCTTTTGCATCAACAACATACCATTTTCTTTCGATTGTTTCAGCTTTCGCCATATATGTTGTATTCATTACATACCCTCCTTAATTCTTACAGTGTTCACGTCTCTATTTAAAATCCGGGGCTAAGGGATTTTAAAGTGGCATAATTACACAAAAACCATTATAGTACATCCACCCTGGCGTGTCAAGGAATATATTTTTATTAGAGGTTTTTTCCACCTCAAATTTCATAATTTATTTCTATCAATGTCAATCCTTGGGGCGGTGCCGTTTTTCCTGCTAAATTGCGGTTTTTAGATAAAATAATATCTTTAATATCTGAAGGTTCTTTCTTTCCTATACCTATTTCGATTAAAGTTCCTGCCATAATACGGACCATATTGTATAAAAATCCGTTGCCAGCTACTTTAAAGGTTATAAATGGACTCTGTTTCTGTACAGAAGCCTCATATATTGTCCTTATAGTTGTTTTTACTGAACTTCCTGCAGAACAAAAAGCTGCAAAATCATGAGTTCCAACAAAATGCTGTGCTGCTTCATTCATTGCATGAATATCTAAATCAGAAGATATAAATGCACTGATGTTCCTATATTGAGGAATTTGAAATTTCTCATTTAAGATTCGGTAATGATAAGTTTTTTTAATTGCACTATAACGCGGGTGAAAATCTTCTGGAACTTCTTTTGCATCCCTAATGACGATATCTTCCGGAAGAACCGAGTTTAGTGCGTAAGGAATTCTATCTACAGGAATATTCGTGTCTACGTGGATTAAGCCTCTCTGTCCTAAAGCATGTACTCCTGTGTCTGTTCTGCTGGCTCCAATTACTTTTAAATTTTGTCTGAATATCTTATAGCATGCTTCTTCTATTTTTTCTTGTATGCCTATGCCGTTATGCTGTCGCTGCCATCCATTATAATTGGTGCCGTCATATGCAATGGTAAGTAGAATGTTTTTCAATTGAAACACACCATTCCTTTTGACTATATAAAGTGGATCATAATCATTGCCGCTGTTAAAATGGTCATTACACCTATAGCAACATAATCCTGCTTTTCTATAACGAGCTGTTTCATTCTTGTTCTGTTTTCCCCGCCACGATAGCATCTTGCCTCCATTGCCATCGCCAATTCATCCGCTCTTCTAAAAGCTGAAATAAACAGGGGTACTAAAAGAGGAATCATGCTTTTTGCTCTTTTTACGATTCCACCACTTTCAAAATCCGCTCCCCTTGCCATTTGAGCCTTCATGATTTTATCTGTTTCTTCTAAAAGAATAGGGATAAAGCGAAGGGCAATGGTCATCATCATGGCTATTTCGTGAGCAGGAATTCCAATCTTTTTATACGGATTTAAAAGACTTTCTATCCCATCTGTTAACTGAATTGGTGATGTTGTAAGGGTTAATATGGATGAACCTATAATAAGAAAGATTAAGCGAATCGCCATTAATCCTGCCAGGTAAAGCCCTTCTCCGGTTATACGAAGACTTTTATATTGCCAAAGGATAGTTTCACCTGGTGTCATAAAAATATTTAAGGCTACGGTTATTAAGATGATAACAAAAATAGCCTTTAAACCTTTTAACATAAACTTAACAGGTACTTTGGATATTGCAATAATACAGGTTAGAAATACAAATGTCATAGCATACCCAATATATCTGTTGGCAATGAATAATGCAATAATAAAGACAAATGTTGATACAATCTTTACCCTTGGATCGAGTCTGTGAATCCAGGAATCTGTTGGGTAATATTGTCCAATAGTAATATCTCTAAGCATGTTTACACCTACTTCTGTTTTTTCAATAAGGCTGCTAATGCTTTAGCGCCTTCTTCAACTGTTAATATATTGGTAGAGACATCAAGGCCTTTTTGCTGTAACGCTTTCATGATATACATAATTTGTGGAGCCGCAAGACCCATTTTTTCTAATTGCTCTGCATGTTCAAAGACACTGCCTGGGGCACCGTCTAATGCAACGCTTCCTCTATGCATAACGATGATTCTATCTACGAGCTTTGCGATATCTTCCATGCTGTGGGATACTAAAATAACCGTAATCCCTAAGGATTTATGAAGCATTTGTATCTGTCCTAATATCTCATCTCTTCCTCTGGGATCAAGACCTGCCGTTGGTTCATCGAGAACCAAAACTTCAGGCTTCATAGCGAGAACACCAGCAATGGCTACCCTTCTTTTTTGTCCCCCGGAAAGTTCAAAAGGAGACTTTCCATACATTTCTTCTTTAATGCCCACCATGCTTAAGGCTTCTCTTACTCTATGTTCTACCTCATCCTTTGGTAAGCCCATATTCTCAGGTCCAAAAGCGACATCCTTAAAAATCGTCATTTCAAAAAGCTGATGCTCCGGATATTGAAAAACAAGCCCTACTTTTTGACGAATTTCTTTTAGGGATGTATTTTTATCACTTATATTTTGACCAAGAATAGTAATTTCTCCGCTGGTCGGCTTAAGAAGTCCGTTAAAATGTTGGATAAGGGTAGATTTGCCTGAGCCTGTGTGCCCTATAAGCCCGACAAATTGCCCTTTTTCTATATGAAGATTAATATTTTTAAGGGCAGTTTTTTCAAAAGGTGTCCCTTGACTATAAACGTGACTTACTTCTTTAAACTTAATTGCCATATCGCATCCACCACTTCTTCTATCGTAAGTATTTCTGTAGAAATATCAATCCCTTGCTTCTGCATATAATATGCCAGCTCGGTTACCTGAGGAACATCCAAGCCCAGATTCTTTAACGTTTCTACCTGACTGAAAATTTCTTTTGGAGTGCCATCCATTACAATTTTCCCATGATCCATCACCACAACTCGATCTGCATGAATGGCTTCTTCCATGTAGTGTGTAATATGAATAATGGTTATGTTTTCTTCTTTATTCAGCCGATGTATGGTTTCCATGACTTCTTTTCGGCCTACCGGGTCTAACATAGCCGTTGGCTCATCTAATATGATGCATTCCGGTCTCATGGCCATTACGCCTGCAATAGCGATTCTCTGCTTTTGTCCCCCGGATAATAGGTTTGGAGAATGGGTCATATATTCCGTCATTTGAACAGCTGCAAGTGCTTCATTGACACGGTTTCTGATTTTTTCTGGTTTTACTCCCAGGTTTTCAGGTCCAAAGGCAACATCTTCCTCTACGATTGCTGCAATGATTTGATTGTCGGGATTTTGAAAAACCATCCCGGCATTTTGACGAATATTCCAAAGGTTTCGCTCGTCCTTTGTGTCCATTCCTTTAATAAGAAGCGTTCCTCCTGTAGGATGCAAAATAGCATTCATATGCTTTGCCAATGTAGATTTGCCTGAACCGTTATGTCCCAATATAACGACAAATTGACCTTTTTCTATTTCTATATTCAAATTGTCTAATGCTCTAAAGGTATTTTCTATTTCACCCTTTTCATTATGGGTGAAATACTCATAAACAAGACCTTTTCCTGTTACGATTTTTTCCATATATTCACCAGCCTTCATGATCAATCCTTCATAACTCAAAATTGATTATTCTTCATGCAGATGAATAATCAATCTTCAATTATGAAATATACACATATAGGGATTAAGAAGAAATTCTTAATCCCTACGTATATGATTATACTAATTCAATAATTACTTCTTCTGCACCGTCACCTTTACGAGGTCCGATTTTGATGATTCTTGTATATCCACCATTACGGTCTGCATATTTAGGTGCTATATCGTTGAATAGTTTTTCAACCATATCCACTTTCTTAGTGTTCTTTCTTTTCTTCACATCGCTAGTTTCTGTTACAGGGTATAATACCTTTAACATTTGTCTTCTAGCATGAAGGCGAGAAGCGTTGTCTTTTTTGATTGTCTTTTCCACTTCATCAAAAACAGTCACTTTCTTGCCATTAACCACTTCTTTTACGCGGTTTCCTTTTGCATCTTTTCTTGCTACTTTAGCTTTAACGCTTACTTCAGTAAAGTTATCCTTTTCTTTTACAGCAAGGGTGATGAGCTTCTCAGCAATCTTTCTAACTTCTTTTGCTTTTTGCTCTGTTGTTCTAATTTTGCCATGATATAATAAATTGGTCACTTGGTTTCTCAAGAGCGCTTTACGCTGAGATGAAGTGCGTCCTAACTTTCTGTATCCAGCCATTGTTCAACCTCCTTTTCATGAATATCAACGAGTTTAGTCATCACTGGGCTTTAATGAAAATCCTAAGTCAGCCAGTTTGTTCAGAACTTCTTCTAATGATTTGCGTCCTAAGTTGCGGACTTTCATCATTTCTTCTTCTGTGCGGTTAGTTAAGTCTTCAACTGTATTAATACCTGCTCGTTTTAAACAGTTATAAGAACGCACAGATAAATCCAGTTCTTCTATACTCATTTCTAACACTTTTTCTTTTTTGTCTTCTTCTTTTTCCACCATTACTTCTACATTTTTTGCATTTTCAGACAGATTAATGAACAAATTGAGATGTTCACTTAATACTTTGGCTCCCAGGCTAATTGCTTCGTCCGGTTTCTTAGTGCCGTTGGTCCATACTTCTAAAGTCAATTTATCGTAATCGGTAATTTGACCTACTCTAGTATTTTCAACAGTAAAATTAACCCTTCTTACAGGGGTAAAGATAGAATCTACAGGTATTACCCCTATGGGCTGGTCTTTTCTTTTGTTTCTGTCCGCACTTACATAGCCTCTGCCTTTTACAATTGTCATTTCCATAAATAACTTACTATCAGGTCCGCCACTTAAAGTAGCAATATGAAGATCAGGATTTAAGATCTCGATATCTGAATCCACCTTAATATCTGCAGCCGTAACAACACCTTCGCCCTCAGCTTCAATATAGGCAATTTTTGTATCATTACTGTCACTAAGGCTTTTAATATCTAAGTTCTTAATGTTTAAGATGATCTCTGTTACATCTTCTTTTACTCCAGGAATTGTGCTGAATTCATGGAGTACGTTTTCAATCTTCACACTGCTTACTGCAGCACCCGGAAGAGAAGAAAGGAGTATTCTTCTTAGACTATTTCCAAGAGTTGTTCCGTATCCTCTTTCAAGAGGCTCAACAACAAAACGTCCGTATTTTCCATCTTCTGATAGTTCGGCAATTTCAATGCGAGGTTTTTCAAATTCAAACACCCGATAAACCCTCCTTTTTGGTTTTTAATCATACTGAGGGTGATAATTATTCTACTAACTATTTGGAATATAACTCTACGATAAGTGTTTCTTGAATTTCAACATCGATTTGATCTCTGTTTGGTACAGAAACAATTTTACCGCTTAAGTTATCTTTATCAGCTTGAAGCCATTCGGGTACAAGTCTAGATCCTGTTGTTTCAACGATATCCTTAAATCTTTGTAAGGATTTGGAATCTTCTTTGATTTCAATAACATCTCCAACTCTTACTTGGTAAGATGGAATGTTTACTCTCTTGCCATTTACTAAAATATGGTTGTGACGAACTACTTGTCTAGCTTCTGTTCTAGAACGTCCATATCCTAAACGATAAACTACGTTATCCAATCTTAGCTCTAACAAGCGAAGCAAGTTTTCCCCTGTGATTCCAGGAGTACGATCAGCTTCTTCAAAGTAATTAGCAAATTGTGTTTCAAGAACGCCATAAATTCTTTTAGCTTTTTGCTTTTCACGAAGCTGAAGTCCATATTCAGACAATTTCTTTCTATTTTGACCATGTTGTCCTGGAGCGTAAGGTCTTCTGTCTACAGGACATTTTGGTGAAAAACATTTATCTCCTTTTAAATACAGCTTCTGCCCTTCTCTGCGGCATAATCTGCATACAGGTCCGATATGTCTAGCCATTAAGTTTACACCTCCTAAAACTATACTCTTCTACGTTTTGGTGGACGACATCCATTATGAGGAACTGGAGTTACGTCTTTAATCATGGTTACTTCTAATCCTGCTGCTTGAAGCGCACGAATAGCTGCTTCTCTACCGGATCCAGGACCTTTTACTAAAACTTCAACAGATTTCAAACCGTAATCCATTGCTGCTTTTGCTGCAGTATCTGCCGCCATTTGAGCTGCATATGGAGTAGATTTTCTTGATCCTCTAAAGCCTAATTGACCGGCACTTGCCCATGAAAGAGCGTTTCCGTTTGTATCAGTTAACGTTACAATTGTATTGTTAAAAGTAGACTGAATGTGCGCTTGGCCACGGTCAACATGTTTTTTGTCGCGGCGTCTGCGGGTTGTTCCCTTTTTAGCTACTTTCTTTGCCATTCTACATAACCTCCCTTATGCATTATTTTTTCTTATTCGCAACAGTTCTTTTTGGTCCTTTTCTTGTTCTTGCATTGGTCTTAGTCTTTTGTCCTCTTACAGGAAGACCTTTTCTGTGACGAATTCCTCTATAACATCCGATTTCCATAAGACGTTTGATATTTAATGCAACTTCTCTACGTAAATCCCCTTCAATCATATAGGATTTTTCAATGATATCACGAAGTTTTGCTGCTTCATCGTCAGTTAAATCTCTTACTCTTGTATCTGGATTGATTCCTGCTTCTGCTAAAATTTTATTTGAAGTAGCGCGACCAATTCCATAAATATAAGTAAGACCGATTTCTACACGCTTATCTCTTGGTAAATCTATACCTGCAATACGTGCCATATAGCTCGTGCACCTCCTACAATCTTGTTTTAATCTCTATCACTTACATCATTATCTTCTATCAGCAATTTTTTTCTTACAGCCGCTTATGAGATTATATAATAAATTATATAATTTATCAATTATTTTTACTTGCAAATTTATCATTAAGCTTGCCCAAGGATGCTTGCCCCTCGAGCAAGCATATATTAATTATTAACCTTGTTTTTGCTTATGTTTTGGATTTTCGCAAATAACACGAATGCGACCTTTTCTTTTGATCACTTTACATTTTTCGCAAATCGGTTTTACGGAAGGTCTTACTTTCATTTGCTTAGCTCCTTTCCTCTTCTCGAACTATTTAGATCTCCAAACAATTCGGCCTTTTGTTAGATCATAGGGAGAAAGTTCGATTGTAACTTTATCTCCCGGCAAAATGCGAATAAAGTTCATTCGAAGCTTCCCGGAAATATGCGCCAAAATTTTGTGTCCGTTTTCCAGTTCAACTTGGAACATTGCATTCGGTAATTTCTCAAGCACAGTTCCTTCTACTTCTATTACATCACTCTTCGCCAAGGTATCATGCCTCCTCATTTATTGCTTTTACAGAAGAAGGATAATAAGATCTTAATGCCTTTCTTATATCAGCATCCTTTAATCCTATACCTTCTTCTAATTTGGTTTTTATATCCTCTACGATATCATGTGTCTTTTGCACATGCATTATTTTTTTCTTCTTTGGCTTTTCCAGTTTTCTCAGATCGCCGTCTACTAAATATAGATATTGATTTTCTATGTTTACAATAATAAACGGTCTTCCTTTGTCTCGACCTGATTTTGAAAATACAACTTGCCCGATGGTGTATTCATTCATATTTTACTCATCCAATCCTATTACAATATTGTAAGAATTTCAGGTTCGCCATCTGTTATAGCAATAGTATGTTCATAATGGGCTGAGAGAGAGCCGTCTCTTGTAACAACAGTGTCATTACTTAATATCCTTACTTCATAGCTTCCTACATTGACCATTGGCTCTATTGCAAGAACCATACCTTTACGTAATTTAGGTCCTCGCCCAGGCACCTTATAGTTTGGAATCTGAGGTTCTTCATGCAGTTTTCTTCCTACTCCATGACCAACAAGGTCTCGAACAACAGAAAATCCATTAGACTCAACATACTCTTGTATTGCAGCAGATATTTCATATAAATGATTACCCGCTTTTGCATATTGGATACCTTTATAAAAACTATCTCTTGTAACTTGAATTAGTTTTTTGGTCTCTTCGGGTACCTCTCCAATAGCATGGGTTTTTGCTCCATCGGAATGATATCCATCTAAACATACACCAATATCAATGCCAATGATATCTCCATCTTTTAATTTAACATCCTTACTAGGAATTCCATGGACGACCTCTTCATTAACTGATGCACATATAGATGCGGGAAAACCGTATAATCCTTTAAATGAAGGAACAGCACCTTGACTACGAATAAATTCTTCAGCAATCTGATCTAATTCCAGTGTAGTAATTCCTGGTCTAAGCGCATGGGCAAGGAGTTCGTGTGTTTTTGCTAAAATCAAACCTGCTGAGCGAATCTTTTTGATCTCTTCATCAGATTTTATGATTATACCCACTATTTACTCACTTCCAATGCTTCTTTAATCCGATTACTTATTTCTTCTACATCGCCAACACCGTCTACAGTTGAAAGTATTCCCCTGTTTTGATAGTATTCAATCAACGGTTTTGTTTGTTCATGATAAATTTCCAGTCTTTTTCTAACAGTTTCCTCTTTGTCATCGTCCCGTTGAATTAAATTTGAACTGCATTCGTCACAAATGTTTTCTTCTGCAGGTTTTTTAAACTCAACGTGATATGAAGCACCACATTGTGGGCATACACGTCTTCCGCTCATTCTCGTAATAATATTTTCATCTGGGACATGAACATTCACTGCTCTGTCAAGTTTTATACCCATTTGATCCAATGCTTCATCCAATGCTTTAGCTTGTGGAATAGTCCTTGGAAATCCGTCCAATATAAAACCATTCTTGCAATCATCTTGAGTAAGTCGGTCTTTTACGATTTCAACTACCAGTTCATCTGGTACTAAAAGACCTTTATCCATATATTCTTTAGCTTTTTTGCCTAAATCCGTTTCATTCTTTATATTCGCTCTGAGTATATCCCCAGTAGAAATCTGAGGAATATTATATGCCTTGGAAAGAAGTAGTGCTTGTGTTCCTTTGCCAGCTCCCGGTGCACCTAACATAATTAATCTCATAATGGTCTCCTCCTTACAGGCTTTAGCTTAAAAAGCCTTTATAATGCCTCATTAGCATTTGAGCTTCCATTTGTTTAACAGTTTCTAACGCTACACCTACTACGATAAGTAATGAGGTTCCTCCGAATCCAACATTCATCTTAAAGATCGCCTGCAGCGCTAAAGGCATAAGTGCGATAATCGCTAAGAAAATCGCTCCAACCAGTGTGATTTGGTTAACAACTTTAGTTAAATAATCAGCTGTTGGTTTTCCTGGTCTGATCCCTGGAACGAATCCTCCGTTTTTCTTCATGTTATTAGCAACTTCTATTGGATTAAATGTAATCGTTGAATAGAAGAAGGTGAAGAAAAGAATCAGGAGTGCATAAAGCACTGCTCCAAAAGGATGGGTCCAACGTAGCCAAGCTAAAATTTTACCCCACACCCCTGTTGGATTAGCTACAAAGAAATTAGTAACGATCTCAGGAAATTGAAGTAAAGACATAGCAAAGATAATTGGAATAACTCCTGCTAAGTTAACTTTCACAGGAATATGGGAGGATTGTCCTCCATATACCTTTCTTCCTGATGTTCTTTTAGCATATTGAACAGCAATTCTTCTTTCTCCTTGTTGTACTAAAACAACAAAAGCAATCATAATCGCAAAGATTACTACTAAGATTGCTGTAAGAATGTAATTCTTGTAACTAAGAAGTACATTGATTCCTACAGGTAATCTGGAAACAATGTTTACAAAAATAATTAATGAGATTCCATTGCCGATCCCTTTTTCGGTAATCTGCTCTCCAATCCACATCATAAAAGCAGTTCCGGCTACAAAAGAAAGAATTGCAACAATCCAAGACCATAAATTTGGATTAACTAAAATATTTTGTGCGCGCATAGCAAAGGTGAATCCCCAAGCTTGGATAGCTGCTAATACAATGGTTAAATACCTTGTATATTTTGCAATCTTTTTTCTTCCTTCTTCTCCTTCTTTAGCTATTTCCTCTATTTTAGGAATAGCTATTTGAAGAAGTTGAAGAATAATGGATGCATTAATATAAGGAACGATTCCCATTGCAAAAATAGTCATATTTTGCAATGCACCACCGGAAATCATGTCAAAAAGCCCTAAAGCTCCTCCCTGCTGTTGCAATAAATTCTTGATTGCAGAGGCATTAACACCAGGAACAGGAATATGGGCTCCTAAACGAATTACTAGCAGCATCATAAATGTATAGATTAATCTTTTTCTTAAATCAGGTATCTTCCAGGCGTTTCTAAGGGTATTAAGCACCTAAATCACCTCTGCTTTTCCACCGGCAGCTTCAATCTTTTCTACTGCTGATTTGCTGTATTGATTCACCATTACAGTCAATTTCTTGGTTAGGTCTCCATTTCCGAGAATTTTTACGCCGTCCTTAGGATTCTTGATAATACCTGCTTCTTTTAAAGTATCTACAGTAACCACTGTATTATCTTCAAAGATATTCAAACGGTCTACATTGATTGCTATGATTTCTTTACTATTTCTATTTGTAAATCCTCTTTTAGGAATACGTCTGTAAAGAGGCATTTGTCCGCCTTCAAATCCAGGTCTTACTCCACCGCCTGAACGTGCTTTTTGACCTTTATGTCCCTTTCCTGCAGTTTTACCTGCACCGGAACCATGACCTCTTCCTTTTCTGAATCGGTTTTGTTTGGAACCTTCTGCTGGTCTTAACTCACTTAAGTTCATCTTGGCACCTCCTTTAAAATCTTATCTTCTTATATTTCTTCAACCTTTACTAAATGTGCAATTCTGTTAATCATTCCACGAATGGCTGCATTGTCTTGATGTTCTACAGTCTTATGCAATTTTGTAAGACCCAAAGCTTGTGCTGTGAGCTTTTGCTTTGGTTTTGCACCAATTGTGGATTTTACCAATGTGATTTTTAATTTAGACATCGCAATTCCTCCTTTATCCTAGAAGTTCTTCTAATGTTTTACCACGTAATTTTGCAACGTCTTCTGGATTTTTAAGATTTTTTAATGCTTCGATCGTTGCATTAACAACGTTTCTCTTATTATTGGAACCCAAGGATTTTGTTCTAATATTGCGAATTCCTGCTAATTCAAGCACCGCACGAGCTGGTCCTCCTGCAATTACTCCAGTACCTTCTGCAGCGGGTTTTAATAATACTCTAGCACTGCCGAATTCACCGATAAATTCATGAGGAATACTGTCGTTTGCATCTCTTGGAACAAATACTAAATTTTTCTTAGCATCTTCTATAGCTTTTTTAATTGCATCAGGAATTTCAGTTGATTTTCCTAATCCAGCACCTACGTATCCGTTTTCGTCACCAACAACTACTAAAGCAGAGAATCGGAAGTTTCGTCCACCTTTAACTACCTTGGTAACCCTTTTTATTGTAACAACTCTTTCTTTTAAGTCCATATTGCTTGTGTCGACTTTAGTTCTAGGCATCTTTTTCCCTCCTTTACTAGAATTGTAACCCAGCTTCTCTAGCTGCATCTGCTAATGCTTTTACTTTACCGTGATATATATATCCTCCACGATCGAATACCACTTCAGTAACTCCTTTATCTAAAGCTCTACGAGCAACTATTTCGCCTACTACTTTAGCTGCTTGTACAGTATTAGTTTTTTCAAGCTGTTTCGTAATATCTTTTTCCAATGTTGATGCAGCAACTACTGTAGTTCCTTTAACATCATCAATGATTTGTGCATAGATATGTTTATCACTTCTAAATACGGATAATCTAGGTCTTTGAGTTGTGCCTTGGATTTTCTTGCGTATTTTTAAGTGTTTTTTTGCACGAACTTCAGAACGAGATTCTTTTCGAATCATGTGGATTTCACCCCTTTTCTATTACTTACCGGTTTTACCTTCTTTTCTTCTAATCACTTCGTCAGCGTATTTGATTCCTTTGCCTTTATAAGGTTCTGGAGGACGTTTGAATCGAATTTCAGCTGCATATTGACCAACTTTTTCTTTGTCGATTCCGCGAACGATGATTTTGTTTTGTCCTTCTACTACACTTTCAATGCCTTCTGGATCTTCCATTTCAACAGGATGGGAATATCCTAAGGATAATACTAATTTTTTACCTTGTTTTTGCGCTCTATATCCTACACCGTTGATTTCCAATACTTTAGAGTATCCGTTTGTTACACCCTCTACCATATTGGCAACCAGTGTTCTTGTTAAACCATGCAGTGCTCTATGCTTTTTAAGATCACTTGGTCTTGTTACTACTACTTGATTATCTTCAACCGCTACATTGATTTCAGCGGGTAATTTTCTTTCTAAGGATCCTTTTGGTCCTTTTACGGTTACAAGATTTCCATCACCAATTTTTACTTCTACTCCTGATGGAATTGTAATCGGCAATTTACCAATTCGTGACATGGTTGCACCTCCTTAAGCTTATTACACTCTCATCATTATTCATATTTTATTACCAAATAAATGCAACTACTTCTCCACCAACGCCTAATTTTCTAGCGTCTCTATCTGTTAATAAACCTTTGCTTGTAGAAATAATTGCTGTACCAAGCCCACCTAATACTTTAGGCAATTCGTCTTTACCAGCAAATACTCTAAGTCCTGGTTTAGAAATTCTTTTTAAGCCGGAAATAACTTTTTCGTTCTTATCTTTTCCGTATTTTAATGTGATACGAATTGTAGCTTTCGCGCCATCTTCAATGATTTCGTATCCTCTAATATATCCTTCGTTTAATAATATATCCGCGATTGCTTTTTTCATTTTTGATGCAGGTATATCTACTGTATCATGTTTTGCGATATTAGCATTTCTGATTCTTGTTAGCATATCTGCAATTGGATCACTCATTGTCATTGAATGTACCTCCTTCCCCTATTTTACCAGCTAGCTTTTTTAACACCTGGAATTTGACCTTTATACGCCAGTTCTCTAAAGCAAATACGGCATACACCGAATTTTCTCAAATATGCATGAGGTCTTCCACAGATTCTACAACGATTATAAGCTCTTGTCGAAAACTTCGGCGTACGTTGTTGCTTAATCTTCATTGACTTTTTTGCCATTCGTTACCCTCCTTTTATTACTTTCTAAATGGCATTCCAAACAATCTCAACAATTCACGAGCTTCTTCGTCCGTGTTTGCTGTGGTAACAAAAATAACGTCCATACCTCTTACTTTATCAATCTTATCATATTCTATTTCAGGGAATATCAACTGTTCTTTGATTCCTAATGCATAGTTTCCTCTTCCATCGAATGCATCAGGGTTAACTCCTCTAAAGTCACGAACACGAGGCAAAGCCAAGTTGATTAAACGATCAATAAAATCATACATTCTTTCTCCACGAAGAGTTACTTTACATCCTATTGGCATACCTTCACGGATTTTGAATGCAGCCACAGACTTTTTAGCTTTTGTAACAACAGGTTTTTGTCCGGAAATAATAATTAAATCGCTTACTGCAGATTCAAGTACTTTTGGATTGTCTTTAGCTTCTCCAACTCCCATATTGATGATTACTTTTTCAATCTTGGGCACTGCTAATTTATTTTTATATCCGAACTTTTTCATCATTGCATCTACTATTTCGTTCTCGTATATTTCTCTAATTCTACTCAAAGCTTACCCTCCTTCCGATGCTTAATCAATTACTTCTCCTGTAGATTTTGCTACTCTATAGCGAACGGCTTTTTGACGTCCGTTTCTTTCTTCCATTACTACTTTTACTCCCAATCTTGTAGTCTTTCCGTTATGCAAATACATTACATTGGAAACATGAATAGGAGCTTCTTGATGAATAATTCCGCCCTGTCCCATTGGATTAGCTTTTTTATGTTTTGTAATCATATTAACGCCTTCAACGATTACACGACCATTTTTACGGTCAACTTGTAATATCTTGCCTTCTTTTCCGGCGTCTTTTCCAGTAATTACTCGAACTGTATCGCCTTTTTTAAGTCTAATTTTCACTCAAAACACCTCCTTATAGTACTTCTGGTGCCAAGGATAAAATCTTCATATATTTCTTTTCTCTTAATTCTCTTGCAACTGGTCCGAAAATACGAGTTCCCCTTGGGTTCTTATCTTCTTTGATTATAACTGCTGCGTTATCATCAAATTTGATGTAGGAACCGTCTGGTCTTCTAACTTCTTTAACAGTTCTTACAACAACTGCTTTAACAACGTCACCTTTCTTTACAACACCACCGGGTGTTGCATCTTTAACCGAAGCAACGATTACATCTCCAACACTCGCATATCTAACTTTAGATCCTCCCAAAACTCGGATGCATAAAAGTTCTTTTGCTCCAGTGTTGTCTGCAACATTTAATCTGCTTTCTTGTTGAATCATAATATACCCTCCTTTCGAGTCGAGACATTATTTTGCTTTTTCTACGATCGAAACTAATCTCCATCTCTTATCTTTGGACAGTGGTCTTGTTTCCATCACTTTTACACGATCGCCGATTTTACATTCGTTATTTTCATCATGCGCTTTTAATTTATAAGTTCTCTTCACGATTTTCCCATATAAAGGATGTTTAACATTATTCTCAACAGCCACAACTATGGTTTTATCCATCTTGTCACTGACTACTTTACCGATTAATGTCTTACGAAGATTTCTTTCTCCCACAGTGAATTCCTCCTTCCGTAACAATCATTATGCGTTGGAACGTTGTGTAATGATTGTTTGAATTCTTGCAATGTTTTTTCTCACTTCTCTGATTCTTGCTGTGTTGTTTAATTGATTGGTTGCATTTTGAAATCTTAAGTTGAATAATTCCTTTTTAGCAGAAACTAACTCTAACTTTAATTCATCTGAAGTTTTGTTTCGTAATTCTTCTAAATATACATTACTCTTCACTACTATCACCGTCCATTTCTTGTTCTGCACGTGATACAATTTTACATTTAATTGGCAATTTGTGCATTGCAAGACGTAAAGCTTCTCTCGCAGTTTCTTCTGCTACTCCTGCAAGTTCAAACATTACTCTGCCTGGTTTAACTACTGCTACCCAATATTCTGGGGATCCTTTCCCCTTACCCATACGAGTTTCTGCTGGTTTTTGTGTGATTGGTTTGTCAGGGAATATTTTAATCCAAACTTTACCACCACGTTTGATATATCTTGTCATAGCGATACGGGCAGCTTCTATTTGATTTGAAGTAATCCAGCTTGGTTCTTCAGCTACAAGCCCAAATTCACCGTAAGTGATTTTATTACCACGGGTAGCTTGCCCTGTCATACGCCCACGAAATTGTTTACGACGTTTTACTCTTTTAGGCATTAACATTATTCATCGCTCCCTTCCTTTTTAGCTCTTTGAGGAAGAATTTCACCTTTATAAATCCAAACTTTTACACCGATCTTACCATAAGTTGTGTTTGCTTCTGCAAATCCATAGTCAATGTCTGCTCTTAAAGTTTGTAGAGGAATAGTTCCTTCATGATAATGCTCTGTACGAGCAATTTCTGCGCCGCCTAAACGACCGGAACAAGCTACTTTGATTCCTTGCGCGCCAGCTTTCATTGCTCTTCCCATTACTTGCTTCATTGCTCTTCTGAAGGAAATACGGTTTTCTAATTGAAGTGCAACGTTTTCAGCTACTAATTGTGCATCAATTTCTGGTTTTTTAACTTCAACAATGTTAATCATAACTTTGTTTTCTGTTAGCTTCTGAAGCTCATTGCGTAAGTCTTCAATAGAAGCTCCCCCTTTACCAATTACAATACCTGGTTTGGAGGTGTGAATATGCACTTTTACTCTTTCTGCCGCTCTTTCTATTTCAATATTAGAAATTCCTGCTTCATATAATTTGCTTTTAATATAAGTTCTTAACTTATTGTCTTCTATCAATAAATCGGCAAAATTCTTCTTTGGTGCGTACCACTTGGCGCTCCAGTCTTTAATAATACCGACTCTTAAGCCGTGGGGATTAACTTTTTGTCCCATACCTAACCTCCTTATCTTTCATTAAGTACAATCGAAATATGACTGGTCTGTTTCTCTATACGATATGCCCTTCCTTGCGCTCTTGGGCGAATTCTCTTCATTTTTGGTCCTTTGTTTGCATATGCTTCTTGTACAAAGAGTTTGGAAGCATCCATTCCTTGGTTGTTTTCTGCATTCGCTACTGCTGATTTTAATACTTTTTCAATGATTCTCGCAGCAGTTCTTGGAGTATATGCAAGGATAGCAAGTGCTTCTCCTGCTCCTTTACCTTTTATTGTATCAAGAACAATCTTTGCCTTAGATGCAGATACTCTTGCATATCTTACATGAGCTTTAGGTCTTGTATCTTTATTTTCGTTTCTCGCTCTTTTGATTTGACTTCTATGTCCTTTAGCCATGAAGCAGCCCTCCTTCCATCAAAATTAACGTACTCTTGATTTCTTTTCTGCGTCTTTTCCGTGTCCTCTATAGGTTCTTGTTAACGCAAATTCTCCTAATTTATGACCAACCATGTCTTCTGTAATGTATACAGGAACATGTTTTCTTCCATCATGAACAGCAATTGTGTGTCCAACCATTTGTGGGAAAATTGTTGAACGGCGAGACCAAGATTTAATAACCTTTTTATCTCCGCTTTTATTCATTGCATCAATTGCTTTTAACAGATGGTCATCTGCAAAAGGTCCTTTTTTAAGGGATCGACCCATAAATGCTCCTCCTTCCGATTTCTAGCTCATATAAAGCTATAATCTAAATTTACTTTTGACCTCTTCTACGAACGATTAATTTATTTGAAGCTTTATTTTTCTTTCTTGTCTTAAGTCCAAGAGCTGGTTTACCCCATGGTGTAGATGGTCCTGGACGTCCGATAGGTGATCTACCTTCTCCACCACCGTGTGGATGGTCGTTAGGGTTCATTACAGATCCACGAACTGTAGGACGGATTCCCATATGACGTTTTCTTCCTGCTTTACCAACATTGATAAGTTCGTGATCAAGATTTCCTACTTGTCCTATGGTAGCTCTACAGCCGATTGGAATCATTCTTGTTTCGCCAGAAGGTAATTTAATAGTTGCATACTTTCCTTCTTTAGCCATTAATTGAGCAGAAGCTCCTGCAGAACGAACAAGCTGTCCGCCTTTTCCTGGCTTCATTTCAATGTTATGAATGGTTGTACCTACAGGGATAAATTGCAGAGGAAGCGCATTACCTACACGGATTTCTGCATTTTCTCCATTCATAATTTTATCTCCTACTTTTAAACCGTTAGGAGCTAAAATATATGCCTTTTCACCATCAACATAGTGCAATAAAGCAATATTTGCTGTTCTGTTTGGATCGTATTCGATGGATGCAACTCTTGCAGGCACCCCGTCTTTATTTCTCTTGAAATCGATGATTCTATATTTTGTTCTAACTCCGCCTCCACGATGGCGAACTGTTATTTTCCCTTGGTTATTTCTACCTGAATGTTTTTTCAAAGATACCACTAATGATTTTTCTGGAGTGGTCTTTGTAATTTCTTCAAAGGTAGACGAAGTCATTTGTCTTCTTGAAGGGGTATATGGATTGTATTTTTTAATACCCATCGTATTCACTCCTTTCAACTTCTTTACACGTTCCCTGGTGTTTCTTCACTTATTTAACTACATTCCTTCAAAAAAGTCAATGTCTTTGCTTTCTGCAGTTAATTTAACAATTGCTTTTTTGGTTTTTGCAGTTTTTCCGAAGGTCATTCCTCTTCTTCTTGTTTTTCCGTCTTGATTAATGGTGTTTACTTTTTCTACTTTTACACCTTCAAACATTTTCTCTACAGCATCTTTAACCTGAGTTCTTGTTGCTGATGGATGCACAAGGAAGGTGTATTTTTTGTCTGCCATTTGGTTCATACTTTTTTCAGTAATAACTGGTTTTAAAATGACATCATAGTATTTCAAATCTGCCATTATGCATACACCTCCTCGATATTTTGCAATACATCTTTAGAAATAACAAATGTATCGTATTTTAAGATATCATACACATTAATGTTATTTACAGAGATTGTTTTTACAGTTGGGATATTTCTTGCGGATAACACCACATTTTTATCGTCGTTCACGATTAATGCTTTAGTTAATTTAAGGTTGTCTAAAACCTTTTTCATTTCTTTAGTTTTGATTGTATCTAATTTTAATTCGTCTAAAACGATGAATTTGTTTTCTTGTACTTTGCTTGTTAATGCAGATTTAAGAGCTAATCTTTTTACTTTCTTATTTAATTTGAAAGAATAGTCTCTTGGCTTTGGAGCAAATACAATACCGCCACCAGTCCATTGTGGTGCACGAATGGATCCTTGTCTTGCTCTTCCTGTTCCTTTTTGTCTCCAAGGCTTTCTTCCGCCTCCACGTACTTCTGCACGAGTCTTAGCACTTTGTGTACCTTGTCTTTGGTTTGCTAAGTACTGTACTACTGCAGCATGAAGCACATGTTCGTTTACTTCTACTCCGAAAATTGCATCATTTAATTCGATTTCTCCAACTTGCTGTCCGCTCATATTATACACAGCAACTTTAGCCATAATAGTTTCCTCCTTTCTCACAATGTCAACTATGCGTTTTTAACACTGTCTTTTACTAATACAATTGACTTTTTAGGTCCGGGAATCGCACCTTTAACAAGAAGTAAGTTCTTGCCAGCGTCCACACGTACAACTTCAAGATTTTGAACTGTTACTTGTTCAGCACCCATATGTCCTGGAAGTTTCTTTCCTTTGAATACTCTTGATGGGAAAGAACTTGCTCCCATTGAACCCGCAGCTCTGTGATATTTAGAACCATGTGCCATGGGTCCTCTATGTTGACCATGTCTTTTAATAGCACCTTGGTATCCTTTACCTTTAGAAATACCGGTTACATCAACTTTATCTCCAGCAGCAAAGATATCTGCTTTGATTTCGCTGCCTACTTCATAGCTGCTGATGTCTTCTAAACGGAATTCTTTTAATCTTCTTTTTGGCGCCACTCCAGCTTTTTCAAAATGACCTTTCATTGGTTTATTTGTATGCTTATCTTTAGCATCAACAAATCCAACCTGGATAGCATTATATCCGTCATTTTCAACTGTTTTCTTTTGAACTACTACACAAGGTCCTGCTTCTAAAACAGTAACAGGAATTTGTCTGCCATTTTCATCGAAAATCTGAGTCATACCAATTTTTCTTCCTAAAATAGCTTTCTTCATGATTACACCTCCTATTAATCTACAGCGGATTGTATCTACATACAATCATCCTAGATAGATTCATATCTTCGATCTGTATCTTTGATGCTGAATCTATTTCCAAAAACCTTATTTTACATCTACTTTAATGTCTACACCTGCAGGCAAGTCGAGACGCATTAGGGCATCTACAGTCTTAGGTGTTGGCACAACAATATCAATCAATCTTTTATGTGTTCTCATTTCGAACTGTTCTCTGGAATCTTTATATTTGTGAACCGCTCTTAAAATTGTAACCACTTCTTTTTTAGTTGGCAATGGAATAGGTCCACTTACTTTTGCTCCAGTCTTTTTAGCTGTGTCAATGATTTTTTCAGCTGATTGATCGATTAATTTGTGATCGTACGCCTTTAAGCTAATTCTGATTTTTTGATTTGCCATAAAAAAAGTCCCCTCCTTTTCGCACTTTTAGTTTAGTACGACAAGTGGTGACTGCACACTCATCCGGGTGTATCTAAAAATACACAACTGCATATAAAAATGCAATTCCCTCGATATGGTACAGTGACCTTGTCGCCCCGTTTCTTGAACTGGACATTGCTCAGTGAAAATTATCCCGTGTTACGGCAACCTTTCACATCATCGCTCTCAATGTCACAACATCAATGAGTATACAATAAAATCTCTTGTTTTGCAAGGGTTTTTTTCATTTATTCCTCATTTTCTTGTAGAAAATTTATCCAAGCTTTCGTAGAAAAAATTTATTATTTGGCTGTTCTTGAATAAGCTTGTTTTTATTTTTCAGGAATTAAAAAATCACATCCCGAATGGGATGTGATTTAATGTTTAATTTTCTATTATTCAATAATTTCTGCTACTGTACCAGCACCAACTGTTCTACCACCTTCACGGATAGCAAAACGAAGTCCTTTTTCCATAGCGATAGGAGCGATAAGTTCAATTGTCATTTCAACGTTATCTCCAGGCATGCACATTTCTACGCCTTCTGGTAAGGAGATAACACCTGTTACGTCTGTTGTTCTGAAATAGAACTGTGGTCTGTAGTTTGCGAAGAATGGAGTATGACGTCCACCTTCTTCTTTCTTAAGAACGTAAACTTGAGCTTTGAATTTTGTATGAGGAGTAATGCTTCCTGGTTTAGCTAATACTTGTCCTCTTTCGATTTCTGTTCTTTGAACACCACGAAGAAGTGCTCCAATGTTGTCCCCAGCTTGTGCTTGGTCTAATAATTTACGGAACATTTCTATTCCAGTTACAACTACTTTTCTGGATTCTTCAGAAAGACCTACGATTTCAACTTCGTCTTGTACTTTAAGTATTCCACGTTCTACTCTACCAGTAGCAACTGTTCCACGTCCTGTAATGGAGAATACGTCTTCTACAGGCATAAGGAATGGTTTGTCAACGTCTCTTTCTGGAGCTGGGATGTAAGAGTCAACAGCTTCGAATAATTCAAGGATTTTGTCTCCCCATTCGCTGCTTGGATCTTCTAATGCTTTAAGAGCAGATCCTCTGATTACTGGAATGTCATCTCCTGGGAATTCATATTCATTTAATAATTCACGAATTTCCATTTCAACTAAGTCAAGTAATTCTTCATCGTCTACCATGTCACATTTGTTCATGAATACTACGATGTAAGGAACACCTACCTGACGGGAAAGAAGAATATGTTCTCTTGTTTGAGCCATAGGACCATCAGTTGCAGCAACAACGATGATAGCACCGTCCATTTGAGCTGCTCCTGTGATCATGTTTTTAACGTAGTCAGCGTGCCCTGGGCAGTCAACGTGTGCATAGTGACGGTTTGGAGTTTCGTATTCTACGTGAGATGTAGAAATTGTGATTCCACGTTCTCTTTCTTCTGGAGCTTTGTCAATATTATCGAAAGCTACCGCTTCACCTAATCCATATCTAGTATGAAGAGTTTTTGTAATTGCTGCTGTTAATGTTGTTTTACCATGGTCAACGTGTCCGATTGTACCAATGTTAACATGGGGCTTTGTTCTTTCAAATTTAGCTTTTGCCATTTTAAATTATCCTCCTTTTATTTGCTTACATCAATATTTATTATATTTGAAGTCTTCCTATATTTCAAGCCTTTTATACTATTCAGTCTTTGATCTGCTGCCAGCTACTACTTTATCTTGGATACTCTTTGGTACTGGCTCATAGTGATGGAATTCCATAGAATATACGCCACGTCCTTGAGTCTTTGAACGAAGGTCAGTTGCATATCCAAACATTTCAGCCAATGGAACAAATCCATGGATTACCTGAACGCCATTTCTTGCTTCCATTCCTTCGATTCTACCACGGCGAGAGTTAAGGTCACCGATAACGTCTCCCATGTATTCTTCAGGAACAGTAACGTCAACTTTTTCAATTGGCTCAAGAAGTACTGGGTTACCTTTTCTCATAGCTTCTTTAAATGCCATAGAACCAGCAATCTTAAACGCCATTTCGGATGAGTCAACTTCATGGTAAGATCCATCATATAAGGTAGCCTTAATACCAAGTACTGGATATCCACCTAAGATACCACTTTGCATTGCTTCTTGAATACCATTGTCAACCGCTGGGATATATTCTTTTGGAATAGCTCCTCCAACAATCTTGTTTTCAAATTCGTAGATTTTTTCAGCATTCGCATCCATAGGCTCGAATTTAACTTTACAATGTCCGTATTGTCCACGTCCACCAGATTGTCGAACGAATTTTCCTTCAACATCAGCTGCATTTTGAATGGTTTCTTTATAAGCAACTTGTGGTTCACCAACGTTAGCTTCTACTTTAAATTCACGAAGCAAACGGTCAACGATAATTTCAAGGTGAAGTTCTCCCATACCTGAAATAATTGTTTGTCCTGTTTCTTTATCAGTATAGGTTCTAAATGTTGGGTCTTCTTCTGCAAGTTTTGCAAGGGCAATTCCCATCTTTTCCTGGCCTGCTTTTGTTTTTGGTTCAACCGCAACAGAGATAACAGGTTCAGGGAATACCATAGATTCTAATATAACAGGATGTTGTTCATCACAAAGTGTATCTCCTGTTGTTGTGAATTTTAATCCTACTGCTGCCGCAATTTCACCAGAGTATACTTTATCAATTTCTTCACGGTGATTTGCATGCATCTGTAAGATACGACCTATTCTTTCTTTCTTTCCTTTTGTAGAGTTAAGTACATAAGAACCGGAGTTCATTGTACCGGAATATACTCTAAAGAAAGCAAGTTTTCCAACATAAGGGTCACTCATGATCTTAAATGCTAATGCAGCAAAAGGTTCTTCGTCAGAAGAATGTCTTTCGATTTCTTCTTCTGTACCTGGAATTACCCCTTTAATAGAAGGGATATCCGTTGGTGCAGGAAGGTATTCTACTACAGCATCTAATAATCTTTGAACTCCCTTATTCTTGTATGCAGAACCGCAAAGTACAGGAATGATTTGTACATTGATAACAGCTTTTCTAAGAGCAGCTTTTAACTGTTCTTCAGTTAATTCTTCTCCTTCAAGATAAAGCATCATCAATTCTTCATCGGTTTCAGCAATTGCTTCTACCATTGCCATTCTGTATTCTTCAGCTTGTTCTTTCATATCTTCAGGAATCTCTTCTTCTGAAATGTCTTTTCCTAAATCATCATTATAGATGTAGGCTTTCATTTTCATTAAGTCGATGATTCCTCTAAAAGTTTCTTCTTTACCAATTGGTAATTGGATTGGCACTGCATTGGCATTCAATCTGTCCTTCATCATTTCCACTGCATTGTAAAAGTCAGCTCCCATAATATCCATCTTGTTTACGAAAGCCATACGTGGAACTTGATATTTATCAGCCTGACGCCATACAGTTTCTGATTGAGGCTCAACGCCACCTTTTGCACAGAACACACCAACAGCACTATCTAATACACGAAGAGAACGTTCAACTTCAACGGTGAAGTCAACGTGACCTGGTGTATCAATAATATTGATACGATTGTTCTTCCATTGGCAAGTTGTTGCAGCAGAGGTGATTGTAATACCTCTTTCTTGTTCTTGTTCCATCCAGTCCATTGTTGCTGTACCTTCATGGCTTTCACCAAGTTTATGGGTACGACCGGTATAAAATAAAATACGCTCAGTTAATGTCGTTTTTCCCGCATCAATATGAGCCATAATCCCAATATTTCTGGTACGTTCAAGCGGGAACTCTCTTCCTGCCAAAGTTACTCCTCCTTTGGTAATATCTACTTATCTATTTCTTTACTTCGGTAGTTTTTACTTTTTTTAATCTTTTATGCACATCTACATAGAATCCGGTTCGTATGTAGAGTAATGATATACTTTCGTATATCATTACCATCTGTAGTGTGCAAATGCTTTGTTGGCTTCTGCCATTTTGTGTGTATCGTCTTTTTTCTTAACAGCTCCGCCTGTATTGTTAATAGCGTCCATGATTTCTCCAGCAAGACGCTCCATCATTGTCTTCTCACCACGTTGTCTAGCATATAATACTAACCAACGAAGGCCCAATGTTTGTCTTCTGTCAGGTCTTACTTCCATAGGTACTTGGTATGTTGCTCCCCCTACACGACGAGCTTTTACTTCTAAAACAGGCATAATGTTGTTAAGTGCTTCTTCGAATGCTTCTAAAGCATCTTTACCTGTTTTTTCAGCGATTCTTTCGAATGCATCGTATACGATTTTTTGAGCAACTCCCTTTTTCCCGTCAAGCATTACATTGTTGATTAACTTTGTAACAATCTTGCTATTGTACAAAGGATCAGGCAGTACTTCTCTTTTTGAAACATGTCCTTTACGTGGCACGATTCTTCCCTCCTTAATAATGAATTAATTATCTCATCGGTACTCGTACAAAAGTACGTCACGTGCTCCAGGTCCGCTACATCTATATTATAACCGCTTCACGCAGAGTTATATCTGTATCCGTCTGGGCACTCAATGTCTTAATGGCTATTTTTTTGGTCTCTTTGCTCCGTATTTGGAACGAGCTTGTTTTCTGTTTGCTACTCCAGCTGTGTCTAAAGTACCACGAATAATGTGATATCTTGTACCAGGAAGGTCTTTTACTCTTCCGCCTCTGATAAGAACAACGCTATGCTCTTGAAGGTTGTGTCCTTCTCCAGGGATATACGCAGTTACTTCGATTTGGTTAGTAAGACGCACCCTTGCAATTTTACGAAGCGCTGAGTTAGGCTTCTTTGGTGTAGCTGTTTTAACAGCTGTACAAACTCCTCTCTTTTGTGGAGCAGAAAGATCAGTTGCTTTCTTTCTTAAGGAGTTGAATCCTTTTTTAAGAGCAGGTGCAGTTGATTTTTTCTCAACAGTCTTTCTTCCTTTACGTACTAACTGATTAAATGTGGGCATGCTTTACACCTCCTTACTTAATAAGTACTGCAGTTGCAGTTTTGACTTCTACATTGCATGCTTTACCCAGTTCTGCCATGGTTTCCACCATGACAATCGGTACATTGCGCTCTTTTGCGAGCTCCAGAACTCTGCGCACTACGCGCTCGTCTGCATCTTTAGCAACATAAACAACCTCCGCTTGATCATTCATCAATACTTTAGCTGTTTGTTTTGCTCCTACTACTTTTGGATGTGTTTTTAGTCTATTCACATAAATCCCCCTTCCAGGTTCATTTTTATGTGGAAAACCATATTATATATGATTTTTAAACACACACTGATGAATTTTAACACTTACCAAGAAAAATGTCAAGGCAATAATGAATTTTCCAGTTATGTCAAATAAGATGGGTACCCAGCGGGTACCCTATTTTATTCTGCTTTTTCTACTTCTATTTTACGATATCTTTGCATTCCAGTACCTGCCGGAATGAGTTTACCGATAATAACATTTTCTTTTAGACCAATTAAAGGATCTGTCTTTCCTTTAATCGCTGCTTCTGTTAATACTCTTGTGGTTTCCTGGAAGGATGCTGCGGATAAGAAGGAATCTGTTGCTAAGGAAGCTTTTGTGATACCAAGTAAAACTTGTTTTCCTTCAGCTTCTCTAAGTCCCTGTTCTCTCATCTGCTTATTGGTTTCTTCGTATTCCAGTCTATCCACTAAGCTTCCTGGAAGTAAATCTGTATCTCCGTTTTCTTCGATTTTTACTTTCTTTAGCATTTGTCGAACAATAACTTCGATGTGCTTATCGTTGATATCAACCCCTTGAAGACGATATACTCTCTGTACTTCTTGGAGCATGTAGTCCTGAACCCCTCTTAAGCCTTTGATTTTCAGGATATCATGAGGATTCACACTACCTTCTGTTAATTCGTCCCCAGCTTCTACAACTGTTCCATCATATACTTTGATTCTGGATCCGTAAGGGATGAGATAAGCTTTAGATTCTCCTGTTTCATTGTTTGTAACCACAACTTCTCTTTTCTTCTTGGTATCATTAATTTTAACGACACCGCCAAATTCTGCAATGATGGCAAGTCCTTTTGGCTTTCTCGCTTCGAATAATTCTTCTACACGAGGAAGACCTTGTGTGATGTCGTCTCCTGCAATACCTCCGGTATGGAATGTACGCATGGTGAGCTGTGTACCTGGCTCTCCGATGGACTGAGCAGCTATGATTCCGACGGATTCACCTACTCTTACCAAACGACCAGATGCCATGTTTGCACCATAACATTTTGAGCAAACACCAATTCTTGAGCGGCAAGTTAATACTGTTCTTATATGAACTTTAGTAATTCCTGCTGCTACAATTTCTTCAGCCTGGTCAGGTGAAATCATGGTATCTGCTTTTACGATTACCTTACCGGTTTCAGGATGAATAATATCTTCAACGGACCATCTGCCGCGAATTCTATCTTGTAAGGATTCGATGACTTCATTTCCATCTGTGAATGCCTTAACCCACATTCCTGGAACTTCTTCGCCATTTTTTACACAGTCTACTTCTCTTATGATTAAGTCCTGTGAAACGTCAACAAGACGTCTTGTTAAGTATCCTGAGTCCGCTGTACGAAGCGCAGTATCTGCAAGCCCTTTTCTCGCACCGTTAGCAGAGATAAAGTATTCCAGAACGGTTAAACCTTCACGGAAGTTCGCTTTAATAGGCAACTCAATAATTCTACCGGATGCACTTGCCATAAGTCCTCTCATACCAGCTAACTGTTTAATCTGGTTGGTTGAACCACGGGCACCGGAATGCGCCATCATGTAGATGTTATTGTATTTTCCTAGATTATCAAGCAATGCCGCAGTAATCTTATCGTTTGCTTTATTCCATGCAGCAATAACTTTAAGATATCTTTCTTCATTGGTCATTAATCCTCTTCTAAAGAGCTTGGTAACATTGTCTACGGTTTGCTCTGCTTCTCTTAACAATTGTTGTTTTTGTTCCGGAATTTCCATGTCGGAAACGGAAACTGTAATCGCTCCAATAGTAGAGAATTTGAAACCTAATTCTTTGATTTTATCTAAAACAACTGCTGTTTTGGTTGCACCATGTTTATTGATACATCTGTTAATAATTTTTCCTAAGGATTTCTTATCCACTAAGAAGTCTATTTCGTATTTGAATTGGTTTTCTGGAATCGTTCGATCTACAAATCCGATATCTTGTGGAATTGCTTCATTAAAGATGATTCGTCCAACGGTTGTTTCGATAAGTCTGGATTCCATTTTTCCATTGATTTCTTTGACTCTTCTTACTTTAATCTTTGCATGAAGACCAATGGTTTTGTTTTCATAAGCTAATATAGCTTCTTGTTCATCTTTAAAGACCTTTCCTTCTCCCTTTTCCCCTTCTTTTTCAATGGTTAAGTAATATGTTCCTAAAACCATGTCCTGAGAAGGTACTGCCACAGGCGCACCATCGGAAGGTTTTAACAGGTTGTTTGGAGAAAGAAGCAAGAATCTGCATTCTGCCTGTGCTTCCACTGATAATGGAACGTGAACAGCCATTTGGTCTCCGTCAAAGTCCGCATTGTACGCAGTACATACCAATGGATGAAGCTTAATTGCTCTTCCTTCAACCAATACTGGCTCGAAGGCTTGAATTCCCAAACGGTGAAGTGTGGGAGCACGGTTTAGCATAACAGGATGTTCTTTAATAACTTCTTCTAATACATCCCATACTTCTGTTTGAAGTCTTTCAACCATTCTTTTTGCAGATTTAATATTGTGAGCCAATCCGTCTTCCACAAGTTTCTTCATTACAAAAGGCTTAAATAATTCTATCGCCATTTCTTTAGGAAGTCCGCATTGGTAAATCTTTAGATTTGGTCCTACTACGATAACGGAACGACCTGAGTAGTCAACACGTTTTCCAAGTAAGTTCTGACGGAAACGTCCTTGCTTACCTTTTAACATGTCAGATAGAGATTTTAACGCTCTGTTGCCAGGGCCAGTTACAGGGCGGCCCCTTCTGCCGTTATCAATTAAAGCATCTACTGCTTCCTGGAGCATACGCTTTTCGTTTCGAACAATGATATTAGGAGCACCTAAATCTAATAATCTCTTTAGGCGGTTGTTTCTGTTGATTACTCTTCTGTATAAATCATTTAAGTCAGAGGTAGCAAAACGTCCTCCATCCAACTGAATCATAGGTCTAAGATCAGGAGGCAGTACCGGAATGACATCAAGAATCATCCATTCCGGTCTGTTTCCTGAAAGTCTAAAGGCTTCAATAACTTCTAATCTTTTTATAATACGAACCCTTTTTTGTCCAGTTGTTTCTTGGAGAGCCTTTTTTAATTCTTTGGATTCTTTTTCAAGGTCGATATTAATTAGTAATTCTTTTATGGCTTCTGCTCCCATACCTGCACGAAAGCCATTGCCATATTTATCTACTGCATCTCTATATTCTTTTTCGGTTAAAAGTTGTTTATATTGTAAACCGGTATCTCCTGCATCCAGTACAATGTAGGATGCAAAATACAACACTTTCTCCAATGCTCTTGGGGACATATCAAGAATCAATCCCATACGGCTTGGAATACCTTTAAAATACCAAATATGAGAAACCGGTGCTGCTAATTCAATATGACCCATTCTTTCTCTGCGAACTTTAGATTTTGTTACTTCAACGCCGCAGCGGTCACATACAACGCCTTTATAACGGATACGTTTATATTTTCCACAATGACATTCCCAGTCTTTGCTGGGCCCGAAAATTCTTTCACAAAACAAACCGTCTCTTTCGGGCTTTAATGTACGATAATTGATTGTTTCAGGTTTTTTTACTTCTCCTTTGGACCATTCTCTTATCTTATCGGGAGAAGCCAGGGATATTTTCATGGCATCAAATAAAACGGATTGCTCCATATTTGTTGTTATAGGCATGGATTACTCTCCTTTCCTATTCCGTTTAAAAATCGGTATCGTCTTCATCGTCAAAAAGACCAAAGACATCATCGTCATCATCCAAAGGCTCGACTTCTTCCGATGTCTCAAAGAAATCTTCATCTAAAGTATCTACATCTAAATCGTCTTCATCGTCCTCACTGGTTCTTAAGCTGCTGTATCCTGTAGAATAATCTTGCCCATCTTCAGTACCTTCAATATTGACATTCAATTCGTCAATATCGTCGATAGATTCCCTGATTTCTACTTCTGTTTGGTCTTCCATCAGTACCTTAACATCTAAAGCAAGGGATTGCAGTTCTTTTAGAAGTACTTTGAAGGATTCCGGTACTCCTGGTTCTGGAATATTTTCGCCCTTAACAATAGCTTCATAGGTTTTTACACGACCTACAACGTCGTCAGATTTAATAGTAAGAATTTCTTGCAGGGTGTATGCCGCACCGTATGCTTCCAGCGCCCAAACTTCCATTTCTCCGAAACGCTGTCCTCCAAATTGTGCTTTACCGCCAAGAGGCTGCTGAGTGATGGTAGCATATGGCCCTGTGGAACGGGCATGAATCTTATCATCAACTAAGTGAGCCAGTTTTAGATAATGCATGTATCCAACAGTAACTGGATTATCAAAATATTCTCCAGTACGTCCATCTCTTAATTGGATTTTTCCGTCTCTTGGTATTGGAACGCCTCTCCATTCTTCGCGGTGATCTTTATTTTCTTCCAGATACTTAAATACTTCAGGATGAAGTTTTTCTTTCCACTTGCTTTCAAACTCTTCCCACTCTGTATTTACGTAGTCGTTAGCAAGATCTAAAGTATCCATGATATCTATTTCGTTAGCTCCGTCAAATACTGGAGTCGCAATCTTCCATCCTAATGCTTTCGCAGCTAAACCAAGATGGACTTCAAGTACCTGACCGATATTCATACGAGAAGGTACCCCAAGAGGATTGAGTACGATATCTAATGGACGACCATTCGGTAAGAAAGGCATGTCTTCTACCGGGAGAATTCTGGAGATTACCCCTTTGTTTCCATGACGTCCTGCCATTTTATCCCCTACAGAGATTTTTCTCTTCTGAGCAATATAGCATCTAACCAATTGATTTACTCCCGGAGATAATTCATCGCCGTTTTCTCTTGTAAAGATCTTTACATCTACGATAATTCCGGCTTCTCCATGGGGAACACGAAGAGAGGTGTCTCTTACTTCTCTCGCCTTTTCTCCAAAGATCGCACGAAGCAATCTTTCTTCTGCAGTTAACTCTGTTTCACCTTTAGGCGTTACCTTACCTACTAAGATATCTCCCGAACGCACTTCGGCACCAATTCTTATAATACCTCTTTCATCTAAATCCTTGAGAGCGTCTTCCCCTACATTAGGAATATCTCTTGTGATTTCTTCTGGTCCTAATTTCGTATCTCTCGCTTCTGCTTCATATTCTTCGATATGAATGGATGTATATACATCGTCTTGCACTAATCTTTCGCTAAGCAGAACTGCGTCTTCGTAGTTATAACCTTCCCATGTCATAAATCCAATGAGCGGGTTCTTTCCTAATGCAATTTCTCCCTGGTCGGTGGATGGTCCGTCAGCAATAACTTCTCCTGCTTCTACTCTTTGACCTTTATCCACAATTGCCCTTTGATTGATGCAAGTACCCTGGTTACTTCTTAAGAATTTTAAGAGCTTATAAGTATGACGCTCTCCTTTGTCCGTTCTAATAACAATTTCTGTTGCAGAAACTCTCTCAACAGTGCCGCCTTCTTTGGCAATAACAACAACACCGGAGTCTCTTGCCGCTTTGTATTCCATTCCTGTTCCAACAATGGGCGCGTCGGTCTTAAGAAGCGGAACCGCCTGACGCTGCATGTTAGATCCCATAAGCGCACGGTTAGCGTCATCGTTTTCTAAGAAAGGAATCATCGCCGTTGCAACGGAAACCAGCTGTTTTGGAGATACATCCATTAAGTCAACTTTATTAACATCTATCTCAAGAATTTCCCGTCTATGTCTACCGGTAACTTTCTTATTTACAAATTCTCCGTTTTCTGTTAAAGGCTGATTCGCTTCAGCAACCATATAATTTTCTTCTTCATCGGCTGTTACATAAATCACTTGATCGGTAACAACAGGCTTTGGCCCTGTATGATCCACAACACGATAAGGTGCTTCAATAAAGCCGTATTCATTAATTCTTGTATAGGTCGCTAATGAGTTAATCAAACCAATGTTCGGACCTTCAGGGGTTTCGATAGGACACATTCTTCCGTAATGGGAATAGTGAACGTCACGCACTTCAAACCCTGCTCTTTCTCTTGAAAGTCCGCCTGGTCCAAGGGCAGATAATCTTCTTTTATGGGTTAACTCAGCTAATGGGTTGGTTTGATCCATGAACTGAGATAATTGAGAGCTTCCAAAGAATTCTTTTATGGCTGCGGAAACAGGTCTAATATTAATGAGTGCCTGTGGAGTAACTACTTCCATATCTTGAATGGTCATACGTTCTCTGATAACTCTTTCCATTCTGGATAAGCCAATACGAAATTGGTTCTGGAACAATTCTCCAACTGCGCGAATTCTTCTGTTTCCAAGATGGTCGATATCATCTACATTACCTATTCCATGCTCTAAGTGAATATTGTAATTAATTGATGCCATAATATCTTCAAGGGTGATATGTTTTGGAATTAATCTATATATATTTTCTTTTATTGCCTGTTTGAGTTCTTCTTCGTCTTCATAGGTATCGATCAATTCTCTAAGTACCGGATAATATACTCTTTCTTTGATTCCCAACTCTTCTGCATTAATATTGAGATGTTTTTCAATATTTACAGTCAGGTTGCTAAGAATAACAACAGGTGTATCTGAACCGGGCGCTTTTACAACAATGGATTTTACCCCTGTGTCCTGGATAGCATCGGCTAGTTCCATTGTTATTTTCTGTCCTGCTTCAGCGATCACTTCTCCAGTACTTTCATCAATTACAGAATTTACAAGTTCTAAATTACGTACTCTATTTCTAAAGGCTAATTTTTTATTAAATTTATACCTTCCAACTTTCGCTAAATCGTATCTTTTTGGATCAAAAAACATATTATTGAGTAAAGACTTCGCACTTTCTACGGTTGGAGGTTCTCCTGGACGAATCCTTTTATAGATTTCAATTAATCCTTCTTCATGGGATTTGGTATTATCCTTCTCAAGTGTAGCTAAAATTTTAGCTTCTTCTCCAAATAATTCTTTAATCTTTTCATCGCTTCCAATGCCAAATGCACGAATCAATACTGTAACAGGAACTTTTCTTGTACGATCCACCCGTACATAAAAAATATCATTGGAATCGGTTTCGTATTCTAACCAAACACCTCTGTTAGGAATAACTGTTGCAGAAAAGAGTTGTTTTCCTACTTTGTCATAATCCACTCCATAATAAATGCCTGGTGAACGAACAAGCTGGCTTACGATTACCCTCTCTGCACCATTAATAATGAAAGTTCCATTATCGGTCATGATTGGGAAATCTCCCATAAATATTTCTTGTTCTTTGATTTCATCTGTTTCTTTGTTATGCAGACGAACTTTTACTTTTAGTGCTGTTGCATATGTAGCATCTCTTTCTTTACACTCTTCGATTGAATATTTGGGCTCTTTGTCCAATGAAAAATCGACAAACTCCAGCACTAGATTACCACTATAATCCGTGATAGGGGAGATATCTTGAAAAACTTCTTTCAAACCTTCATCTAAGAACCACTTGTAAGAGTTTTTCTGCACTTCAATTAAGTTTGGCATTTCCAGAACTTCATCCATTCTGGCATAGCTCATGCGAACTCCTTTCCCGACTGGTACGGGATGGATTCTATTTTTCTCCATGTATACTCTCACCCCTTGAATTTTTTATACTCACAAATGCAATAAATGCATTTTGTAACCACAATTAAAAAGCTCTACAAAACTTAGTAGAAAATAATAAAATATTTAATGCATATTGTCATTGCTGTGTGAATATGTTATAATGAAAATGAAAAAAAATCTATTTATATACATATTGACACATTTTAAAATGTTAGCATACTTCAATAGACCTGTCAAGGTCTTTTTATATTGCAAAAAAATAAAATCTCCTTCTGGAGATTTTATTTTTTATGTGATTAATTATTTTAATGTTACTTTTGCTCCAACTTCTTCTAATTTTGCTTTTAAAGATTCTGCTTCTTCTTTAGCAAGACCTTCTTTTACTACTTTTGGAGCACCTTCTACAAGGTCTTTAGCTTCTTTTAATCCAAGGCCAGTGATTTCTCTGATTACTTTGATTACTTTAATCTTTTGAGCACCTGCATCAGTTAATTCAACATCGAATTCAGTTTTTTCTTCTGCAGCAGCAGCACCGCCAGCTACAGCACCAGCAGCTACCATAACACCAGCAGCAGCGGACACACCAAATTCTTCTTCACATTTTTCTACTAATTCATTAAGTTCTAAAACTGTAAGTTCTTTAACAGCATCAATAATTTCTTGAATTGATAATTTTGCCATTCTAGGACACCTCCGAATATTTTATTTTATAGTTTTCACAAATTATTCTGCAGCAGCTTCTGAGCCTTCTGCTTGTTTTTCTGCAATCGCTTTGATTACACGAGCAAAGGATGCAATTGGAGAATTGAAGCTTCCAAGTAACTTGGAAAGTAATTCTTCTTTTGGTGGTATTTTTGCTATCTTAGTAATTCCAGCTGCATCGTATAGTTTACCTTCTACAACACCTGCTTTGAATTCTAAGGCTTTGTATTTGGATGCAATGCTTTCTAGTACTCTGGGACCGTTGGTTGGATCATCATAACTGAATGCAATAGCACTTGGTCCTTCAAAGTAATCTTTTAAGGGCTCGAACTCTGTATCTTTTACAGCAAAGTTCATCATTGTGTTTTTGTAAACTTTGTAGTCTACTCCTGCTTCACGAAGTTTCTTTCTAAGTTCTGTATCCTGTTCAACAGTCAAACCTCTGTAATCAACTAATACAACAGATGCAGCACCATTTAACTTCTCTTTAATTTCATTAACTACTACTTGTTTTTGTTCTATTTTAGCCACTACTTCCACCTCCTTGGATAAACTCTTAAATCAAAAAACCTCTTTGTCCACAGACAAAGAGGTTATAAATAACTATTATTATTAATAACATCTATACCTCGGTAGGCAGAAAATCTTTACGCCATGCGGCACCTACTGTCTGCGGTTACAAAGTATTCATTTTTATTCAACAAAAGATATTATATCCATTTCTTTTGTATTTGTCAACACATTGTTGCAATAAACTACTTTTACCAAAAGCTTGTATCAGAATATTATTCTGTTACTTTCAAAGGATTAATTTTAATTCCAGGGCCCATAGTGGAAGATACGGCAATGCTTCTTAGGTATTGTCCTTTAGCAGCTGCCGGTTTTGCTTTTATAACTGCACTCATAAGTGTTTGGAAGTTATCGAGTAATTTTTGTGTACCAAAAGATACTTTACCAATAGGTACGTGGATAATATTTGTTTTATCTAAACGGTATTCTATTTTACCGGCTTTAATATCTGCAATTGCTTTCGCAACGTCCATAGTAACGGTTCCAGCTTTAGGATTTGGCATTAAGCCTTTTGGTCCTAATACACGTCCAAGACGTCCTACTACAGCCATCATATCTGGTGTTGCTACAACAACGTCAAATTCCAACCATCCTTCGTTTTGGATTTTTGGAATAAGTTCTTCTCCTCCAACAAAATCTGCTCCTGCGTCTTCAGCTTCTTTTGCTTTGTCTCCTTTAGCAAATACAAGAACACGTACTGTTTTACCTGTTCCATGAGGAAGAACAACTGCTCCACGAACTTGTTGGTCCGCATGTCTTGAGTCAACACCTAATTTAATATGTGCTTCTACAGTTTCATCAAATTTTGCAATAGCTACTTTTTGAACTAAGTCCATAGCTTCACGCGCTTCATAAAGAGTACCACGATCAACTAATTTCGCAGCTTCGATGTATTTTTTTCCTCTTTTCATTTCATTACCTCCTTGTGGTATTATCGGGGACAAATGCCCTCCCACTTATCTAAATACTTAAGTTCATTAGTCTTGTACTACGATTCCCATACTTCTTGCTGTTCCTGCAATCATGCTCATTGCAGCTTCTATGGTTGCAGCATTTAAGTCAGGCATTTTAAGTTCAGCAATTTTTCTAACTTCTTCTTTAGAAATTGTTGCAACTTTAGTTTTATTTGGAACTCCGGATCCGGACTCGATTTTACATGCTTTTTTAAGCAATACTGCTGCCGGTGGAGTCTTGGTGATAAATGTAAAGCTTCTGTCTTGGTAAACAGTGATTACAACAGGGATTATTAATCCTGCTTGTTGAGCTGTTCTTTCATTGAACTCTTTACAAAATCCCATAATATTTACACCATGTTGACCTAAAGCTGGTCCAACCGGTGGTGCCGGTGTTGCCTTTCCTGCAGGAATCTGCAATTTAATCATTCCAGTAACTTTTTTCGCCATTTAAGCGCACCTCCATATAATGTGGTATTTGCGGGGATTTCCCTCCCACTGCTCATGCTTTTGCATGCTCTTTGTTTACATCTTTTGAATCTGAGTAAAATCAAGTTCAACTGGTGTTTCACGTCCGAACATGGATAGTCTTACAATCGCTGTTCGCTTATGTTCATGGATTTCTTTGATCACACCAACTGAATTTTCAAATGGTCCTGTTATGACTTTTACAGCATCTCCGACTTCAATATCAATTTTTGCTTTTGGAAGTTCAATGCCCATACCTCTAATTTCATCCTCCGAAAGAGGAACAGGTTTTGAACCAGGTCCTACGAATCCGGTTACTCCTCTAGTATTTCTCACAACATACCATGTGTCATCTGTCATCAACATTTTCACCAGTACGTATCCCGGGAATATTTTACGCTGAACCGTCTTTTTCTTTCCATTTTTGATTTCAACTGCATCATGCAGCGGAACAATCACTTCATGGATCAGTTCATGCATGTTTCTATTTTCTATAACTTTTTCAATATTCGCCTTAACTTTGTTTTCATATCCGGAATAGGTATGGACCACATACCATTTTGCATCGTCAGACATACAATCATCCTTTTATCCAAAAATTTTCATGATAAAGTCGAATCCGCTACTGTAAATTAAATCCATAACAAATACAACCGCTGCTACTACTAAAGAAGTGACAATAACTACTGTTGTTTGCTTTATTAGTTCTTCTCGATTGGGCCAAATGATTTTCTTAAACTCGCCTTTGAATTGGTGATAGAATTCTTTCATCATTCCACTTCCCTTTATAAGTACTTTTGGTACTTCCTACTTGGTTTCTTTGTGCACAGTATGTGTTTTGCAGAATCTGCAATACTTCTTAGTTTCCATCCTGTCAGGATGATTTCTTTTTTCTTTTGTGGTGTTATAATTTCTTTGCTTGCACTCTGTACATGCCAAAGTGATTTTTACTCTCACAACTTCCACCTCCACTTACTACTAGTTCCTTATTTTTAGGCATAAAAAAAAGACCTTTCGCCACTCAAATAATATATCATGACGTGGCAAATAAGTCAAGACCTTATCAAAAAAATTGGACGGATGCTTATAATTGGTAATTATTTGTTCTTCTTTGTAAATAAAGAAATGTTTTTATAAGCTTGGACTGCCTGAAACTTTCCTTTGCTTATGCTTTTTATTTCTCGATTGATATTGACAAATTTTATTTTAATAAGCTGACTATTTTTTTCTTCTAAAATTTGAATTTTTATTCCAATATCCGTAATGATTTTAATCTCTTCTTGTAAACTTTTTATGAGTTCTTTATATGCCTCAGCGTTATTATTAATATCATACGATATCTTTTTGTATATATTATCAAAGTGTTTGTCTAAGTCATTCACTTCTTCTATTTGCAGTTTCTTCTCTTTACTTAACTGGTCAAACAAATTCATGTTATTTTCTTTAGCTTCTATAATCAATTTTTGATTTTCTGTAATGGTATAAATTTGATCCAGCAGCTTCTTTTTTTTACTTAGTATTTCTAACAATATTTTTATCTGCACTTGTACTTCTTCATGAGTCATTTGAATGCCTCCAGCAAAACTATATTACACAGATTGAGTTTTGGCAAGTTTCATAGCTTCCTTCCATGTATCTCTTAATTCCTTAATTAATTCATATACTTCTTCTAAAATAACCTTGTCCTTTTTAATATTAGCTTCAACCAGTCTTCTATAAATATACTCATAAAGTGAATCTAACTCTTTGCTAATAGGATATTTTTTATCTAAGGTTGCCTGAAATTCTTCTATGATATCTTCTGTTCGAACAATGTATCTGTGAGCTTCTATTATTCTTCCTGCTTCAATGGATTTTATCGCTTGATTGCAAAACTTTAACGCCCCATCATATAACATCAATGTTAGTTCCTGAGGTGTAGCAGTTAGAATAGCATTATTTTTATATGTTTGATATGCACTGGACAATGCCATAAATATTCCTCCCTAAAAACTTCAAAAGAAGCTTTATAATGATATTTTTATAGCCTATTACTATTATACTATAAATATCGGAATTTTGCTTAATAAATTTAAAGTAATAATATACAAAAAATCGTTCTTTCACCTTAAGGTGAAAGAACGATTCATTTTTTGGTATCGAAATATACTCCTCCTGAACCTGCTGATTCGTATTGATACCGCTGATTAGCTGCCTTCCCCTGCCTGATCTTTTTTAATTCCAGGCTTGTTTCGTATAGTAGCTTTTCCATAACTTTCTTATTCTCATCATCCAGCGACTTTATTCTTACCACATGATTTAATATATCTTCTCGAACTTTTTTTAGTTCTCTTGCTGAAGGATATATGTTCAAATCAATTTCATCCAACAAATTAATGCCTAAAGCTTTCTTTAAAACTCTAGATTTTTCTTCAAACCTTTGATCTAGTTCTTTGATTTCTTCTATACATTTTTGTCTTTCATTAAGGAGCTTTTCAAGTTCAGACAGCTGGTCTTCTGTACAATGCTGTGCCTGTTTTTCGGTAAGTTCCCACATTTGTTTTAAAAGTTGAATCTTCTTTTCTCCCAGTAAAATCATTTCTTGAATAAGGGTATTAGGTTCCATATAATCATCCTACTTTTTATTGCCATCCTGACAACATAGAAGTCAAGTAGCTGGATTGGTTATTCATAGATTGAAGAGCGGATTCCATTCTTGCAAACATAGTGAAATATCTGTTTTCCTTGTCTGCTAATCTGTCCATCAATTCATCGATCGCATTGCTTTGACGCTCTATTTCTTTAGTCATCATATTATTGACATTGGTAACTGAATTCTCAATTCCTGCTTTCTCGATTAAAATCCCTCGATAGCCTTTTGAGTCTACGGTTGTACGAATATTATCATTAATGATATCCAGAAGTCTTGAAGAAAGACCATTTTGTTCATATCTCTGAGCTCTATTTGAACTGTCATAGGAGATGCTGGACTTCTTGGAGAATAATTCGGCAATTTGATCAGGATTTTCTTCTATAGCCTTTCTTAATTTTGCTTCATCAATAACAAGTTTTCCTTTATCAGTATACGCAGTTGAAGTCGTAATACCTATATCAAAAATCCGAATGCCTACTCCTTCTACAGCATCATATAATGCTCTTCTCATGGAATCAGTGATTTTTTGAAGAGTCGCATCATTTTTAAATAATCCTGCTTTCGCAGCTTCTTCCCAAAGTTCAATGTCTTTTTCGGACATTTCTTTTTTCTGTTCATCTGTCAAAGGCATATAATACTCATATTTGCTCGCCTTTTTTCTGCTTTCACTTGTCTTCGCATTGATCTTACTAATTAAGTCGTTGTAAGCATCAACGAAATCTTTGATTTTGGTGACTAATTTTTCAGGATCTGAATTGATTGTTATTTCAACTTCTTCTCCGTTTGTAACACTGTTTAATGTATATTTTATCCCATCCACTTCAAAGGTATTGGAGCTTCGTTGGGTAGGTACACCGTCTAAAGTAAATTGCGCATCGGTTGCATGCTTAATATCTGGTCCACCCTGTCCAAACATTTTTTCTATCAGTATATTATCCTCAGGAGATATTCTAATTTTATTTGCTGCTCCTTCTTTATCTGATTGAAGCATAAATTTATCACTCACGCTGCTATAAGAAAGAGTAACTCCTGCGCTACTATTATTAATTTTATCCATTACACTTTTTACTGTATCTGTTTCTTTAAATGTGAAGGAAACTCCATTGATCTCAAGGTTAACAGTACCTGTAATACCAAATGCATCTTTTAAAGTATTTTGTAAATTTAAATTATTAGTAGCTCCATTTTTAAAGCCTAAAGCATCTGCAGTTTTGTGCGTACTGTTTGCAATTTTGATTTCTTTGCCATCAGAATTTACAAAAATTAATTTGTCCCCACCTTCACTGACATCCACACTAATCCCTGCATTATCAGCATTTAACTTATCATTGATTATTGTTTTCAAATCATCAATATCGGTTATATCATCGGCAATTTCAATTAGAATAGGCTCAGATTTACCTTCCACATAAATATTAAATTCTTTTCCTATATCAGATACCGTAAGATCAACTGCACCTTCTAATTTTGAGATTTTAGCACCATTACTAAAACCTAATTTAGATAGAATGTCATTTGTAGATCCTTTACTTAGCTTTATTTCATCTGAAGTGCTATAAGATACGATTTTAAGCTTATTATCTACTACCTTAACATTTACGACATCTCTGTCAAAACCACCATCAGCTTTAAAAGCATCATTTATCTCAGTATTCAATGCTGTGGCTAATTCATCAATAGTCTCATAACTTCCTGACAAATTAATTTCTTTCTCAGTTCCATTTACACTTATTTTGAAAGTTCCATCTAAATTTTCCAAAGGAAATGTTAATTGACTTCCTGTAATAGAGTTCGTTTGGTTGTTATTAAATCCAAGAGAACTAACATAAGTATTTGTGGTATCAGATATTTTGAAGGTATGTCCTGTTGCTTTAAACTTTATTTTATTCCCCTCATTTGATACAGTCACATTTCCAGATCCAAAGGCATCTGATATCTTGGTTTGTAGTTCTGCTACTAAAGCATCCACTTTTTCCGTTTCAGTTGATCCTGAATAATTGCCTGATAATGTAATTGTTTTCTTAACTCCATCTAATGTAATATCAAAGGTTTTTCCCTTGGATAATTTGGACCAGTCAATAGAACCTGCATTTCCAACCATATCTCCAGAAACACTGTTAGTACTTTCCCATACTTCTTTTGTCGCCAATTGGGTAACCTGTATTTTATGACTGCCAACAGCTACTCCCGCTGACGCTTCTACTTTTACGGCATTGGTATCTGCTCCATCTAATTTAACAGAAGTTGAGTAAGCTTGGAAACTCGACACTGAAATCAAGTTGTCCTTGGATAAAATATCCAAATATTTATCCTTAAATCCTCGAAGCAAATTAGTCATTTCTCTATAGCCTTCTTGCTGCCATTTTAAGACCTGGAGCTTTTGCTTCAGTTTGTCTACTTTCGTATATTCTGCCTTCATTAGCTGTTCAACCATAGACTCCGTATCCAGCCCAGAAAAACCTGTCAGCCTAAGTTTATTACTTATAAGCATAGTATCCCTCCTTATCTTTTTTCATCAACTATAATACCTGCCATTTCCCAAAGGTGGGCTACCATGTCCAATGTCTTTTCTGGAGGTATTTCACGAATAACTTCTTTTGTGTCTTTGTTAATTACTTTCACCATAATTTGTTTTGTCTCGTCATGGATTGAGAATTCAAATTCAGCCATTACACCACTTAATTTTTTATTTGCTTTTTCAATAGCTTCAATGACAGTCTTCTCTGCAATAGTAGGTTGGTACTCCGGATAGGCTTGTTTGTATTCAAGCAAGTCAATATTTTTATCAACGACTGGATTCTTTTTATCTCTGCCAATCATTTCGTTATTCATCGTTTGAGCAGTAGGCATAGGCATATGTGCCGATTGAGCATTGCTTTCTATTTTCATATTAAATCCCTCCGACGACAATTTCTTTATCTATATCTATGTATCGTCATTTTTCTTTTTAGGATTTATATACTATCTTATAGCTAATATGACCTATATCAGATGAGCATTCTCTTTAATCCAACTTTTTGTTTTAGCAATACCAGATTCCAGAGAGTGATTTGGTTTCCATCCAAGAAGACGATTGGCTTTATTATAATTGCAAAGCAGCTTCATAATTTCACTTTGAGGATGAATATGGGGAACATGTTCTATTTTCTTTTCATCTTCTGCAATTAATAACGCTAAGTCATTAATGGATATATCACGTCCTAAACCAGCATTAATAATTTCTCCGTTTACTTTATCACTGTATCCTGCCTGTACAACAAACTCTGCACAGTCCTCTACATATAAGAAATCCCGTGTTTGATCTCCTGTTCCATAGATCAATAGTTCTTCTCCTTTTAAAGCCTTTTTAAGGAAGATAGCGATTACTCCCCCTTCTCCCCCTGTTTTTTGGAATGGTCCATAGGTGTTAAACGGTCTTACGACTACTGTTGGGAGTTTGTAAGCATACCAATAGGAAAGCACCATATTCTCTCCTGCAATCTTGCTTCCTGCATAAGGAGAAGCAGGTTTGGTCGGATGAAGCTCTGTGATGCCGGTTTCATCATTAGCTCTGTCATAAACCATACAGGTACTCATAAAGACCATCTTGGTATTATTTTTTTTGCACTGCTCAAGTACATTAAAAGTTCCTATCACATCGTTATCAAAAGTAGTTTTAGGATCGTCAATGCTGTCTTGAACATTGATACTAGCCCCTAAATGGTAGCAAATATTAAATTTATTATTAAATAGGTGTTCAAGTATTTGATTATCCTTAATATCTCCCTTGATAAATGCTTTAAAGTTTGGATGATTTATAAATTCTTTAAGATTTTCTTCTCTGCCATTGGATAAGTCATCTAAAACCCAGACATTATGGGAATCATGTAATAGTTTTCTTACAACCCATCTTCCAATAAAGCCTGCTCCACCGGTTACTAATATATTCAAAATACTCACTCCTTATCAAATATAAAGAGTAGGATTATCCTACTCTATAAGTATCGACTAATTCTTTTACTATCTTTATTACATACATTATATCTTCTTTTGACATCTTAGGAAATAGCGGTAGTGTAATAATTCTATCATAAAGCTTTTCTGCATTTGGGCATAGGCCCTTTTTATAACCTAGCTTTTGATAATAAGGATGGTAATACACAGGAATATAATGGACATTAACCCCTATATTATGAATACGTAATTCATCGAATATTACTCTTCTATCCGGTCTTATTTTATCCGTATCGAGTTGAAGAACATAGAGATGCCATCCGGATAGCGTATCATTCAGCTGCTTTTGAATAATGACACCATCAAGGTCTTTAAACGCTTCATTATACATCTCGGCATATTCTCTTCTTTTTTGAAGGAAACTTTCCAGTTTATTAAGCTGGCTGCAGCCAAGAGCCGCTTGAATATCCGTCATTCTATAATTGTATCCTAAGACATGCTGTTCGTAATACCATGCTGCGTTATCATTTAAAAGCATCTCCCTATCCCTTGTAATGCCATGGGATCGAAAGAGCATTAATTTTTGATACAGTTCTTCATCATTGGTTGTTATGGCTCCCCCTTCTCCGGTTGTAACAGGCTTAACAGGATGAAAGCTAAAGGTTGTCATATCCCCGATGCTTCCAATTTTTCTTCCCTTGTATTCTGCTCCCAGGGCATGGGCAGCGTCTTCTATGACAATCAGATTGTGTTCTTTGGCGATTTGCATAATCTCATCCATATCGCAGGGCTGTCCTGTATAATGAACGGGTATAATTCCCTTTGTTTTATTTGTGATTTTTCTTCTGATATCTTTCGGATCAATATTATAGGTTTCCGGGTTTATATCAGCAAAAACGGGGGTCCCACCGCAATAAAGTACTGCATTGGAAGTAGCGGCAAAGGTCATTGGCGTCGTAATAACTTCGTCTCCCTCACCGATCCCCGCTGCAAAACAAGCAGCGTGAAGAGCTGCTGTTCCATTGGATATTGCTACTGCATATTTAGCGCCTGTAATCGTCTTTAATTGATTTTCAAACTCCTCAATAGCCGGGCCTGTGGTTAAATAATCGCTTTTTAATACATTGATCACAGCCTGTATATCGTCTTCATCAATCCACTGACGCCCATAGGGTAAAAAATCATCTCTCATTTTGTCACACTCCTGTTATTCTTTCGTTGATCAGATTGAATATTTCGGAAGCTAAACGCTTAGCTCCCAACCCGTCAACTAATTCTTGTCCCTTAGCTGACATCTCTAATCTTTTTTCATAAGTCATTTTCTTGATTGAATCAAATATATTTTCAATATTGGATGCTTTAATAATACCTAATTGTTTTAGTTTTTCAGATGCCATGATTTGATTATCTGCTACTACAATGCCTATGGCAGGTGTGCCACAGGCTGCTAATTCATATACTGTAGAACCACAGGCTGAAATAGCCAAATCACATCTTTTCATTAAATCAGACATAGTGGGATTATGATAAAGTTTAACTCTAGGTTGATTGAATGTCTCTAAATATTTCTTGGGAAAAGCCGGTCCAATCACTACATGAAGATTTACATCAAGTTCACCTTTAAGTATATTTAAAATAATTTTTTCTGTAATTCTATTGATGTCAGAGCCTCCTACAGTCACCAAAATATCTTTACATACAGGATTTATGTGTCTTTTAGCCTGATTTTGAAACTCTTTTCTTAATAAAACATATTGAAGACCTAAAAAGGTTTTCATATATTTTTCTTTTCTATAGCTTAAATCTAAGGCATAGGGGTTTTGATTAATGATAAAATCAACGGGATATTCTTCTTGCTTTAAATCATCAATATAGCCCAAAAGGGTTCCTTTTCTTTTTAAACTTTTAAAGAAGCTAACATCTACATTGTAGCTATCAACAATTATACAATCATAGGCTATGTCTTTAAGTCTATTTAACAGCTCTTCTTTGGAAAATCGGAGTACGGCATATCCATTTTGTTTTAAATAACTAACACCTAAGTCAAATTCTTCTCCTTCTAAACAAACATAGGATACCTCTGCAAATTGTTTTAATTCCTCAGCAAGTACTAAGGTTCTCATAATATGCCCCATGCCTATGGTTTTGCCTCCATCTGCGCGAATTAGAATTTTCATCGTTTAACCTACTTTCAAGTGGTCTTAAATACATTGCTTATTTCCACTAACTCTTTAATTTTCTTTGCTCTTTGCAGCCAAGTATGATTTTCTTTTGCTTTTTGCATCCCATTTAAAGCAATATAGTTTCTTTTTTCTTCATCTGCTAAAATATCTTTGATTTGTTCCGGTAAGAGCTCTATTTTATCCCAAGAATAAAAGAGGAGATCTTCTTTGTCATTAAATTGTTTTTCTAAATATGGATTGCTATCTGTTACAGAAATCGCTCCTTGAAGCATGGAAGTAAAGATTCTTTCATGAGAACCATTATTAAAATTAGGAAGTACATTTAAAACGCATTTAGAATTCCCCATTAAAGAAAGCATTTCATTGAATCCAACAGAATTATGAATTCTAAAATTTTTATACTTTTCAAAAGGATTCTTTTCCCATCTAAGTGAACCATAAAAATCTATTTCTATTCCAGATTTAATTAATTCTTCAATACACCTATATCTACGATAACTCCTTACATAGCCATCCACCAATTGTAGAAATACAGGATTATTCATTAATATTCCGTACTCTCCATAAAAATTTTTTGATTGGAGTACAAACTTAAATCCTCCTTCTAATGATTTATCTGGATTAGCTAATAAATATTCTACCGCTTCATCCATTATGGAAATAACGGTTTTAGGTAAAATTAACCACTCATTACGGATTAGGTTGGGATCTTTAAAACTTCCTCCAAATAACACATCGATCTCTCGAACTCTTTGGTCTTTAGGATTTCCTTCTTTAATACTTCCTCCATGAGGTAAAAATGCGGCTCTTTTGAGAGGGTAATATGTACATAGAAATTCAATATGAGAGTAATCTACACAAGTTAAAATAAGTTTATTCAAATTAGTATTAATTCTTTGAAGGTGATAAATTGGATGGTCTACTAAACAGCCAACATAAGCAGTATTAGTAAGATTAAATAAAAGCTCATTATTTGCCTCTAAGTCTACTCCAATACAATTGAATGCAAATGCAAAATCACAGGCCTGGGAAAATACATCTTGTAAATCTTTTGTCCATTGAGATTTCATTAAATCTATAATAAATACCTCATCACCTAATTGTTTAAAGGCTTTACCTAAATAATCAATAAATATTCTAAGCACATTATACTGAGATTGTCCTTTTAATAATACAATTCTAGCCATTAGAGTCCTCCTCAGAAATTTTAGTAAAATTCCTATACATCTTTTTGAATGATAGACTGATTTATGTTTGAAACTTCAGGATGATTATCTAAATATGAAATAATATCATCTATAGTAAAATGTGAATTGTCATCATATAAGGCATCATATATTTTTTCTACAACCTCAAAATCTTCTTTAGTGTCTACACATAATCTATAGTTGGGTCTATTCCAGCTTTCCTCTGCCTCCATCTTTTCAATAGTAAACTCCTCTGGATGCTCATACATATATAAGGTTACATGTTCTCTGTATCTTGCTTCTGTGGCTTCTTTATGGGCTTTTATAAGAGCTTCTTTTGTAAATATCTCTGCATCGAAGCCTCTGGCAAAGGTATTAGGGACATCAACTCTCATGTAGTCTACTTTTGCCTCTAAAAATTTATCAATTAATGTATCAATCACTTCTGCACTAATCAAAGGACAATCCCCAGTAACTCTTATAATATATTCTCCTTCAAACTGTTCTGCTGCATCAACATATCTCTTTAACACATCATCTTCCGAGCCTCTAAAAATAGTTCCTCCTGCATTCTCTACTATTTCAACCAGTTGATCATTTTCAGAATTGGTAGAAGTAGCAACAATTGTTTTTTCGATTTTACTAGATTGATTTAATCGATTTAATATGTGCACAATCATAGGAATACCTTTAATCTCTTTAATAACTTTACCCGGCAATCGCTCAGATCCCATTCTGGCTTGAATAATGCAAATTACGCCATTCCCCATATTATAACCCTTCTTTCACTAAATAACTTCCCAAGTAATTGGTTCATTCTTTTTAATATCTTTTCTGGCTTCTCTGCCCACTACAATATCAAAGTATTTTGGCATAAGTCCAACACCCGGTCTAAGTACTGCCAGCATATCTTCTGTTATTATAGTACCTTTTGGAATATCCATTTTAGCAAAAATACTTCTACGTCCTCTTTGGTGATGTAATCTTTCTGTATGAGCTAATCCCTTAATAGAAGAACCAATAGCTTTTTCAGCATCTCTAATGCCTTTTACCATAGCTTTTAATTCATCCGGCTCAATCGCAAATTTATGATCGGGTCCTTTTAGGTTTCTATCCAGGGTAAAGTGCTTCTCTATTACCTTAGCACCTCTTGCTACAGCAGCAATGGGTATAGCAATACCCAAAGTATGATCAGAATATCCAACCGGGAGTTGAAAAGCAGACTTCATCGTATCCATTGCTGCTAAATTTACCTCTCCTACAGGCATAGGATAACTAATCCCACAGTGTAATAAAATGACTTGATTATTCCCCTGCTCATAAATTGCATTTAAAGCATCTTCTATCTCTCCTAGATTAGCCATGCCTGTTGAAAGAATAATAGGCTTATTCTTTTTAGCAATATATCTAAGGAAAGGTATATCCACCATTTCAAAAGAAGCAATCTTGTAAGCTTCCATGCCTAATTCTTCTAACTCTTCAACGGCATCATAGTCAAAAGGCGTGGATAAAAAAATAATTCCCTTTTTATCAGCATACTCCTTTAATTCTCTTTGCCACTCTCTTGGAAGCTCTAAACCTTTATATAATTCATATAAAGTTGGAACCCCTTCATATTCGTTTCCAAGTTTCATAATTGGATGAGAAGTATTTGCAGCAATTTTATCTGCTGTGAATGTTTGAAATTTAACTGCATCTGCCCCTGCTTCTACCGCTACATCAATAAGTTTTTTTGCTTGTCCTAAATCTCTGTCATGATTGCTCCCTGCCTCTGCAATGATAAAACAAGAACTGTCTTCACCAATTAATCTATTTCCAATGGAAATGCTCCTCATATAATTTCCTCCTAGTAAAATATTTCTACTAATGTTATCGTAAATAATCTTTCTAATAATTATACATTAAAAAAAGCCAACTACAAATGTAATTGACTTATTTATTATCTACTATAAAAATTGCATCATCATATCTTAACATTAGAAGATTAGGTTTAAATTGACCCATTTGAGACTCTACAGTTTTGCCCTCTGCCCACTCTTTAATCATCTTTCCATAATCAATGCCAGCTTCCATAGAAAGAGGTACGCCTCCACCAAAACGAGGATTAATTTCAATCCAATATATATCACCTTTAGAATCTTCAATACACTGAAGGGTAAGAGGGCCTATCCCCCCTAATTTTTCGCAGATTTGCACAGCTTCTTCTATAATTCTAGGATGATTCCTTGTGATGGATTTAGAAACTTCTCCAGCTCGAACTTGAAGCCGTTCTCTGGGAACACAAGAAACTACTCGGCCGCCATGATCACAAAATACATCTATAGTGTATTCTGTACCTTGAATGAATTCCTGGATCATTGAATTCGGGACATATTTTGAAAAGAAATTTAATTCTTCTTTATTTTTAGCACGATAGACCCCTTGGCTACCCATACCATCTCTTGGCTTAATAATAAAGAAAGATTTATCATCACTGATATTGACATCCTCTGACTTAGACCATGTTTTTGGGGTCTGAATACTTTGCTCTAAGAAAAACTCATAGGTTCTAACCTTGTTTTCACAAATGTTAAGTACAAAAGAATTAGAAAGAAGCACTTGCACCCCTAAATCATGAAATTCTTTTCTTCTACGATCTAGAAGAGAATATTCTTTTTCAAATAAAGGTATTAAACCATCTATCTTTGTATCCTTACATATCTTAAGAAGTGCGTCTACATAGCTTTCGTTTTGATAGCTTGGCACTTCAAAAAAAACATCAACAAAATGCTTAGCAGGATTAATCGAAGAACAGTCAACTCCAATAATATTAAAGTTTTTCTTTAAAAAAGAAATTAATTGAACTCTCTTACCAATGGCGGTTAATAGTATATTCATTATTTCGCCTTCCTATTTACTTAATGTTTTATTTTCGCGTTTTTAATTGTCCTAATCCCTTACACAAAAAGAAAACTCCAAATCCCATAATTCCAATAATTCCTGATAAAAACAAAGAAATTATCTTAAAGATTTGGCTTCTTATCCACCAAAACATAACCTGAACCTTTGAAAAAGCTTTGATTTCTGATATCAAATTACATTTATATCTCTCTTTTACATGAATGGATAAACTAAATAAAAACACATTTATAAATCCTGTCCCTGATAAATTCGTACACGGAACAATAACTACATCAAAATGCTCATTTTCCAATTCTTGACACTTCCTGCTATATCCAAAGCCTTCTTTATATGGGTAAATCCAAATCTGCTTTATGCCTTTATATTTTTCTGCTAACTTCCTTCCATGCTCATGGGTTAATAAATGGATCTCATGTTCTGGAAATTTATCTTTTATAGCTTTTAAATTATTATCTAACTGCTGAAAACTAACCGAACGAATTATCAATAACTTTTTCACTTTTCCCCACCTATCTATAAAAGGTAAATGACACATCAAACGGAATACGAAGATTTTCTGCTATATATTTCTTAACCGGTTTTCTTTTATCTTTAATTTGTTTTATATTAAATATTGCAGAAAACATTGCTTTAAGATAAACCGTCGTATACTGCTCTAAAGAATAATAAAACACCAAATAGATTAACCGAAAAGTAATTGGTATCACCATAGTCATAGGATAGTTTTTCCAAAGAAGCCAAAAAGCATTTCTAGTATAGTAAAAGGGAGCTCTCCATGATGCACGATTCGCTGGAGAATATTTATGATAAGATACAATATCCGAGAAAAATTCTATCTTATATCCTGCATCTAACACGCGGAAAGACAGGTCCTGTTCATTCCAATATAAAAAAAACTCTTCTGGATAAAATCCTACTTGCTCTATAACATCTTTTCGTGCCCCCGCTCCTGCTCCATTAAAAGCCATCAGATAATTTTGGATAGCAGCAGAGGTATTCTTTTTTTCTTCTACTTTTTTATTCGTTTCGTCATAACTAAAATAGTTTCTAACATCAAAAGCCACAATACCTAGTTTTTCATCGTTTTTAAATTTATCTACCATCTTTTCTATAGCATCTTCTGCTGGGAAAGAATCATCATCTAGGATAACGATATATTCTCCTTTTGCATTTTTAAATCCAATATTATAAGCTTCAATTCCCATGTTTTTAGGCATCTTCAATAATCTGACTTCAGGGAAATCCTCTTCAATCATAGCAATTGTTCCATCAGTAGAACCATTATCAACTACAATAACTTCCATCTCTTTATAGGTTTGTCCTCTAAGTCGAGTTAAACTTTCTTTTACATCGTCTTTTCGATTCCAGCATAAAATGACTACACTGACTAATGGTTGTGTTTGCAGCATTCGTCTACTCCTTTTCCATCCTTTGTTGTCTTAACTTTTCCAACAAAATTTCTAATTGGTCTGTCATAAACTTCTGTCTCTTATTTTGAAATCGGCTCACTGCTTTTTTACCAAAATTATTATTTGGTAAAACATTTAAATATCTATCAACCCAATAAGATTCTACCTCTTCATATTTAATATCGTCCTTATAATCAAAAACATGAGAGCAAGGAATTAAAATAACTTTCTCATTGGTAATATCATTATCATTTGCTGAACCGTAATTTAAATCAGGAAATCTTCTATCAAGCATCGTTTTAACAGAATGGGAATATTGATTATCTGCTATCACAATTTTCTGGTCACTGGTTATAATATCATTTAATTTTATTCGAGGCGTACCAACTAATCCATACTGATTTTCCTTAGCTTTACCTCTCCTGCCATTTATTCCATCCTTAATAGCTTCATACATACTTCTAGCAGTCTGCTTTTTCCCGTAAAACAGGCTAGTATACATACCTGTAAAATAGTCTTCAAAAATAGTAGACATGATCTCTTCCCATTGTTCCTCGGGGGCATATTGATTAAAGAAATAAATACGATTACGCCAAAAATAATACGTACCCAGAGTGCTGGTTTTGTTGCCACCACCAAGTTTATGCCAAACCTTTGAAGAACTGATTGCTTTAATTGTGTATCCTTTTAATTTTATTCTATGTGCCCATTCAATATCGTCCCAATAGAGAAAAAACTCTTCATCCATGATTCCTGCTGTTTCTACTGCATTCACTCTAACTAAAAGTGAACAAGCTGGTACATAGTCCACTTCAACATTCTCAGTTACTATGCCTTCCTCTTCGATATATCCTCTTTTATTAAATTCAAGGGTAGCATTATTCCATCGTACAAAAGCGCCTAATTCTTGAATTTGATTCGGTATATCCATTACATATATTTTGGACCCTACAATCCCTAGATGCTCATCTGACTCCATTTCTTTTACAAGTTCATATAATGCATCTTGATCTACTATGACATCATTATCTAATAAATATAGGTATTTATACTTATTCTTATTAAGCATATATTTAATTCCTGTATTAAATCCTCCAGAACCACCCTTATTTTCTGTATTTTTAATAAGAGTAACATCTGGATATTCTGCTTCAATAGCTTCTACGGAACCATCTGTTGAAGCATTATCTACAACAGTTATATCATAATTCCTATAATTTAATTGTTTAACTGATTCTATACATTTTAAGACATAGTCTTTTTTATTCCAATTGCAAATTACAATTCCCACTGGAATATTACATATTTCCATAGTATCCACCACGCTTTGCTATTAATAGAAATATTATAACATATCAGATATAAAAATACAGCCTAAAAGGCTGTTAATCTAATTGAAGCTCCAATGCTCTATCTACAATTTGATCCATATTATAGTATTTATACTCCGCTAATCTTCCTATAAAGGTAACATTCTTTTCACTTTTTGCATATTGACGATATTGTTCTGCCTTAACTTGGTTTTCCTTATCGGGTACAATATAAAAAGGTTCTCCGTGAGCCATCGCATACTCCTTAGCAATTGTGGTGCGTGATATGTCTTGACCTGTTAAATGTTTATATTCTGTAATCCTTGTAAAGTCATAATCGTTTGGATAATTAACCGTTCCAACTTCTTGATAAAATTCTTTATTAAAAAACGTCTCATATTCAAATCGAACTGAACGATACTCTAATTCGCCAAATTTATAATCATAATATAAATCAATAGGACCCGTAAAATACAACTTATCATATTGAATTTGATCTTTTATATCAAGCCAATTTGTATTTAACATAATATGTATATTAGGATGATCTAATATCTTTTCAAACATCTTTGTATATCCCTGTCTGGGAAGGCCTTGATATTTATCCGTGAAATACCTGGTATCACGATTATTTCTAAAAGGAATTCTTTTGATGACACTGGGATCTAATTCACTAAGATATCTCTCCCATTGTTTATATGTGTAGTTT
>JGI24712J26585_10000183_pt1 | contig 52289 bp, 47 predicted proteins | sample BioPla3DNA2_FD_26585 | JGI IMG/M metagenome (IMG submission 26585) | reverse complement strand
ATCTTGACTTTTAAGGGATTTTGCAGGTTTCATTGAACAAAGTCCCAACGCGAATGGTTGGGACTTTGTCTACAGTCTGAAGCGACTGTGTCTTAAAACACAGTCGCTTTTTCTATTGAAAAAGGGTGCTTTTTTACTTAAACAAATCCTTTACCTTATCAAGGAAAGATCGGGAGTCGGAAAACTCCCGGCCGTCCAAGGTTCCGTCAAATTCCCGGAGCAACTCCTTTTGTTTTTCGGACAGCCGCTTTGGTATTTCAACATTGACCGTAAAGTACAGGTCGCCCGTCATATAGGAATTAGGCTGCTTAATGCCTTCGCCTTTCAGGCGGAATCTTGTGCCCGTCTGTGTTCCCTCGGGGATGCGGAACTTGGTTTTGCCTTTCAGGGTGGGCACCTCGATATCGGCGCCGAGGGCGGCCTGGGTAAAGGAAATGGGCATATCAAGGTGCAAGTTGCGGCCGTCCCGCTTAAACAGCTTGTGGGGAGTAACGGTAACTACGATTTGCAAATCGCCGTTTTGGCCGCCGTTGACGCCCGGTTCGCCTTGCCCGGCCTTAATAATCATTTGCCCATCATCAATACCGGCGGGAATGTCCACGTTGGCGGTGCGTTTGTTGCGCTCACGCCCCGAGCCTTGGCAGTTGGCGCACTTTTCCTTGATGGTTTTACCCGTGCCGCCGCAGGTGGGGCAGGTACGCATAGTCACCATGAAGCCGCTTTGCGTGCGAACTTGGCCCGTGCCCTTGCAGTGGGAGCAGGTATCTACCTGCGTGCCGGGCTTGGCGCCCGAACCCTTACAGGTGGAACAGTTTTCTTCTCGTGTAAAGTCGAAAGATTTTTTGACACCAAAAGCCGCCTCCTCAAAGGAGATACGCAGGCCGTACCGCAGGTCGGCGCCTCTGCGGGGAGCGTTCGCGCGGCTGCGCATACCGCCGCCCATACCGCCAAAGAGCTGGTCGAAAATGCTTTCAAATCCGCCCATACCGCTAAATCCGCCGAATCCGCCAAAGCCCGAGGGGTCAAAGCCGCCCATGGGGCCGTCCATGCCGAACTGGTCATAACGGGCGCGCTTCTCCGGGTCGGAAAGCACCTCGTTTGCTTCGTTCAGCTCCTTGAAGCGGTCTTCGGCGCCTTTATCGTTTGGGTGCAGGTCGGGATGGCACTCCTTGGCAAGCTGCCGGTAGGCCTTTTTAATTTCATCCTGTGTGGCGTTTTTGCCAACGCCAAGCACCTCGTAATAATCGCGTTTTGTTGCCATGTTCCTTCCTTTGTAAGCGGGCGAAGATTGCTCCTCGCCCGCTATGATACTTTGTTACTGTACATCGACGTCGGCGTCTATCGGCCCATCGGCATCTTTAACCGGAGGGGTTTGCCCATCCTGGGGCTGGACATCCTGGTAAATCTTGCCGAAGATGGCATAGACTTTTTCGGTCATATTTTGCATAGCGGACTTAATCTGTTGCACGTCGCCCGTTTCGCGAACCTTATTAAATTCATCCAGTTCGTTTTGCACGGTAGCCTTGTCTTCCTCGGACAGTTTGTCGGCGTTTTCCTTTAGCTGTTTATCGATTTCGTAGGACAGGCTCTCGGCGTGGTTGAGGGTTTCTACCTCTTCCTTGCGCTTCTTGTCTTCCTCGGCAAACTGCTCGGCTTCCTTGACGCGCTGGTTAATCTCTTCCTCACTCATGTTGGTGGAGGCGGTGATGGTTACGTTCTGGCTTTTGCCGGTGCCAAGGTCTTTGGCGCTGACGTTGACGATACCGTTCTTGTCGATGGTAAACTTGACCTCAATCTGCGGTACGCCGCGGGGAGCGGCGGGGATGCCGGTCAGCTGGAAGCGGCCAAGGGATTTATTATCGTAAGCCATGGGGCGCTCGCCTTGCAGGACGTTGATTTCAACGGTGGTCTGCCCGTCAGCTGCGGTGGAGAACACCTGGCTCTTTTCGGTGGGAATGGTGGTGTTGCGCTCGATGAGCTTTGTAAAGATATGTCCTTCGGTTTCAAGGCCGAGGCTTAAGGGCGTTACGTCAAGCAGCAGCACGTCTTTCACGTCGCCGCCCAAAACGCCTGCCTGAATGGCTGCGCCAAGGGCTACGCACTCGTCGGGGTTGATGCCCTTGAAGGGCTCCTTGCCTGTTATTTTATGCACGGCTTCCTGCACAGCGGGGATACGGGTGGAGCCGCCCACCAAGATAATCTTGTCAATATCGCTTGCGGTGAGGCCGGCGTCCTTGAGGGCTGTTTGCATCGGGCCGATGGAGCGCTCAACCAGGTCGCTTGTGAGTTCGTTAAAGGTAGCGCGGGTTAGGGTCACGTCAAGGTGCTTGGGGCCGTTTGCGTCGGCTGTGATAAAGGGCAGGTTGATGTTGGTTGATAGAGCCGTGGACAGCTCAATCTTGGCCTTTTCAGCAGCTTCGCTTAAGCGCTGGGTGGCCATGCGGTCCTGGCGCAGGTCGATGCCGTGGTCGTTCTGGAAGGCGTCGGCCACGAAGTTGAGTATACGCTCGTCAAAGTCGTCGCCGCCCAGCATGGTATCGCCGTTGGTGGCAAGAACTTCAAAGACGCCGTCGCCAATTTCCAAGAGGCTCACGTCAAAGGTGCCGCCGCCTAAATCGTACACCAAAATTTTGTGGTTATGGTCCTTATCAAGGCCGTAAGCCAGGGACGCGGCCGTGGGCTCGTTGATGATGCGCAGCACTTCAAGGCCGGCAATACGCCCTGCGTCCTTGGTGGCCTGGCGCTGGGAGTCGGAGAAGTAGGCGGGTACGGTGATAACCGCCTGGGTCACCTTTTCGCCAAGGTAGCTTTCGGCGTCTGTCTTGAGCTTCTGCAAAATCATGGCGCTGATTTCCTGGGGGTTGAGGGTCTTGCCATCAATCTCTACCTTAAAGTCTGAGCCCATATGACGCTTGATGGATGAGATGGTGCGGTCGGGGTTGGCAATGGCCTGACGCTTCGCAATCTGGCCGACCAGCCTTTCGCCTTCCTTGCTGAAAGCCACGACCGAGGGGGTGGTGCGCGCGCCTTCGGCGTTTGTAATCACAACCGCTTCGCCGCCCTCCATGACGGCCACGCAGCTGTTGGTAGTACCTAAGTCAATTCCGATAATTTTAGCCATAGTCTATTTCCTCCAAATTTCTTTTTTCTCGTTGTTTGCTAAAGTAATTTATTAGTTTTCGGGAACGACCTTGACCATCGCGTGGCGAAGGACATGATCGCCCATTTTATAGCCTTTGAGGTAAACCTCGCACACGGTGCCGGGCTCGCCCTCTTCGGGATTGCCCTGCACAACGGCGTCTTCCAGTTGAGGGTCGAATTTGTCGCCCACACGGTCGATTTTTTCGACGCCTTGCTTTTCAAGGGTTTCTTCAAGCTGGCGGTAAACCATCCGGACGCCTTCCTTGAGGGACTGGGCGTCGCCGTCGGCTTCCAAAGCTCTTTCCAAATTGTCGCAAACCGGCAAAATGGTCTTGATAAAGGCCCGTGTGCCGTCTTCAAAGGATTCTTTGCGGACGTTTGCGTTGCGGCGGCGGAAGTTTTCAAACTCGGCCTGTACACGCTGCGCTAAATCCAAGTACTCGTCCCGTTGTTCTTCGGCCTTGGCCAATTGCTCTTTGAGCTCTTCTTCCGGGCTCTTGGCTTCTTCAGGAACAATTTCCTCAGGGGCGGCTTCTTGGGTAGTTTCCTCTACGGGAAGGTCATTTACTTCCGTTTCGGGCGCCTTTTCTTTGTGTCGTTTCTCGTGTTTCATGGTTCCTCCGTTTATGTTGTGCGCCGGAGCATGCGGCTGAGCATGTCGGCAGTTGATGACAGGCTTTGCAGTACCTGCTGGTAGTTCATGCGGGTGGGCCCGATAATGGATACCGTGCCCCGGCTGCCCTTGCCTGCCTGGTAGGCGGCCGTTACGATGGAGCAGCCTTCCAAGTCCGCGATGCCGATTTCGGAGCCGATAAAGGCGCCAAGGCCCTCACTGGATGAGTGGCGCATCAGGCGGATGAGCTTATCCTCGTCCTCCAAAACCTTCAGGAAGCGGCGCGCTTTTTGTACATCCGCGTATTCGGGGTGATAGAGGATATTTTCCGACCCGCAGATAATTAAAGTGTCGTTGGACGATTGCTTTTGTATCTGGCGGGCAAGGTCGGCGATGCCGTGTAGCACCTTGGGGTCTCCCTCCACAAACTGGGAGAAGGAGTGGAGGATACCTTGCACTTCTCCAAGGGATTTGCCGCCGAGTTTATCGGCAAGCACACGGCTGATGGCATAGAGCTTGTCGGCGTCTAAATCTTCCGCCACATTCACTACGGCGTCCCTGATAATGCCGCTGTCGGTCACAATCACAAGCAGCGCCGCGCCAGGCCTTAAGGGAATCAGTTGCAAGGTGGAAACCCGCAAATCCCTTTGCCTTGGCGTCATGATCACAGTGGTATAGTGTGTCCAGTCGCACAGCGCTTGCGCCATTGCCTGGACAACATCTTCCGTCTGATGCATGCGGGAGGACAGCGCCCTTTGCGTATCTTCCCTGGGGGTGGTATCAATGAGCCCCTCACGAATCAGGTGATCCACATACAGCCGGTAAGCGTTGTCGCTGGGCACCCGCCCGGCGGACACGTGCGGCTGACTTAGGTAGCCAAGCTCTTCCAAGTCGCTCATCTCGTTGCGGATGGTGGCGGAGGAAACCTGCGGCATGTACTTGCGGGCAACCGTTCGGGAGCCGACCGGCTCGCAGGTCTGCACATAGTCTAAGATCACTGCTTCCAGCACAAGCTTTTGTCGCTTGGTAATCATGCTTCCTCCTTTCGTTGTTAGCACTCTTTCGAGGCGAGTGCTAAACCTCACTAATAATGTACCACGCTTTGAGCCTTTCTGTCAAGGTTTTGGGGAAAGTTTAGGAAAATCTTTGGAGAGGGAAGAAAAGATTGACATTTACTCATTAAAAGATATAATTATTTTAGTGACTATGCGCAGCTGATGGCGTATGAAAAAAATGAGGTGATTGATATGAAACTCACTGCTATTCTTGATACTCTTATGGGTATGAAACTCGGTACTCTTGGTATTGTGGTTTTAGCGCTGGTAATGATTTTACTTATTTTGAAACTGTTACAATTTAAGATTTTTGCAAATCAAAAAATAATTACCAGCAAAACAAATAACCTCGGCCTTAAAGATATTGGCGAACTTGCAACCCAAGCGGGGTATTTTTCAAATACTCAACAAATAAAAGATAACGCTAAACTCTTTGGGCTTGATATTCCTCTTATAAATAGAAACTATATTTACAGTTATGATGGTGTCATAAAAGCAGGAATTGACTTTGCTAAAATAAAATTGGATGTAAATGAAGAGAACAAGATGATTACGGTAAAGATGCCGCCTGTTAAGATTCTTTCCTGTGAAGTAAAAGAAGACAGTTTGGTTATTTATGAGGAGAAAAAGAACATTTTTATGCCTCTTCGTCTTAAAGACATAAGTGAAGCAAAGAAAGCTCTTGTTAAAGAAGCGGAAGAAAAAGCGATTGCAAATGGTCTTTTAGAAAATGCCCGTCAGAATGCGGAAATTTTGATAAAAGGTTTTCTTTCAGGGACATTTAATCGGGAAGAATACACTTATACATTTGTAGACACTCGACCAAAAATGAAAGAGCGCGAAAAAAATAGGCATCATGCCTAAAGTCGTAACAATAGGGATTAAATTTGTCACGACTTTGGGAGCAGAACCCGGCGGCAAAATGATAATTTTAGCAAACGATATTTTTTTACCATAATATTTCTTCTAAACTTTGAAAAAGTCGCTCATAAGAATGTTTTTTTAAAATGTTTGTGGTCTTTTCCTAAAATTCAGTAGCTCAAATCCATTTCAAGCACCACCGGGCAGTGGTCGGAGCCGAAAATATCGTCCCTGATAACTGAAGATTGGATCAAGTCTTTGGCGCAGTCGGACACAAGAAAGTAGTCGATCCGCCAGCCGATGCCCTTTTGGCGGGCTTGGAAGCGGTAGCTCCACCAGGAGTATTGCTCCTTGTCGGGGNTAAGGTGACGGAAGGTGTCGATGAAACCGGAGGCAAGAAGCTCGGTCATTTTTTCCCGCTCCTCATCGGAAAAGCCGGGGTTGCCGACATTGGTTTTTGGGTTTTTTAGGTCAATTTCCTGGTGGGCGACGTTCAGGTCACCACAGTAAATAACGGGCTTTTCTTTTTTAAGTTCGCCAAGGTATAGCCGCATATCATCTTCAAACCGCATGCGGTAGTCAAGGCGTTTAAGCCCATCCTGCGCGTTGGGCACATAGCAGTTGACCAGGGTAAAGTTGGGATAATGGAGAGTTAATACCCTGCCTTCCTGCGGGTGGTCGCCATCAAAGCCGGTCACCACTTTAAGCGGCTCTTTTTTGGCGAAAACGGCCGTGCCCGAATAGCCTTTCCTCTGGGCCGAGTGCAGGTAGGTGTAGTGGCTGTCGGGGAAAAAGGGCATTTGCTCAGGCTGTAGCTTGGTTTCTTGCAGGCAGAAAAAATCGGCGTCGGCGGCCGCGAACACCTCTTCAAAGTTCTTTTGCATTACGGCGCGAAAACCGTTGACATTCCAGGACACAAATTTCACGAATAACTCCTTTCGGGGTACAGGTTGTTATGCAGCTTAACCGCCAGCACAACGGCGAGGGCGGCAATGCCTGCGGCCAAAATAAGCGGCCACGATAGGTTGATGCTTGACAGCTTGCCTGCGAAAACGCCCATGGGCGATGAAACGAACAAGCATATCGTGTAAGAAAGGCTCAGTAATTGCGCCCGATTATCATCCGGCAAGGTGGTTAGCAAAATGGAAGTAGTTAGCGGGATTAAAATGGACATGCTGAAGCCCTCCAGCGCCGACCCTAAAACAATGAGGGGCAGACCCAAGACGGGTAATAATACATAGGTGATATTGACCATAATGTAAATAAGTAAGGCGGTAACTGCCGGATAATGGAAGCGGTCAATGCGCACCTTGGGCAAGAAAATCAAGGTTGATAGAAGCGTAATGAGCGTTTTCAGGGTGGAAAACAGCGAAAGTTGTTCGTTGCTTTGCCCGACAAGGCCGGTGACATACAGGGGCCAGAAGTTATCGGTAATGTTTTTCATGATTGTGTAGCAGGCCATAATGCCCACGGCCTGCATGATTTTGGCGGAGCGGAACATGGTTTTCAGCAATTTTCCGCTGCTGAACACAATGCGCCGGATGGGAATGTTTTTAAACTCGGCCATTTTTTCTTTGGCGACTTGGGTATCGTAGCAAAACCTATAGATAATCCAGGCTTTGAAAGCCATGGTGCAAAACATGGTCAGATAAATGCCCCGAACGGCAGGCACTGTGTCAAAGCGCTTGACTAAAATAAAACTAAGCGGCGCGAAAAAGCCCGCCATCATGGCCGCGATATTGGTGAGCGAATAGTAGTGCACCAAATTATTGGGGTCGGTGTCTTCGGACAAAAGCATGGAATAGCCGATGTTGCTTGGCCGCCACCAGCCGTTGAGAACGGCGGCCACCAGAAAGCCTGTGTAACTTGTCCAGAACGACCATATCAAAAGCGGGGTACACCAAGCGATCATATCAAAAATTATCAGGGTTTTGCGCCTGCCCCACTTGTCGGCGAAGGCGCCCGATACTGCCGAAGCCATCATTTGGCTGAGCAGGTTGACTGTTGCCAAGGTGCCGATCTGCAGGGGGTTTAGCCCGCAGGCTGCCATGTACACTGCCGCAAGGGGCATGTACATATAATAAAGAACGCCAAAGAGCGGCTCGGACAGCAGGATAACCCGCTGGTTGCCTTTGGCTGATTTGAGGGATTGAAGCAAAGCGTTACCTGAAGACTTTTGGCGCATTAAGGTTTACCTTTCGTAAAAATATCAGTGATAAAAGAAAAAGCCTGGGGAAAGGTGTCGGAGGCCATTTTGAGCATTAAAAGGGTAAGCACTACAATTAAAAGCAGACGAATGAGCTTGACGCCCTTTTTCATCGCTAAATTGGAGCCAAGGTAGTTGCCCAGCATGTTAAAGAGGGCGGCAGGAAGCGCCAGCGTAAATAATATCGTTCCGGCGGAAAAGTTTTGCATCAAAGCCCCAAGGCCGGAACCGAAGTTAACCAACCGCGCGGTACCCGAAGCGTTCAGAGCCTTTAACCCCAAGACCGAAATAAACAGCAGCTGCAAAAACGTGCCGGTGCCGGGGCCGATAAGGCCGTCATATACGCCGATGGAAAGCCCGATTATAAGGCTTACGGGAAGCAAGGCCTTATCCTGAACCCGCTGTTTGGGCTCCATCGTTTTTTTGCCGAACAGCACAAAGGCCGCAACCAAGGGCAGGGCAAAGAGAATAACTTTTTGGGCAATACTTTTGTCGATGACATGCAAAAGCCGCATTCCCACGTTGCCGCCAAGGAGGCTCCCCAGCAAGGCGGCGCTGGCTAAGTCTAAGGAATTTAGGCACAGAATGACAGACAGTAAAATAGGGACAAGCAGCCACAGCTCAGGCGATTTCGCGCCCATGTATAGACCGGCTGATAGCCCGATGATGGCGGCTACAAGATAGGGCAGGCGGCTGTCCGGCTGCTCTTGTTTTTTGGAAAAAACCTGCACAGAAAAAGCTGAGAGCGACAGAAGACATACCAAGACATTTTCCATGACGGTTGAAATGACTTTGCCGGCTCCCATCCCCAAAAGAAAACCAACCAACACCGCCAATCCCTTTTGCCACTTGACATGGCCTTTTCTTGCGTAATTAACGGTGGCAAGCAGGGTGCCGGGCATGACGCTTAGCTTGTTGGTGCCCGCTGCCAAGGAGGGTTCAAGCCCCACAGCGTAGTATGCGGGCAAGGACAAAAGACCACCACCGCCGGCGATGGAATCGATAAAGCCGGCCAAAAAGAGTGCTGCGCACACAAAGACCGCCTGTGTGAAACTAAACTGCATACCTAAAAACCTCCCACACAATACATGATAGTCATTCTATCATTTAATGAAAGACGGGACAAGCAAAAGCCCATCAGACCAGCAAAAATCGCCACACCCCAAAGGAATACGGCGAAAATAAAAATAACGGGAGGTTTAATTTGCAGTTTGTTCGTTCGCGTACTGTGTCATGATGTTCAAAATGGTTTGGTCGGTGGCTACCATGCCTTCGTAGGCGATGCGGCCGAAATTGCGCACGGTTTCGTCCACATTTGCCCCTACGACTCCATCGCCCGCCTTAAATCCGAGGCCTTTTTTAGCCATATCAAGGGACAGAAAAGCGTCGGCCAAAGCGGAGGCGATTTTCTTGGCGCAGGAGCCCTTGGCGCCGTCGCACACCAGACCGCCCACCGAGCCCAAGGTGTTGGATAGCGCCATCTGGATGGTGGCATAGTCGCAATTTTGCAGGTAGGCCACCCCGCATACACAGGCGGCGGCGGCGCTAACCGCCCCGCAGTAGGCTGAAAGCTTGCCGATAAACTGCTTTTGATACAGCCCCACCAAGTTGGAAAAGGTGAGAGCCCGCAGCAGCAAATCGTGGCTTTTGCCTAATTTTTGGGCAATGTAGATGATGGGTACCGACACCGTAATTCCTTGGTTGCCAGAGCCCGCGTTGATGGTTACGGCGGCGTCCGAGCCTGCCATGCGGGCGTCTGACCCAGCTGCGGCGTGGGCGATGGCTTCCTTAATTAAGTCGCCTTCGGAAATTTCCAAAATGGTTCTGCCTACTTCCTGCCCAAAAGGTTGTGACAGGCCCAACTTCGCAATGCCGAGGTTGGTCTGGATTTCCTGCTCCATGAGCTTTTTAAGCCGGGGCCTTTCTTCAAAACACAGGTTGTTTACCCATTGATAAATACCTTTGAGCGTTACTTCGTTCCAGTTTTCGGCGTTATTTTGTTCTTTTAGCTCTTCATCCAAAGATTTAAGGATTTGGCCGTCCAGCGATTTAAAGCTGATACGGTTGTGACGGCCGGAAACGACGGCGCTTGAACGATGGTTTTGACCTTGCAAGTCCACCCTGATGTAGACATTGTCCACATTTTCCTGGTGATGCAGGCGTACCTTGCCTTCTTCAACCATTTGCACAGCTTTATTGAGGATGTTGGGGGTTACTTCCTCCAGTACTTGCAGGGATCTATCAGGCCGCTTGCTCAGGGCGCCCAGCGCGGCGCTGATAGGGATGCCTTGCCTGCCGCCCGAATGGGGTACATGCACGGAGTACGCGTTCTTGATAATTGAGCCTGAGGCATGAACGTCAATGGTTTGCGGCTCCTCAGGCAGCAATTGCCCAGCGCCTGCCGCCGCTAAGGCGATGGCGATGGGCTCGGTACAGCCCAAGGCAAGAACCAATTCATCCAGCAAAAGTTGTTCGTAATCCAAGTGAAGCGACCTCCTTGAAGCAATGATATTTATTATAATACTTACCCCTATGGTAGACTGAACAGGCAAAATTGAAAATGTACAATAAGGCCACCTAAAATAACATGCCAATCCAAATGGAGTAATCACGGACAAAATGTTGACGCCTCAAACAAAGAAGTGATACTATCAGAATGGGTATTTGTTTCATCAACGCCCTGCAAATATTACAGCAAGCCTTTCTGCTTGAAAGGAGGAAACCATGAAACTGCGTGAACAGGCGCAAACCATTATTGACCGTGCCTTAGAGGCCGCCCAACCCAAGACGGCCGTACAAAAGGCGTTGAGCGATTGGAACCTTGCTCCCTTTAAAAATCTCTACATTGTAGCTGTTGGCAAGGCGGCCTGGTCCATGGGCGAGGCGGCGCTTGGCGCCATCGACCGCCCAATCAAAGGCGGCGTGGTTATCACCAAGCACGACCATTCCATGGGCGATCTAAGCCCCCTTCAGGTGTACGAGGCAGGGCACCCCGTACCCGACCAAGACACCCTCACTGCCACCCAAGCTGCACTGAAGCTGGTTGAGGGTCTGACCGAAAAGGATGCCGTCCTCTTCCTTGTATCGGGTGGAGGAAGCGCCTTGTTTGAAGACAGCGTCGTAGCGCTTGATGAGCTGCAATCCATCACCAAACAGATGTTGGCCAAGGGCATGAACATTGTGGAGATGAACACCATCCGCAAGCGTTTGTCAAGGGTCAAGGGCGGACGCTTTGCTGAAAAATGCGCCCCTGCCAAGGTGTTTTCCATTGTCCTGAGCGACATTATCGGCGACCCGCTGGATATGATTGCGTCTGGTCCCGCCTATCCCGACCAATCCACCAGCGAAGATGCGCTTAGCTACGTACAAAAGTACGGGCTGGAACTATCCCACGAGGCGCAGGAAGCCCTCAAGGTGGAAACGCCCAAGACTCTTTCCAATGTGGAAACCAAGATTACCGGCAGCGTCAGGGAGCTTTGTCAAAGCGCCATTGCCGCCGCCCAAGAGCTTGGCTACGAAACCATCTTCTTAACCGACCGCTTAGATTGTGTGGCCAGGGAGGCGGGCGCTTTCTTGGGCGCTATTGCCCAAAGCCGCCAAGACACAGAAAAACCCCTTGCTTTTATTGCCGGTGGTGAAACCATCGTGCACCTGAAAGGCAAGGGCATGGGCGGGCGCAACCAGGAACTGGCTCTAAGCGGCGCTAAATATTTAAGCGAATGTAAGAATACCTGCCTGTTCTCCTTGGGCTCTGACGGCACCGACGGCCCCACCGCCGCCGCCGGCGGCTATGTGGATGAAAACACCCTATCCAAGCTTGAAAAGGCCGGCATTTCTTATGAAGCCGTTTTGGATAACAACGACGCTTATAACGGTCTAAAGGCAGTGGACGGCCTGATTATGACAGGCCCCACCGGCACCAATGTAAATGACGTGACCGTACTTTTAATTAACAGATAAAAGCAAACATAACGGGCGGTCATCCGCCCGTATTTTGTTGCAATCAACATAGAAGGGAAAACCCATGAAAACCTGTCTTGTGTGCGATTTTGGCGGCTCGTATGTGAAATACGCCCTGGTTGATGAACAGGGAAATATGAGCGAAAACGGTAGACTGCCCGCTCCCGTTCAGTCGGTGCAGGCCTTTGCAGATTGCGTTCATTCCTTGTACGCACGCTTCCAAACGCAAATAGGCGGCATTGCCCTATCCATGCCCGGCTATATCGACCCCCAAGCTGGCATCTTGGCCGGGGCGGGGGCTTACCTGCACCTTTACGGGCAAAACTTGATCCATTTGACGCGGGAAAAATGTCCCGTTCCCGTCACCGTGGAAAACGACGGCAAGTGCGCTGCCCTTGCTGAAAGCTGGCAGGGAGCGTTAAAAGACGTGAAAGATGGGGCGGTCATTGTGCTTGGTACGGGGCTTGGCGGTGGCATCATTAAGGATAGGAAAATTCATGGAGGCAGGGGTTTTGTAGCGGGCGAAATCAGCTATCTGAGTACCGACCTTGACGATTTATCTGAACTGTCCAACGCTTTCATGTCCTGCGGCATGATGGGCATTACCTACCGCATGTGCAAGAAAAAGAACATCGATCTGGCGGCGCAAAATTCCGGCGAATTTTTACAAAAATTGGATAGGCGGCTTGGCATTCCTTACCGTTTTCCGGATGCGCCCTTAAAGAAAGAGAAAATGGACGGGATTCAATTTTTTTCTTTACTTTCGCAGGGCGACAGCGACGCAGAGGATGTGTATAGGCAATTTATCAAGGCTTTAGCGTGGGTGGTTCATTCCATCCAAGTAATCTATGCGCCGGAAAAAATTGCCGTTGGCGGGGGACTCAGCCGACAGGAGTGTGTGCTGCGTGACTTGAAACAAAGGCTCAATGCCCTCTACCACGGTATGCGCCTTGGGGATGAGTTAAAGGCCGACATTGTTCCGTCCGTATATTTCGACGAATGTAACCTACTTGGGGCCATGCGCCACCACTTACAACAAACGGGAGGTTAAACGATGATAAAACCGGACTTTTTATGGGGCGGCGCCTTAGCTGCCCATCAGTTTGAAGGGGGGTTGTTCGGCACCGACAAGGGGCTGAGCGTGGCTGACGTGCTGACAGCCGGCAGCGTGGATACGCCCCGGGAAATTACCAAGGGCATTGTCCCCGGCAAGCACTATCCCAACCACGTCGGCATTGATTTTTATAATCGGTACGAAGAAGATATCGCCCTTATAGCTGAGTTGGGCCTCAAGTGCTTTCGCACCTCCATTAACTGGAGCCGCATCTATCCCAAAGGCGACGAAAAAACGCCCAGCGAGCAGGGGCTATTGTTTTACGACAAGGTGTTTGACTGCCTGTTAAAACACGGCATCCAGCCCGTGATAACCCTTTCCCACTTTGAGATGCCCTATCACTTGGCGACGGAATACGGCGGCTTTTCCAACAGAAAGACCATCGACTTTTTTCTGCGCTTTGCCAAAACTTGCTTTAAGCGCTATAAAGACAAAGTCAAATATTGGCTCACCTTTAACGAAATCAACAACCAGATGAATTTTGGCAGCGACCTGTTTGGCTGGACCAACGCAGGCTGCCTGTTTTCAACGTTCGATAATCCCGAAGAAACCATGTACCAAAGCGCCCACTATCAATTGGTGGCAAGCGCCCTGGCGGTGAAAGCGGGCAAGAAGATTAACCCGGACTTTCAAATTGGCAACATGATTGCACTCACCCCCTATTACCCCATCAATTGCCACCCCGACAATATCCTTTACGCCAACGAGCGTATGCATGAAAAGCTGATGTTCTGCGACGTGCAGGTGAGGGGACACTATCCAAATTACGCCCTCAAATACTTTGAAAAGCAAAATTTTAAGCTGGACATTACCAAAAAAGACCTGAAAACCCTGAAAAAAGGCACGGTGGACTATATCGGCTTCTCTTACTATATGAGCAACGTCGTGGACGTTTCCGTTCCAAGGGACAAGGGCGCGCTGACAAGCGGTGTCGAAAACCCCTTTACCACCGAAACCGACTGGGGCTGGACAATCGACCCGGTGGGGCTTCGGTACACCTTAAACCTCCTCTACGAACGCTATGAAAAGCCCCTGTTTATTGTGGAAAACGGCTTTGGCGCCGTCGATGTCTTGGAAGAGGACGGAACCTGCCACGACCCCTACCGCATCAAGTATCTAAAAGAACACATCACAGAGATGAAAAAGGCCATCGAAATAGACGGGGTGGATGTCATGGGTTATACCCCCTGGGGCATCATCGACTGCGTGTCCTTTACTACCGGAGAAATGAAAAAACGCTACGGCATGATCTATGTGGATCGCAATAACGACGGCTCCGGCAGTCTCAAACGATACCGCAAGGATTCCTTTGATTGGTATAAAAACCTGATAGTACAAAACGGAAAAGGTTTATTGTAGAATGTATACAGGATGTTTTTTGTATACACTGGACAGAAAGCGTCCCGTCTGTTACAATGACTGTGAACAAACATCGGGATAACCGGTGAATAAAATTGGAGGAATTTTTCATATGAAAAAAGTTCTAGCGTTACTTCTTGTCGCCATCATGGCTCTTAGCGTGGTTGGCGGCGCCCTTGCGGAAGGCTCCGCAGTTGTTTCCTGGTACACCTTTGGTGACGTTTACCTTACCAGTGTACGTAATGCCCTTGGCGAAGCGTTTGCGGCTCGTGGCGTCAAAGTGACCGACAAGGACGCCAACGGCGTTCAGCAAACCCAGCTGGACGACATCAGCACCGCTATCGTCAGCGGAACCGACGCCTTGGTTATCAACCTAGTTGACTCGGGCGCCATCGGCACTGCCACCACCCTGCTTGAGAAGGGCAAGGAGCAGGACAAGCCCGTTGTATTCTTTAACCGCGCTGTTTCCACCGACAACGCTGATGCCGAAGCCATGTTCGCCAGCTACGAAAAGAGCGCCTTTGTCGGCACCGACTTTGAAGAAGCCGGCAAAATGCAAGGCGACCTCATCGGCGCGTATGTGCTTGAAAACTTCGACGCCCTGGACCTTAACGGCGACGGCGTCATTTCCTATGTCATGTTCAAGGGCGACGAAGCCAACCAGGAAGCTATTGCCCGTACCAAGTATGGTGTGGAGAATGCTGACGCTATCCTGACTGCTGCTGGCAAGCCCGCCCTTAAATTCTATGACGAAGCCAATGCGTCCAAGTATCTGGTCGACCTGAACGGTACCTGGTCCAACGCCGCTTCCTTTGACTATATGCAGACCATTCTGTCCCAGTACAACGAGCCAAACGGCAACATGGTTGAGTTGATCATCGCCAACAACGACGATATGGCCATGGGCGCCATCAACGCCCTCATGCAGGCCGGCTACAACACCGGTGAAGAAGGCGTCAAAGTCATCCCCGTATTCGGCGTAGACGCGGTTGACGATGCCAAAGAACTCATTAACCAGGGCAAGATGACCGGTACCGTCAAGCAGGATGCCGTGGGTATGGCCGAAGCCGTTGCTGTTATCACCGACAACCTCATTCAAGGCAAAGACAAGTTTGAAGGCCTTGCAGAAAACGTTCGTGTTATTGACGGCTGGTTCGTCCAGATTCCCTATGCTGTGTATACCGGCGAATAATCCAAGGTTTCTTGCGTACTTTGTGATTTGCACTTAAGCAACAAGCAGCACGGAGGGAGCTCTGCTTCCTCCGTGCTGTGTGCCGTATTCATTAAGAATTCAATCCTAAGGCGGGCGTTTCGAGCCGCTTTAGGATTGAATTTAACAAAACAAACCTAATGAAAGGAGCCTCTGAGGCATGGGACAAGAAAAAGTATCGCTGCGCAAAGAAGGGATAGGTCAGACTTTTTCCGGCGTTCAAGAGTCACGGGATAAGCAGCGACAAGAAATATTGCTGCATATGGAAGGTATGAACAAATCTTTCCCCGGCGTAAAGGCGCTTGATAACGCAAGGCTTACCGTTCGCGCGGGCAGCGTGCACGCTCTGATGGGTGAAAACGGGGCAGGTAAATCCACCCTGATGAAATGCCTGTTCGGCATCTACTCCAAAGATTCGGGACGGATTTTCTTGGAAGGTAAGGAAGTCAACTTCAAGTCTTCCCGTGAAGCGCTCGATAATGGCGTTGCCATGGTGCACCAGGAACTAAACCAGGCTCTCAAGCGCAATGTCATGGATAACATCTGGTTAGGTAGGTACCCCAAAATGAAGGGCTTGCCTTTGGTGAGCGAAAAACAGATGTACCAAGATACCGTTGAGGTGTTTGAAAAACTGGGTCTTGACATCAACCCCCGCACTATCATGAGCAAAATGCCCGTATCTCAGCGGCAAATGGTGGAAATCGCCAAGGCCGTTTCTTTCAACTCCAAAATCATCGTGTTGGACGAACCTACCAGCTCGCTGACCGAAGTGGAGGTTGAGCACCTGTTTAAGATTATCAATATGCTTAAGAGCAGGGGATGCGGTATCATCTACATCAGCCACAAGATGGATGAAATTTTGCGTATATCCGATGAAGTTACCATCATGCGGGACGGGCAGTATATCGCCACCAAGGATGCCGAGAATTTAACCAAGGAAGAAATCATCCGCCTGATGGTCGGCCGTGAAATGACCAACCAGTTTCCCCAAAAGATTGATACCGTCCAAGATGAAGAGATTTTACGGGTGGAGGGATTGAGCGCCCAGTATTCGCTGCTAAACGATGTGTCTTTTTCCCTTAAAAAAGGCGAAATCTTGGGCATCGCCGGCCTTGACGGCTCAGGGCGCACCGAGCTACTGGAAAATATTTTCGGCGCGGCTACCAGGCGAGGCGGCAAAATATATAAAGAAGGTCAGCTCATAGATAACGCCTGCCCCAAGAGCGCTATCGGGAACGGCTTTGCCTTGTTGACCGAAGAACGGCGGGCGACAGGTATTTTCAGTATTTTAGATGTGAAAGAAAACACCGTGGTAGCCAGCCTTAAAAAGTATATGACTTTTATCTTTTTGAACGACAAAGCTATGGAAGACAAGACCGATGAAATGATTAACGCCATGTCCATCAAAACCCCGGGGCAGAAAACCAAGATCAGGGCGCTGTCTGGCGGCAACCAGCAAAAGGTTATTTTTGGGCGTTGGTTGCTCACCGAGCCGGATGTTCTCCTGCTTGACGAGCCGACCAGGGGTATTGACGTTGGCGCCAAGTACGAAATTTACCAACTGATACAAAACCTTGCCAAGGAAGGGAAATCCGTCGTGATGGTGTCTTCGGAAATGTCCGAGTTGCTGGGCGTTTGTAACCGTATTTTGGTTATGTCCGGCGGCAGGCTTGCAGGCGAGGTAGACGCGGATAACACCAGCCAGGAAGAGATTATGACCCTGGCGGCCAAATACGTATAAAGGGGGACAGAATCATGTCTCAAACAAAGGTAGAAAATCGTCAGCCTGCTGATGTGCTGAACTGGATACTGGATCGGGCAATGATTATCCTGATTATTTTGCTGGCCATTGTGGTGGCCATATTGCGCCCGGCTTTTATTAGAATTCCTTCCATTGTTAACTTGCTTTGTTTAACAGCCGCGCGCCTTCCTATGGCGCTGGGTGTTGCCGGCTGTATTGTACTTGCGGGCACCGATCTTTCAGGCGGGCGCGTAGCGGGCTTAACAGGTTTTATATCAGCGATTTTACTGCAATCGGCAGGCACTGCCACCAGATTTTTACAGGGTGGACAACCTTTGCCGGTGCCGCTTGTTATCCTAATAGCCATGGTGGTGGGCGGCACAATCGGTGTTGTCAACGGTTTTTGTATGGGCAAGTTTAAGCTGCACCCCTTTATCGTAACGCTTGCAACGCAGCTAATTACCTATGGCGTGTATCTGACGGTGTCCAACTCCAAGCAGGTATCCAGCCTTGACCCTTCCTACAGCACCAATTTTGTTATTAAGCCTCTGTTTGAATTTACCGTAGGCGGTATACGCACGGTGGTACCCATGTATGTGCTGCTTGCCATTATTTTAACGGCTATCATGTGGGTGGTATGGAACAAAACCGCCTTTGGCAAAAATATGTTTGCCGTAGGCTCCAATGAGGAGGCGGCCAGGGTATCGGGCGTCAACGTGCTGTTTACCATTGTTGTGACTTTCATTATTGCCGGCGCTCTCTATGGCTATACCGGCTTTATTGAGGCGGCCAGAATCGGCACCTCCGGTCCCTCACTTGGCCTGAGCTATGAAAACGACGCCATTTCGGCGGTGGTTATCGGCGGCGTCAGTTTTGTTGGCGGTACGGGAAAAATCAGCGGCGTTATCTTAGGTGTGTTTATGATGCAGCTGATCATTGCCAGCATGACCTTCCTTGGTATTTCCGGCAGCATTACCTACATTATCAAGGGCGGGGTCATCCTGATTGCCTGTATCTTGGATATGCGCAAGTACCGCACCAAAAAGTAAAAGACTTATAGGCCTTGGCCACCGGGTCAGGGCCTTTTTAGTGGGAGGCGTTATGGATCAAATACTGTTCAGCATCCAAGCGGAATATAATAAGAAAAACCAAGCGTCCTGTTATGTGTGTCATGATAGGGTAGTGCTTGAAACCCGAAGCACCAACAAGTTTTTAAGGGTGTATTTGAATAAAAACAGGGTCATTCCCATTCGGGACATTGTCAGGGTAGAGATATCGTCAGCCAGCAGAAAAGTATTTGCGCCTCGGCCCAACGCCATTCACTTTGTGGTGAAGGATTCGTACCGTACCTTAGACCAAATGTATCGGGATACCCGCTTCAAGGCCCACCAATATATTGACGAGGGCGTTCAGCAACTGTTGCCCCAAGGTTCCGATGACTTGATGAACAAGCTGCTTGTCGCTGGCAAAATCAAAGATTTTATCGACAGTGAAATACAAAAACGAAATAAAGAAAGTTAAAACATAGGCTTGGCTGCGCTTGGTTACATTTTGAACATAAGAAAAAGGCTCCCATCCGGGGGAGCCTTTGTTGGTTGTCGGAGCGATTATTGCAGGGGTTCTACTTCCAAACGCTCGCCTAAAATCAGGAAGCGGGCTTCATTAAGCGCCTTGGCGACCTGATCGGGGCAGGAGGAACCATCCGATGCGTGGCAAGGAATGCCGAGGAAACGCTGGATAATGTCGTCCACCTCAGAGCCATCCGCCAGAGCGGCAAAGCCGCGGGCATTGCCGTCGCAGCCGTCATAGACGACCAAGTCATAAACGGTCATGTCTGCTTCCTTAATCACAAAGGTGATTTTGGTGGAACAGGTGTTGCCCTGGGTGGTATAGGTGAAGTTACGGATGCCTTCCTTGTCGGCGCCCGTTTCAACGATTTGCTCAGAGGGATCGGGCAGTGCGGGGGGAACATAACCAAGCTCTACGGGGTCGGTGCCCGAAGCCTCGATAGCTTTTGCGACGGCTTCAATCAAGGCGTTTCTGGTTAGGGTTGCCTGGGCGACGGCGTCCACTTCAAAGGTTTGCCTTTCGAGGATGTTGTTTTTAACGCCCTCAAGAGCCCTTTCCCAGAAACCATCGGTTTCTTGGTGTTCAATTATTTCGATATCTTTAATGCCCGTTTCATCGATGGTAACTTTTACCTTTACATCGCCGTTGCGGCCTTCGCCAACGCCTTCGTACTCGCCGGGGGTGAGGGCTGCCAAGGACGAAATGCTCATCACAAGCGCTAAAATCAGCGCTAAAATGGTAGTAAATTTTTTCATGTCGTTCTCTCCTTACAAGTTGCTATTACGCGTTTGCGCATTTCATGTTGCGGAAGTTGCCTGCAAAGAAACAATAAGTGCAGGCATTACCGGTGATGAGCCTGTCTGCCTGCTCAACGGCATTTGCCAGCTGGTCGGGGCATGAAGAACCGCTCTGGATGAGGTTGCACTCCAATCCCTTCAGGCGGCTGACGATAAACTCTACGCCTTTTCCGTTGGCCACACGGGCAACGCCCATCGTGCTGCCGTCACACCCGCCGGTAAATTTGATGTTGTGCACGGTATTGTCTTCCAGCTTCACATCAAAGGTGATCAGAGTGATGTGCGCGCGGTTGTCGGGCGTGTACTCAAAGGAGCGATAGCCTTCGGGTGTTTTGTCATCAGTGATTTCTTTAATCAGCTCACAGGGCAGGGCGTTGGGCACCCACTTGAAAGGAATTTTTTCCTCTTCGGCACTTTCTGCAAGCACGCCTTGGATGGGCGCTGTGACGCTCAGAAGGGCAGCGCCTGCAGCGACCTTACCAAAGGTCTTTAGAAAATTGCGGCGATCGTTGTTTGTATCCATGATACTCCTCCATTCTTTGATTGGTATGGCTTTAGGTACACGCGAAAGCATCGTGTACATAGTAAAGCCGTACTATCTTGATACTTTAAATTATTGCCTAATACTATACATTCGTCAACCAAAAAAATGGAAAAAACGGAACTTTTTGAAAATATTTTTACAAGACCGGGACGGAGTGTGTCCCTCCTAACTATTTAAAACAGAAGATGATAGGTCGTTAATTTCATCTTCTGTATAGACTGGCAAGTCGTTTTGCGTACACAAAGCAGCGAAAACGCCGTTGCCTTCTTTGAGTCTCCCTTGAAAGCTGCCGTCATACACTTGCCCCTTTCCGCAGGAAGGGCTGCGGGATTTAAGGACGGCAAAGACACAACGGGTACTTTGGGCGATGGAAAGGGCAATTTGAGCGCCAAGCTTAAAGGCGGCGCTTACATCTTCGTTCAAGATATTGATTACCCGCCCATCCTCCTGTATTTCGGCCGGGGGTCTGGGCGTTGCAAGGCCGCCCAGCTGTTCAGGACAAACGGGAATCAGGGTGTGATTTTTGCTAAGCTCAATTACGCCTGGATAGGGCTTTGCCTTGCCGTCATAGCGGGTGCATAGGCCCATCAGGCAGGCGCTGACCAAAATGTTCATGCGATTTCCAGGGCGATTTCCATCATCTGGGTAAAGGTTTCCCGTACTTCTTGCGGAGTGAGCGATTCACCGGTAAAGGGATTGTCGGAAATTTGTAAGAGGGTCAACGCCTTTTTACCGGAAACAGCAGCATTCAGGTACAGGCCGTAAGCTTCCATTTCCACCGCCAATACGCCCAATTCCTGCAATTTAGGCAAGGGATTGGCGGCGTTGTAGAATATGTCGGTTGAAAAGACGGGGCCAATCATGGTGTGCATGCCTTTTTCATCTGCCAAGTCGGCGGCAGCGCGCAGCATGCCATAGTCGGCGCAGGGGGCGAGGGTGCCGTCAAAGCCGAACTGCTGGCCGTAGTTTGAGTTGGTATAGGCGCTCATGCCAATGACAAGATCCCGCACCTTGAGTTTGGGGCTAATCATGCCCGCGGACCCGACACGGATAATTTGTTCCACGCCGTAAAAGTTGTACAGCTCATAGGAATAAATACCAATGGAGGGAATGCCCATGCCCGAACCCATGACAGACACTTCTTTTCCCTTATAGCTGCCGGTATAGCCGTGAATACCCCTGACATTATTGACAAGGCGGGCATTTTCAAGGTAGGTTTCGGCGATGAACTTTGCTCTGAGCGGGTCGCCCGGCATAAGCACGGTGCGGGCAAACTCGCCCTTTTTGGCGGTGTTATGAAGGGTGGGGGTTGAATTAGACATGGTGGCTCCTTTCAAAAGTTCAATGAGGAATTGGAGTTAAAGCTCTGCTTCCAGCCTCACAGCTTTACCGACAAAGGAAATATCCGAAAGATTGACGATTTCGCTGTCAAAGGAGGCGTCAAAGGCTTGCAGCATCACTTGGAAACGGGGCAAGGTTTTAACCATGCGCAGTGTCATGCCGGTGGCGGTCTTCACCAGCATAAGCGCTCCGTCCTCAGACATGTTCTGGGGAATAATCAGCAACAAATCGCCTTTTTTCACCCGAAAACCTTGCAGGGCGTTATCGGGAGCTTGATAGTAAAAAACCTTGTCGGCGGAAACGCCTTCAATTTTGCCCTTTTCCACGGGCAAAAGTCGGCGGCCAATTTCTTTCATGGCGGCGTTATAAATGGGAACTGAACGGATGACCGAAGAAAGGGCATCCAGCCAAATGGAGCCGGCCACCTTTTCTTGCTTACCGTCATCATTTTTGGACGCTTTGCTTTTTTGCGCCTCCACTTTTCTTTGTATGGGGGCGGCGGTGTGTAGGTCCACGGTGTTCGCGATTTCCTCCATGGAAAATTCGGCGCCCGTGGGACTGTCCGCGCCGATTTTTTCAAGAATGCGCCTGGCTTCCCTATCGGAAATGATACGCTTGCCTGCTTCCACGTCCGCCAAATATTTTTCGCTTACCGCTACGAGCCTTGCCACCTGCTTGAGGCTCAGCTTTCTTCTTGTGCGCTCAAGGCGCAATAAGTTGCCAAGTCGGCTCATAGAATTCTCCTAAAAATTATTCAGGCTCCCCGTAACGGGTGGGGCTAAAGTAAACGAGATTGGGTTGGGGCTCAATGCCGCTATCGAGCAGAAGCTCGTCAACCGTTAGGAACATAAAACCTCTGGCTGCTAGGGCTGGAAGCACATCGGGAAGGTGCTGCGGCGTTAGGGGATTTAAATCGTGCATCAAGACAATGTCACCCGGTTTTGTAGAATAGATAAGTCGGTTGGCAAGCTTTTCCACCGTTACTCCCTTTCCGCAGTCGCCGCTGCTTAGTGACCAGTGAATCATGGGGTATTCTACGCCGGCATTAACGTATGGCTTTTCAAAACCGCCCGGCGCCCGCATGAAAACCGGATACAGACCGGTGAGTTCGCATAGAGTTGTACGGAACAACTCCCTTTCTTCAAGAATTAAATCCTTATACTTCACTGAATTATAATAATAATTATGTGTCCAGGAGTGATCCTGAAGGGAATGGCCGGCATTGTGCTGCCTGAAAACATTGTATTCATTATTGGCAAATCTTATACCCACAAGAAAAAAGGTGGCTCGGGCGCCATAAAACTGAAGGGCGTTAATGACTCTCTTGGTAATACCGCCTGCGCCGCCGTCATCAAAGGTAAGTGCTACCTTGGGATAGCGGCTGTTATCCGTTTCTTGATGGGCCAAGGGGGTCATGTAGGGATTCAAGGCTTGGTAGGGAATAACCACATGCATGAGCGTTTCACGCCCGGCATAAAGGCTGCTTGCGTGGAAGCTCAGGCGCAGGGTGGCGGCGCTAAGCTGCGGCTGCATTGCTCGAATCTGCTTAACAGTGTTTAGTGTTTCAAGGGCGGCAAGATCGGCCTCGTCATTCGGGTAGTAGTCAAGGAGTTGCTTATGAATTTCTGCTTGTAAAAAGTCGTTTGCTTCTTCGTTATCTATCAAAAGATCGTCGATGGTAACGGCGTTTCCCGTTTCCATGTCGAACAGGTATGAATCATAATGAGCAAACACCGGCTTAACGCCTGCCGTATATTCGGACAAAACCAGGAAACCCATCATCTTGGTTCCGCTGATGTAAATATTGGCGCCGATATGTAATTCATGCCGGATGCCGCCGCTTTTATCGGGCAAGTGAAGGCTGTCTTGCGCATAGAAATTGTCGATGGAGGCGGCGATTTGCGCGTCCACTAAGGGGTTGGAGGTGGTGGGGTAGGTACGGAAAATCTGTATTTTATCTGCCACATCTTCACGAATGGTTTTTTGTGAAAAAACAAGGAGTGCAGGCATTTGGGTATACATTTCATCTTGTGCTAAACTTGAAAACGGCAAAAAAACAACCAAAGCAAAGCTCATGAACATTAGGAAAAAGCGCTTCATAAAAATCCTCCGCATAATCAATACATATATTTTACCGTATCCTTGCTTGAAAGTGCAACCAAGCCTTGAAGCGGTGAAAGAAAATTGTTATTATGAACAGCGTTGGAGGACAAAATGAGAAAGATTTTGATATGTTTGTTGGTTGTTTTGCTTATAGCAGTTGGTGTCCAGGCACAGGAGGGATATTATCCCAAGGAACATATTGTTTGCTTACATGCCCCTAAGGCGGGTGAAGCGATAATAAGGCTTAGGGTTTCCCATAGGAGCGCGGAGGCGCTATTGACGGCGACTGTTCCATTACAGGAAGGGTTTAACGACCTGCCGCTTTGTAACATACTTTGGACAAGCAGGGAACTGCTGGTTAAAGGCATAAAAAACACGGCCGATGCTAACCGGATGTTTCATAAGCTTTTGGCTCTCTATGAACAGGAGGGGTGGCTTTTTGATGAAGAGGGCGCAAGCTTTCACATTGCGGAGCCTGCCATGCTGGCCCGATCCTCGCTGTGGCAAGAGGATGCGGTACTATCCCTTGAAATGGACGGGGAGATACTTTTTTCTTGCAAGCTATTTGAGTTGGAACAATTAAACGATCATCAGCCTGTTAATCAAGCCGAGTGTTTTGGCATCGCTACAGGCGTTGGTGGTTGTAATTTACGCTCAGGCCCCTCGACTGAATACGAAAAGGTGGGTACACTGCAAAAAAATGAAAGCCACCCCGTCATTGGAAAGGAAGGTACTTGGTTTAAGCTTAAGCATCCCGAATTCGAAAACTGCTGGGTGTCCCAAAATTTAGTAACCTTTGCCCCAAGCAAGAGTTTGAGCGATGCCTACGATTTGTTTCAAAAAGGCGATATACAGCAGGCTCAAGCCATTTTGGAAAATTTTCGTTATTTTTGGATAGCCGATGAATACTTTTACTATCAAAACTATTTGCATGCGGAAAAAATGAACCAATCGGGCGATTATATGCAAGCCCTTGAAATATACAAAGCTCTTGGCGACCGTTTTGGAGCGGCGCAGAAAGCAGAACTGCTTCACGGCGCTCAACCCCTTCCCCAGTCCGGTCCCGTTATGGAAAGTGAGGGGGACTGTGAAATTGTATTTACCGCGCCCAAAGAAGCCGGCGCTTATACTTTTTTGGTGGATAAGGAAACAGGCGAAAAAGCCGGTGCCCTTTTTGTAAGGGCGGGCGAAAGCGCGACTGCGCAACTGCCCGAAGGCGACTATTTTCTCTTTTACGCAAAAGGTAATATTTGGTGCGGTGAGGGAAAAGTTTTTGGCGACAGGGGGCAATATGCTGTCTTGGACAATCCCTTGTCACTAAAATCAGGTCAGCGAGCAAGGATTTTTCTATCTCCCGAGGAGGGGGGAGATAAGGGTTTTACTATTCTAAACAGTCAAGACTTTGTCTGCCAGGGGGAGGGAAAGAAGTAGGGGATTTTTCCGCAAACTAAAAAATAGCCAAAATTTTCGGCCATCAAAGCTTGCTTTTCATCGGGTGTTGTGGTAATCTCCAAATTGAGAATGATTCTCAATTTGAAGGGGGGAGCCATGGCTACCTATCAGACCGAACAAAAGAAAGCCTTGGCGGATTGTTTAAGCCGTCATGCGCACCAAACAGCCCTATCATGCGATGAGGCGCTTTCTTTGCTTGCTCAAGACAAGGCCTATGATGTGAAACCCGGCAAAAGCACGGTGTATCGCCTGCTTTCTCAAATGGTGGAAGAGGGGCTGGTGCAGCGGACGGTGGTCGCAGGCAAGCGCCAGGCAAGGTTCCGCTGGGTTTTGCCCGAATGTTCAAGTCACCTGCACCTTAAATGCACTAATTGCCAGAGGCTGATTCATTTGGAAGCATCACTCTCCAAGATGCTCAAAGGCGCAGTTGAGGCGGCGGATTTTGTTATGGACATCGAAGAAACCCTCATCCTTGGTCGGTGCAAAAGCTGCGTAGAAAGGGGCGAATATGAATAGGCGGCGCATCACGGCGCTACTAATTGCGCTTAGCCTGTCGCTGCTATTTGTTTGTGCGGCGGCTCATATATGCGTGCACAACCATTCGGCCGGAAACTGTTCTGTGTGCGCACTTGTTGAGCGGACGGTTTTTGCCTTGCGCTTTGCTATTGCTTTTATTTTGTTTTGGTGTTTGTGTTTTGTTCAAACTTATCTTATCGGCGGCATAAAAGCCGTATGCCAAAAGGAAACGCCTATCTCCTTAAAGGTAAAAATGCTTAATTGATAAAGGCAACTCTCCACCCTATCTATACTTTTACTTTATGAGGAGAATCAATTATGAACCGTAAATTAACGGCGCTATTGTTGGCGCTTTGCATATTATTTTTTGTGACTGGCTTTGCCAAGCAAGAAAAAATTCAGGTGGTTGCCACCACTTTTCCCTTGTATGATTGGGTAAAAAATATTTTAGGCGATGTGGGAAGCAAGGTTTCCTTAACCCTGCTTGAAGATTCAGGCGCCGATTTGCACAATTTCCAACCAACAGTGGAGGACTTTGTCAAAGTATCGTCAGCCGACCTTTTCATTTATATTGGCGGCCAAAGCGATGACTGGGCGAAAGATGCTATCAAGGAAGCCAAAAACAAAGAGCAGCATGCCCTTAACCTGATGGAGGCGCTTGACAAAATGGCCAAGGAAGCCGAGCGTGTGGAAGGCATGGAGGCGCACGATCATGACCACGTGCATGAGCATGAAGATGAAACCCACGCTGAACATGACCACGAACACGAAGGTGAAAATCACGACCATGACCACGAAGGTGAAGCCCATGACGAACATACGCATGACCATGAGGAGCATGACGACCATAACCATCATCACCATACCGATGAACACATCTGGCTGTCGCTGAAAAACGCCAAGGTATTAGTGGCGGCTATCGCTACCGAGCTATCCGCTCTTTTGCCCGAAGATGCCGAGGCTATCCAAACCAACGCCCAAAGCTATATCGAAAAGTTAGACGCTTTGGACAAGGAATACCAAGCGGTTGTAGATAGGGCTGAAAACAAAACCCTGCTTTTTGGCGATAGGTTCCCATTCCGTTATCTCATGGACGATTACGGCATCAAGTACTATGCCGCCTTTTCAGGCTGCTCTGCCGAAAGCGAGGCCAGCTTTGAAACTGTTGCCTATTTGTCCGCCAAGATGGATGAAGAAAGCTTGAGTTGCATTTTCACCATTGATGGTTCCACCCAGCAGGTGGCCAAGGCCATCCTTGGCGCAAGCAAAGATAGCAATCGCCCTATTTTACAGCTAAATTCCATGCAGACTGTAAGTAAAGACCAAATTGACCAAGGCATCAGCTACCTTGGCATCATGGAAAACAATCTGCTTATCTTAGGGGAAGCCCTTTTATAACGATACTTGCCGCTTGCCGGAAGGCTAAGCGTTTTTTGGCAAGCGGCTTTTCTAAAGAAAGGAATATATGGCGCTTTTAACCGTTCAAAACCTGTCGGCGGGCTACGAAGGCAAGCCCGTCGCTTCCGGCATCAGCTTTTCTGTTAGCTCGGGCGATTATCTCACCATTGTGGGAGAAAACGGCTCGGGCAAGACCACCCTGATGAAAACCGTGCTTGGGCTTTTGCCGCCAGTTTCAGGTAAGGTGGAATTGGGCGATGGTCTTCGGAAGAACCGGATTGGCTATGTGCCCCAGCAAACCGCCGGCCAAAAGGGTTTTCCTGCCTCCGTCTTGGAAGTGGTGCTAAGCGGTTGCCTTGGGAAAAGCGGGTTGTTCTATTCCAAAAAAGAAAAAGACTTGGCCACAAAACAGATGCGGCGTATGGAAATCCTCCCCCTTCAAAACCGTGCCTACAGGGAGCTGTCCGGCGGACAACAAAAGCGGGCGCTTTTAGCCCGTGCCCTGTGCGCCGCCGATAGCATGCTGTTGCTTGATGAGCCTGCGGCGGGGCTTGACCCTGTTGTTACCCAAGAAATGTATGAGGTGATTCAGTCGCTTAATCGGGAGGGCGTCGCCATTGTGATGATATCTCACGATATTCAAGCGGCGCTTATCTACTCCAAAACCATACTGCATTTGGCGGAAAAGCCCCTGTACTATGGCGACGTGTTTGGTTACAAGCGGGAATACTTTTTGGAGGGCGAACAACATGCTTGAAACATTACTACACTACCTAAGCTTTCCTTTTGTGCGCTATGCCCTGATTGTAGGGGTGCTGATTGCGCTTTGTTCATCCCTGCTTGGTGTAGTATTGGTGTTGAAGCGCCTAAGTTACATTGGCGATAGTCTCAGCCACATTGCCTTTGGCGCTATGGCGGCGGCGACGGCGCTGAACCTGAGCGATAACCTTTTGCTGGTGTTGCCCGTAACCATTGTAGTATCCATCCTGATACTTTATAGTGGCGGCAGGACAAAAATTCAGGGCGATGCCGCCCTTGCTATGCTATCGGTGGGCTCCTTAGCGGTGGGCTATATGCTGTTTAACCTCTTTCCGCCCAAAGGGGGCAACGTATCGGGCGATGTGTGCACCACCCTTTTTGGCTCCACCAGCATCTTAACTTTAACCAAGGAAGAAGTGTGGTTAAGCGTGATTTTGTCGGCGGCGGTGGTTATTCTCTTTGTTATTTTTTATCACCGTATCTTCAGCCTCACCTTTGATGAAGACTTTGCCAGGGCAACGGGCATGAGAACGGGACTGTATCAATTGGGTATGGCGGCGGTGGTGGCTACGGTCATTTCCCTTGCAATGAATTTGGTGGGGTCACTGCTTATTTCCGCCCTGCTTGTGTTTCCGGCGCTTTCCAGTATGCGGGTGTTTCATTCTTTCAAAAAGGTGGTTATTTGCTCGGCAATCTTTGGCGTTAGCGCAGCCCTGCTTGGGCTATTGGTATCCATTTTGGTGGGGACGCCCGTAGGCGCCACCATTGTTGCGGCGGATATGGCGGGTTTTTTCCTGTTTGGTCTGATTGGCCTCTTCAAGAAAGGAAGGACGGCCTGATGAAAAAAGTATTGCTATCCATTTTACTTGTTGTAAGCTTTTTGTTGTTGACATCTTGCGGCGATAAAACTGAAGCGCCTTTGCCTTCTGCCACCCTAACCTTAGAAGAGGAGCTTGCCATGCAAACTATGTCGCCTGAATTTCAGGCGGCGCTGGATGCGCTCAATCAAAATGCTCCCACCCATCCGCCGACGCCCGCAAGCGCTTTGGACCCAAGCGCTACCGACTATCGGGAAATAGCGCCCATTACCATCAGTCCGCTAATCGATTGGGATTTAAGCCGCCTATCTACCACCATGGCCTTTGGGCAGTTGACGCATATGCTCATGTATCCTGAAACCTATGTGGGCAAGACTGTGCGCATGAAAGGCGTCTATCGGCCGGCGCCCGACAGTGAAGGCAACATTGCCTATCATTTTATCATCATTTATGACCAGGCGGCCTGCTGCGAATTAGGCATAGAATTTGCGACAAGCTCTCGCTCTATCGTCTTTCCTATTCCGCTACCCGATGCCCAAATTGAATTAACAGGCGTGTTTGACTTATGCTATGACGTGGGCGAAGTCTTCCCCTGCTTGCGGGTCGAAGGCGTGACTTTGCTGTAAAAGAAGCGAAACCAAGAAAAATCTTCCAATTCTCAAGGAACGGGAGAGCTTCTGTGTGCTGGATTTAGTTTATGATATAATAGCGACAACCCATCAAGAAAGGAGACGAAACCTTGCTGTTTAGTTTTAATAAAGTCTCTTTTTCATATGGAGCCGCAAAGGTTTTACAGAGCCTAAGCTTCAGCGGCGACAGGGGACAGGTGATTGGCCTGATTGGAGAAAACGGGGCTGGCAAATCAACGACCATCAAAAATATCGTACGCTATCTAAAACCCGAAAGCGGAAACATTTTGCTTGATGGAAAAGATATTTTCAAAATCAAAATAGAAAATTACCCTGTTTCCTATGTTCCGGATACGCCGGTTTTTTATGAAGAGTTGTCGCTATTAGAACATTTGCATTTCATCCAAGCCATTTACCCACAAAACCAGACCTCAATTGATGAAATGCTTGACAGGATGGAACTTCGAGAACACGCAAACAAGATTCCGTCCGCACTTTCCAAGGGCACCAGACAAAAGCTGATGATCGCCATGGCTTTGTTGCGTGAGTATGAGATGCTTGTTCTTGATGAGCCGTTTTCAGGCTTAGACCCTAAACAAATCGCTTTGCTAAAAGAAACGATATTGCAGCAGCGAAACAGGGGCAAGCTGGTATTGCTGTCCAGCCATCTCCTTGATTTGGTTGAAAACCTGTGCGATAAATATGTGATTATCAAGCAAGGAAAACTGGTTGCTGAAGGCTCAAGGCAGGAGCTGCTATCAAAAACCAGTTTGCCGCCCGATAGCGCAATGGAGCGCATTTACTTAAACTTGGTAAGCGCGGATGAATAACCGTGTGCGTGTGTTCATATTAAAAAACAAATTCCGCCTCTTTTTAGGCGTCATTCGGCATATGTGGCTGACGATTCTCGGCTTAATTGCTGCCGGCGGCGTTTTAATGTATCAACTTCTGTTTGCTTTCTTTCACATGAAAAAGGGCGTCCCCTTGGATGGTCAATATATACCCTATGTTTTTTATGCAGTTATTATCTTAAAATTTATACAGATATTTTTGGACGATACGCCGGTATTCAAGGTCAATGCCGCCACATTGCTACACACTTACAATACGGCGCTTTTTTCTCAACTTCTAAAAAGAAAACAATTCAAGTCCTTATTGGTTTCTGCTTGCCTTGCATTTATGATGACTTATATTTTGCGAGGGTTTGTTATTGGAAAAGGCTTTGCGCTTCCGTTCGTGTTTTTTACAATGTACCTTGCAAGCGGTACGCTCATGGCTTGGATTTACTACCATGGAAAGCGCTTAGAGAAATGGACGATAGCGTTTCTTTTTGGGCTTGCGACGCTTATGTTTTACAAAAGGTCGCTCCTTGGCGCCATCATTCTTTTTGTTATGTTGGCGGGGCTGGAGATTTGGGCATGGGGTTTTATGAAACTGAACGTTCCAAAGTATGATGCTCGCTTGCGATTCATGGATACGACTGCGGCGGCGCAAAGCCAAAATGACATGGCCAAGATGCACCAGCTTGCGGCGGAAAATAGGCCTCAGCATGCCTACGGAGTGAAGTTTCATCAGTTCCGGCCTTCCAAGCGTTTTGCGTTGACGGTCAAGAGTTTGATTGAAGTGATGAGGATTCAAAAGTCCCTCCTTATCATGATTTTCATCTTTCTTTTGGCAGGATGGGCGTTCATCCATACGAATGTACTAAGCCTCATTCCTTTCTTAGATAATCCGGAACTTGCCAAGGTACTTGCCGCTTATAGTGCGACAAGCGCTCTTCGCATCTTGTATCAAATCACTACAGAACAAATGGAGACCGTATTAAACAAAAGGCTTTTGGGGCTTGCTCTTCCTTTTTCGGATGCGCAGGTTGTTTTTGGCTATATACCGGTTCCCATCATCATTAATTTTGTATTCTCTATTTTGTTTGGGGCGCTTTTCGGTCGGCTATCATACCTGTCATTTGTTTTTTGGCTGATTATCAATGTAATATACTTGTTTAGCAGCTTCTCATGCTTAAGCGGTAAGCGATTGAAGAAAATATTGAACCACTTAACGAATTTTCTTTTGTGGTTAGGCGTCTACTGGTATCTGATGGTTTGATGCGATTATAAAGCAAGCAAACGTTCAATGCTTGTTTCTTGACGGATGTTTCTTCCACCTAAACAGGACGGGGAGTTTTTTGTATGACGGCTTCAGTTTGTGATATAATGTGCAAAGAAAAGGAGGGCGATATGGCAAAAAAGTACAGCCAAGACAAATCCCCACGGAAAGGGTTTACAACGGCCTGCATTGTCTTTGGACTAAGCAGCCTATTATATTCATCGATATTTAGCCTGCACACGGCCTGGCAGTATTTGCTTATGTTCGGCTTATCGGGTGTGGCGGCCTATTTTGGCTATGTCATGGGCTCAGGGCTTGATACAAGCCAGCAGGCCCCAAGGCGCAAGCCCTTGCCCAAGACCGGTGATTCAACTGTTGACCAAATGGTGGAAAAAGGGCAGGCGATGGTGGAGCAAATCAGGCAGGAAAATCGTCTGATTGACGATCCCGTCCTCTCCAAATCCATGGACGAGATTGAAAAGACCGCCGAGCGCATCTTTCGTGTGGTGGTGGAGCAGCCCAAGAAGGCGCCCCAAATTCGCAGGTTTATGAACTACTACCTGCCCACTACGCTTAAAATGTTGTCCGCCTACCGCAAGATGGATGAGCAGCAGATGAGCACGCCGCAAGCCAACGAAATGCGACAAAAAATACAGAACGCAACCGATATTGTTGTCGGCGCCTTTCACAAGCAGCTTGAACAGCTTCGTAAGGACGATATGCTGGACATTTCCACCGACATTCAGGTGTTGGAAACCATGCTCAAGCAGGACGATCTGACGGGAAAGGGAATCGGCAACATGGCCGCTCAAGCGACCGCCCAACAACTCAAGGAGGAATAATTTCATGAACCAAGACGCAACCGCAAAACAGCAGGTACCTACCCTAAGCCTTGACTCGGCCGCTTTTGACAAGCAAGCCCTTGAAAAAACGGTGGAAGAGCTTGAAAAAGCAACCCAGGAAACGGTTAAGGACGCCCCCATTGCGCCCGAAGCCGAGCAGGCCATTGCCCGGCAGTTTACTTCAAGTCTCAGCGAAGAAGAACTCAAGGTCGTACACGAGTTTTCCGAAAAAATCGACCTTGGCAACGCCAACCATGTGATGATGTACGGCGCCGACGCCCAGAAAAAGGTGTCCGACTTCGCCGACTCTATCCTCAACTCCGTTAAGACCAAGGATGCAGGCGACGTGGGCGATATGCTGGCGGATTTGGTGGGTGAACTTCGCCACTTTGAAGACTCGGCCGAGAAACCCAAGGGCATCCGCTCTTGGTTTTCAAACCCCGCCAAGCAGCTTGACCAGCTGCGGGCCAAGTTTGACGATGTATCCGGCAACGTTGAAAAAATCGCCGAAGCCCTGGAAAAACATCAGGTGCAACTGCTTAAAGACGTGTCCATGCTGGACCACCTCTATGATACCAACCTGCAATACTTTAAGGAACTGACCATGTACATTGTGGCTGGCGAAGAGCGGCTCAAAACCGTGCGTGAAACCACCCTCAAGGAGCTGAAAGAAAAGGCCGCCCAGACGGAAGACGCCATGGAAGCCCGTCACGCAGCCGACCTTGCCGCCTCACTTGACCGCTTTGAAAAAAAACTGCACGACTTAAAACTTACCCGCCAAATCAGCCTGCAGATGGCGCCGCAAATTCGTCTGTTGCAAAACAACGATTCCTTGCTGGTCGAGCGTATCCAGTCCACCTTGGTTAATACCCTGCCCCTTTGGAAAAACCAGATGGTGCTTGCCCTTGGCTTGCAACATACTCAGGAGGCCGTCAAGGCCCAGCGGGCTGTGACTGACATGACCAACGAGTTGCTCAAAAAGAACGCTGAGAAGCTCAAAATGGGCACCATCGAAACCGCTAAGGAATCGGAGCGCAGCATTATTGATATTCAAACGCTGGTAGAAACCAATCAATCCCTGATCGATACCATGAACGAAGTGGTGCGCATCCAGGCCGAAGGCCGCCAGCAACGCATTGAGGCGGAAAAAACCCTTTATAAAATTGAAAATGAGCTAAAAAACCGCTTGGTCAACGGCTAAGATGGACAATAAAACAACCGCTGTTTTAGCTTTTATTCTGATGCTGCTTTTGGTTGCGGCTTCCATCATGATTGGCGCCGGTCGCCACTATGATGGGCGGGCAAAGAAGCTGCTGAAGGAAAGCGAAGAGCTGATGTCAAGAACGGCAAGCTCTCAGGAAATTGAAGCTTACAATGTTAAAGTGGCGCGCTATAATGAGGATTTAGAAGAAAGTTTTTCCGGTAGGGTGGCCTCCTTTTTGGGCCAAAGGCCGCTTAATAAATTAAGCGTTGCTGTTTACAATCAGCCCCGCCAAGGCGATATTTACATTGTGGGCAGTAGCCTAAGCGGCATTCGGCTGTCGGCCATTGCTTGGGCCATTATCGGTTATGCCCTTTATCGCTTGCTTTACCGCAGGCGGGATGGCGATGGCTGCGCCTGCTGTGGCTGCGCCCCGCTGAGCTTTATTTTTGGCGTTCCGTGGATTGCCAAAAAATTTGGCTGGAGGAAATAAGAATGCGGCTCCTGTGCATTAGCCTTGACGCCTGCTATCAGGCGGACGCCCAAACCCTACTATCCCTACCACACCTTGGTGCGCTTGCGCATCAAGGCGTTTTTTGCGGCAATGTACAGACCATCTACCCCACCATTACCTATCCCATTCACGCAAGCCTGCTGACGGGATGTTACCCTGACAAGCATGGCATTGCGCATAACCATAAATTTCAGCCAAACACTCCTTCTCATCTTCGTCCTTGGTACTGGGAGTCGAAGGACATCAAGGCGCCCACCCTGCTATCCCAAGGGGCAAAGGCGGGGCGCAGCGCTGCGGCCATCTTATGGCCCACCACCGGTAAGGACAAAACCATTGCCTATAACTTTCCCGAAGCGCTTGCCCTCCCTGGTGAAAATCAGGCTGTCAAAATAATGAAGTATGGTAGCTTTTGGTGGATATTAAAAAACGAGCTTCTCATCGGCAGGCAGCGGGTATCGACTGCCCAGCCGCATTTAGACAATTATGCCACCCTTCTTTGCCAGCAGCTATTGCTAAAGGAATACAGCCCCAAGGCAGCCATATGGCGTAGAAAGGGCGTGCAGCCCTCCCGCCGCCGCATGATGCGCCGCATGCCTGACATGATTTTCTTGCACCTTGTGTCGGTGGATGCCATGCGCCACAAGTACGGCGTCCATAGTAAGGAGGCCAAGGACGCTCTTATTCACCTTGATACCTTGGTTGGGCAACTGCTTTTTATTCTGCAAGACAGGGACGCTTTTAAAGACACGATCATAGCTGTGGTCAGCGACCACGGGCAGGCCGACGTGCAAAAAACGGTCAACCTGAATGCTCTGATCAAAGAGGCGGGCGTTCCCTGCATCGCCCAGTCCTTAGGCTTTGGGGCCTATATCCACTGCGCTCGGGACGTGCGAAGGCAGGTGTTTGAATACCTTGATAGCCACAAGGAGCAGCTCTTTATCGCTCGGGCGCTGGACCGTGCGGCGCTTGATGATTTGCGTGTTCACCCCAGCATACCCTTAGCGGTGGACGCCGTGCGGGGCGTTGAATTTATTGATAATGATGGGGCATCCTCCCACAAGGCCAACCACGGCTTTCCTATCGATTGGCCTGAAGCCCGCACGCTGTTTTGGCTGTCCGGCCCCGGCATCAAGCGAAACGCCCGTTTAGACGCTTGCAACTTGGTGGATATTGCGCCCACCATGGCTGCGGCCTGCGGCCTGTCCCTTCCCGATGCTGATGGGCGTATTTTAACCGAACTATTTGAAAGGGGTTAAGCGATGCTTCAAAATATGGTTAATGTGACCTATTTTTACCGCTCCTGCTTTGCGGTGAGCGTGGACAAAACCCTGCTTTTATTTAGCTATACCAGGGTGGACGATCAGGATAGGGACGCCTGGATCAGTCCGGCGGATATGGCGGGCTTTCGCCATATTGTGGTGTTTATCCCCGCCCCCTCTGTTGCGCATATGGACGTGGAGGCTTTCTCGTGGCCAAGCTACCTGCCGGTGGATTTTGTGGCTGCCCAATCGCTGAAAACCTATATCCCTGAGCAGGAAAACGTACATTTTTTAAAAGCCGGCGAGTCTGTAGAGCTGCTTGAAACAAAAGTCACCGCCCACCCTTCGGTTGATGACGGCGTGGCTTTTAGCGCCAAGGTGGCGGAGCGTACCATCTATCATGCGGGCGAACTGAATCTTTGGCACTGGCGGGATGAAAACGACGCCCGCACCGTGATGGAAATTGAACAGCAGTTTAACGAGCTTTTGGACGCCCAGCCTTCGGACATTGACCTTGCCATGTTTCCTGTGGACCCAAGGCAAGGCGGTTTTTACGATGAAGGCGCCAACCGATTTATGCGAAAGAAGTTGCCCAAGGTGCTCATTCCCATGCACTTTGGTATGCAGGCCGAGGCTATCAACAACTTTTTACGTGAGCACGCAGGCATTCAGACGCTGGTGTTGCCCATCCTTTCAGTGCGGGGTGGCTTGGTGCTGGACTATAGCCACACGCCGCCCCACTACTATGTACCCAAGTTGCCCCAGCAGGGTGAGGAGCGGCAACTGCTTAGCGCCTACCTGCAGGACAGCCCCTTTGCCTCTACCGATATGCCCATTAGGTTGTAGGGGTTAACAATAAACGCATAGCCTGCCGTCTGTCGGGCAGGATTGAAAGCAGCGCTCCGAGTTTTCGGGCGCTGTTTCGATTAGCCAAAAGGGCGCAAATCTGCTATAATATAGGCGGAAAGTTTATGAAAGATTAAAGAGGAGTACCATGAATTTAGCGCAGCTCAATCCTATGCAACAAAAAGCGGTAAAAACCCTTGAGGGGCCGCTGCTGATTATAGCGGGCGCCGGTAGCGGCAAAACCCGCACCATGACCTACCGCATTGCTCATTTAATTGAAAAGGGCGTGAAGCCCTGGAGCATTTTGGCGCTTACCTTTACCAACAAGGCCGCCAAAGAAATGCGTGACCGGGTGGAAAAGCTGGTAGGCGACACGGCCAAGGACATTTGGGTAGGCACCTTCCACTCGGTATGCGTGCGTATTTTGCGCCGTGATATTGAAAGGCTGGGCGATTTTAACCGCTTCTTTGTCATTTACGACGAAGACGACCAGACCAAGGTCTTAAAGGATGTCTACAAGGCCCTCAATATCGATGAAAAGCAGCTGCCTATTCGCCAGATGCGCGGCATCATTTCCGATGCCAAAAACCGTCTGTTGTCGCCTGACGAGTGGTTTAAGGAATCGTCCCGGGATTACCGCAGCCAAAAGATACATGATATTTTCGCTGCTTACAACCAGCGGCTCAAAGATTCAAACGCCCTTGATTTTGACGATATCATTTCCTTCACCTTGCAGCTGTTTAACCAGCACCCCGAGGTTTTGGAAAGCTATCGCCGCCGCTTTGAGTACGTGCATGTGGACGAATATCAGGACACCAACTTTGCCCAGTATTCGCTGGTTCGCTTAATTAGCGGCAACAGCCGCAACCTCTGCGTGGTGGGCGACGACGACCAATCCATCTACGGTTGGCGTGGGGCGGATATTCGTAATATTCTTGAGTTTCAAAAAGATTTTCCCGATGCCACCGTGATTAAGTTAGAGCAAAACTACCGCTCCACCCAAACCATTTTGGAGGCGGCCAACCATGTGATCAAAAACAACACCGGCCGCATGGAAAAAGTTTTGTGGACGGACGGGGAAGAGGGCGACCTTATTCACTTTTATGAAGCCCTTGACGAGCGTGAGGAAGGCGCCTGGGTGTGCGAGCGCATCCGCATTCTGCACAAACGGAGCGAGCCTTACAGCGAGATGGCCGTGCTGTACCGCACACACGCTCAAAGCCGTGTGCTGGAAGAAATGCTCATGCAGGCGGGCATCCCCTACCGCATTTTTGGCGGTACCCGCTTTTATGACCGCAGGGAAATCAGGGATATTCTCAGCTACCTGCGTCTGATTGTCAATCCCAAGGACGATGTGGCCTTAAAGCGCATCATCAACGTGCCCAAGCGCTCCATTGGTGAGGCAACAGTAGGCGTGCTTGAAAAAATCGCCCAAGAAAAAGGTCAAAGCATGTATCAAACCGTGCAGGATGTGCCTGATGTTTTGGCTTCCCGCCCCCAAAAGTGCGTGGGCGCCTTTGCCGAGATGATGCGTGAATTAACCGAATGTGTGGATACCATGCCGCTTTCTGACTTTGTGCGGCATGTTTTAGAAAAGTCGACCATGCTGGAAGAGTACGAAAAGTCACTGGACGAAGACATGATTACCCGCAAGGAAAACTTGCTGGAGTTTGTTTCCGCCGCTAAGGACTTTGAAAAGGCTTCGGAAGATAAATCCCTTTCCGCCTTCCTTGAAAATGTTTCTCTGGTTACCGACCTTGATATGCAGGAGGAGGGGCCGGAATATGTCACCCTCATGACCATGCACTCGGCCAAGGGGCTTGAGTTTAACAGCGTGTTTATGATGGGCCTTGAAGAAGGCGTCTTTCCAAGTTATCGTTCCGTTCAGGACGAGGAACGCCTGGAGGAAGAGCGTCGCCTATGCTACGTGGGCATGACCCGCGCAAGAAAGCATCTGTTCATTTCTCTTGCAAAGCGGCGTACCTTGTATAACCAGAGGGGTTATAACGGACCCAGCCGCTTTGTTTCGGAAATACCTGAGGAATTGATGAACGATAGATGGGGCGAACAAAAGCGCAAACACTTTGGTGAGGAAGTCAACGAAGTTGTCTTTGAAAAGCCCCGTCCCCGTAAACAGCCTCGCATCTCTTTTGGCGCCCCCGGTATGGGGCAGGACATGCCTGCCCCGCAGGATATTCCCGGCGTGTTTAAGGGTATCATTCCCTCGATAGCAAGCAGAGCCAAGAAGCCTCCGCAAGTCTTTCAAGAGGGCGACCGTGTGCTGCATAAAAAATTTGGCGAGGGAACTGTCAAGGAAGTAACAGGCAAGGGCGCCGAGGCCCGCATCAGCATTGCTTTTACCGCTTACGGCGAAAAGCAGTTTGCCCTGTCCATCGCGCCCATCGCCAAAATCGAAAAATAGTTATGGACATGCAAGCCTTGGTCGATCGCCTCAACGAAACGGCGACGGCGTACTACGTATATGATAAACCTCTCATTTCCGACAGGGAGTGGGATGCTCTTTACGACCAATTGGTCAAGCTGGAAAAGGAAACGGGCATTGTGCTTCCCGATTCGCCTACCCAAAGGGTGGGAGGCGATATCCTGCCCGGCTTTACCCCGCACAGGCACCTAAATCGCTTATGGTCCATGGACAAGGCGCAGTCAAGGGAAGAATTTGCTGCTTGGCTTCACCGCACCAAAGAGAATATTCAAAAAGCAGGCTTTGACGACCCCTGCTTTTTTGGCGTTGAGTATAAATTAGACGGTCTTTCCCTGTGCTTAACTTACCAAGACGGCATCTTGGTGCAGGCGGCAACCCGGGGCAACGGAGAGGTGGGGGAAGGCGTGCTGGAGCAGGCCAAAACCATTAAAACCATTCCCCTTTCCATTCCCTACAAAGGGCGCTTGGAAGTCTTCGGCGAATGCGTCATGCGTCTGTCGGTGCTGGAAGAGTACAATAAAAACGCCAAAGAAAAACTGAAAAACGCCCGAAACGCCGCCGCCGGCGCCCTTCGCAACCTTAACCCCAAGGTGACGGCTTCCCGTAAACTATCGATTTATCTATACGGCATCAACACCATCGACAATCCTCCTTATCAGGACCAGCTGGGCGAGCTAAATTTCCTCAAACAAAATGGCTTTCCCGTCAGCCCCTACCACAAAGAGGGCGCCACGGTGGAGGAGCTGTTAAGCTTTGTCCAAGAAGTGGAAGATGCCCGTCCCACCCTTGATTTTATGCTGGATGGCGCGGTCATCAAGGTAAGCGATATGCGCTTTCGCCAGGCCCTTGGCTACACCGACAAGTTCCCACGCTGGGCGGTTGCCTACAAGTTTGAAGCCGAGGAAACCACCACCACCTTGAAAAGAGTCACTTGGGAGGTTGGGCGGACAGGCCGCGTTACCCCGCTTGCCCACGTTGAGGCCGTTGATTTTGAGGGCGTCACCGTCAAAAAAGCAATGCTTAACAACGTTGAAGATATCGAGCGAAAAGGCCTTGCCTTGGGGGCGACGGTATATATTCGCCGCTCAAACGACGTGATTCCCGAAATTACCGGCGTTGTAAAGGATGGTATGGCAATAAAAGCCATTGTGCCGCCCGAACATTGCCCCGTGTGCGCATCCTTGTTGGATATGGTTGGCCCCAATCTCTTTTGCCCCAACCGTTTTTGCGCCAAACAAATTGAAGGAAGACTCTCCCACTTTGCCTCCCGCAACGCCATGAATATCGAGACTTTTTCCGACAAGACCGCCGAGCTTTTAATCAAACACTTTAATATTAAGGAGGCGGATGAGCTGTACGCCCTCACCATGGAGCAGCTTTTAACCCTGCCCGGCTTTAAGGAAAAAAGGGCGCGAAATCTTTTGACGGAAATTGAAAAAAGCAAGCGCTGCAAGCTGGACGCTTTCCTATTTTCTCTGGGGATCCCCGGCATCGGCAGGGCGGGCGCCCGCTCGCTGGCTTCGCACTTTGGCTCGGTGGACGCCTTGCGTAAATCCACGGCTGAGGAGTTAACTCAGATAGGTGATGTAGGTCCAATAACCGCCGACGCCATTGTCGGTTACTTTACCGACTCTGTTACAAATTCCTTGGTGGATAGGCTGCTGGCGGCAGGCGTTAATCCTTCCTGGCAAAGCGAAGAAAGAGCGCAGCCTTTTTCAGGGCTCAGCTTTGTGATTACCGGTACCCTCCCAAACATGGGCCGCAAAGAAGCCGAAGCCTTTATTCAGGAGCGGGGCGGGACGGCATCTTCATCGGTCAGCAAAAAGACGGCCTACCTTGTCCTTGGCGCTGAACCGGGCTCCAAGTACCAAAGGGCGCAGGCTTTGGGCATCCCTATTTTATCCGAAGAAGAGCTGCTTAAATTAGGGGAATCCAACGAGTAACGGCCAGATTTTTTCGATAAATTTTTTTCGGTGCGAAAAACATCTTTGGTGGTTAATTTTCATGTTTATCTAAATTGTAAGCTCAAAACCTCAATAAATATCACAGATGCAACCGCCGGTTGACAAGGTTCAAGGCGCGGTTGGTGGTATGTAAAGCGGCAAGTTCCGTACAATAAAGCCATGAAAAGCCACAGGCTTTACCAAAATCAGGAGGTACAGGAACATGATTTTAGCAGACAAAATTATTCTACTACGTAAAAAGAACGGATGGTCGCAGGAAGAACTAGCGTCCAAACTGCAGGTATCGAGGCAGGCCATTTCCAAGTGGGAAGGAGCGCAGTCCACTCCCGACCTTGACCGCATCTTAGCCATGAGTACGCTTTTTGGCGTCAGCACCGATGTACTCATGAAAGATGAACTTGAGCTGACCGATTCCGATGTGCACACAGACACCGATGACACCAGCCTTCGCAAAGTGTCTATGGAAGAGGCAAACGAAATGATGGCTCTAAAGCTCCGGATCAGCCGCCCGATTGCCTTTGGCGTTATGCTGTGCGTACTTGCAGGCGCCGTCATAACACTGTTTGGAGGGCTTTTTGAAAATACAGCATATGCGAGTTTGGGCGTTATCATCGGGCTTGTTTTAGTGGCCTGCGCCGTTGCGCTGTTTATTGTGCAAGGGCAAAAAACCAAGCCCTATGAATGGATGGAGAGCACTGCCTTTGAAACTGCCTACGGGGTAGACGGGATGGTCAGGGAAAGGAAAAACCGCTATGCTTCCCAACATACCAGTAACATCGCTGTCGGTGTTGTGCTGTGTATCTTAGGTGTCATCTCTTTTGTGTCAACGGAACTGTTTGCGGATTTGCTTCAACTTAAAGAGGTTTTCTTTGTGGCCTTTGGGCTGACGCTTGTCGCTTTTGCCTGCTACCTGTTTGTATCAAGCGGTATTATTTGGGGAAGCTTCCAGCAACTCTTGCAGGAAGAAGATTACACTCCGGAAAAAAAGCGGGTAAGTAAAAAAGCAGGCCCTCTTTATGGCGTTTACTGGCTGACAGTCACGGCTCTTTTTCTTGCCTATTCTTTCATTACACAAAAATGGGACAGGTCGTGGATTGTTTGGCCGGTGGCGGGGGTATGCTTTGGTATCTATGCTGTTGTTGTCCAAATGATCGTGGGTAAGAAAAGCTGAGTTTCATCAAGAATCAATAAAAAGGCGGTCAGGGAGTTTTCCTTGACCGCCTTGTGGTATGCATATTTAATTCACGGGCTTGGGAACGGCGTCCTCTGGCACGGGGCAGACGTACTTGCCTTTGAGGGTTTGGTCAAATTCTTTTTTAGCTTTGGCTAAAAGCTCGGGCTTTTCAAACAGGGTAATGGCTGTTGATGCCAGCAACTTTGCTGCCTGAATCATGCCCTTATCGCCGATGGAGGAAGCGCCGCAAGAGACAATTTGCCAGGAGTGCCCCGGCGTGTGCGCCGGATAGCAGACGATATTGGCCTGTGCGGTGGGCGTTTGCCAGGACACGTCGCCCACGTCGGTGGAGCCGGGCATAACGTAGCTAATTTGCTTGTAAGGCATGTAAAAGGTATTGAGCGGCATTTTTCCGCTGTCCGATACTTCTTCAACCCATTTTTTGATATCAGGAAAATGTTTGGACAGGGTACCCGGTGTACCTGTTGGCGGATGTTCCAAGGAAGCGATAAGGGATTTGGCGAAGTCTATTTCATCTTCGGTATACTGGATGGGTTCAAGGCCTTGCAGGCAATCGTTCATCACTTTTGATAAGGTGTCGTTTAATACGGTGTTGGACAGGGCATCCTTAAACTGGATGGAAACCTTGGTGCCCGTCATGAGGGCGGCGCCCTGGGCGATGGCATCCACCCGCTTTTGCAATTGCAGCGCTTCGTGCACCTGGTGGTCACGCACCATATACACCACGCTTGCTTGGGGTTGCACCACGTTGGGGCTTTCGCCGCCGGTATCGATGATGGCGTAGTGAATTCTCGCGGTATCAGGCATGTGTTCCCTTAAAAATTGAATGCCAATGTTCATCAGTTCTACCGCGTCAAGGGCGCTGCGCCCCTTTTCGGGCGCCGCCGCCGCGTGGGAAGAGGTACCGTGGAAGGTGTAGATATGTTGGATGCAGGACAGGCTGGACCACCCCTGTACTTCGTTTACGCAAGAGGGGTGCCAAGTTAGGGCGGCGTCCAAATTTTCCCATACTTTGTCTCTTGCGAAATAGGACTTGGAGCCCACGCTTTCTTCACCCGGACAGCCGTAATAAATAACTGTCCCCTCCTTGCCGCTGTTTTTTAGGTATTCCTTTACGGCAATCGCTGCGCCAAGGGAGCCCGCGCCCAGCATATTGTGCCCGCAACCGTGGCCGTTTCCGCCCGGAACCAAGGGCTCTTTTTTGATGGAGGTCGCTTTTTGCGACAGCCCTGCCAGGGCGTCAAACTCGCCCAATATACCAATGATGGGGCGGCCTTGGCCGAAGGAACCAAGGAAAGCCGTCTCCATGCCGCAGAGGTTGCTTTCTATAGCAAAGCCTTCAGCTTGGAGTATGTCCATCAGAGCTTTAGCCGATAGGTGTTCTTTTAAGCTAAGCTCGGCGTAGCCCCAGATTTTGTGGCTTACCTCGGTAAGCTTTTGGGCATTTTGGTCAATGTTGGCGTGTGCCTGGTTGATTTTGTTTTTCATATAAGTACTTTCCCTAAAAAGTCTTTGAGTCTTGGGTGTTGGGGATTATCAAAAATGGCTTGCGGGGTGCCGTCTTCCACGATTTTTCCTTCATCCATGAATATGACACGGCTGCCCACCTCGCGGGCAAAGCCCATTTCGTGAGTCACAACCACCATGGTCATGCCGCCAAGAGCCAATTCTTTCATAACTTCCAGCACCTCGCCCACCATTTCAGGGTCAAGGGCGCTGGTGGGCTCGTCAAAGAGCATCACGTCGGGCTCCATCATCAGGGCGCGCACGATAGCCACCCGTTGTTTTTGACCTCCTGAAAGTTGGGAAGGATAGGAGGCGCCGCGGTCCGCAAGGCCTACCCGATCAAGCAAGGTTAGGGCCATTTTTTCCGCTGCTTCTTTATTTGTTTTTTTTACTTTGATGGGCGCCAGCGTCATGTTTTCCACAACGCTTAAATGGGGGAAAAGGTTGAAGTGCTGGAACACCATGCCCATTTTCTGCCGGTGTTCATCCAAATTCAGGGGTTTTCCCGAAGCGTCCTTCTTTTTGGCGATATCTACCCCTTCAAAAACGATGGAGCCGCTGGTTGGTTCTTCCAAAAGGTTGAGCGAGCGAAGCAGGGTAGATTTTCCCGAACCCGACGGGCCTATAACTACCGTTACATCGCCCTCGTAAATATCAACAGACACACCGTTAAGAGCCTTGATATCGCCACCCTTGCCAAAGTGCTTTTCAAGGTCACGTACGCTAATCAGGGTATTATTTGGATTGGTCGCCATGGCTCATTTTCCTTTCAAAGTGGGCAATCAGTTTGCTGGTGGGGTAGGTGAGGCAGAAGTACAGGACGGTGGCGATAATCAAGGGTTCGCCGATGCGGAAAGTCGCTCCTTTGACGGAGTTAACCGCCGACATGATGTCCTGTACGCCAATGGTATAGCAAATGGCCGATTCCTTGATGATGGTGACAAACTCGTTGCCGATGGCGGGGAGAATATTTTTAATGGCCTGTGGGAGGACAACATACTGCATGGTCTGCCGGGAAGATAGGCCCATGGACCGGGCGGCTTCGGTTTGCCCAATGTCGATGGACTGGATGCCCGAGCGGATGATTTCGCTCAAATACGCAGCAGAATTAAGCGCCAGGGCGACCACAGCGGGGAAAAAGCGGTCAAAGGCGATGAAGCCAAGAAACTTAAAGCCGGGCAGTACCTTGACACCGGCAAACACCACATAGTAGATGAAAAACACCTGTACGACCATGGGGGTAGCTCTGAACAGCTCCACATAACCAATGGCCAGCCACTTTAAAGGCTTGTTTTTAGAAAGCCTCAAAACAGAAAGGAACAGGGCCAGAACAAAACCGAAAAACACCGTCAGCGCCGAGAGAGCGACAGTGGTGGCGGTTCCTTTCCAGAACAGTTCGATATATCTAAAAGCGCTTTCAAATCCTTTGCCGGTTAGCATGTTATCCCTCCATGTCTTTGGCCTCTCCTCCCGTGTTTAGGAAGGAGAGGCCGAGTGAAAAACGACAGTTTATTTGTTTTCTTCAATCAAACCCTCGATGATTTTACCGGCGGATAGTTCATTAGCTTCGGCGACAAACTTGTCCATGCTGCCGTCAGACAGCGCCTGGTTAATGGCGAGGTTCACGCCTTTTAAGAGATTTTCGCTGCCCTTTTTCACGCCCACGGCAGAACCTTCCGAATCGTAAGGCACCTTATGCAGGAGCACCAGTTCGGGGTAATTGACCTGATAGTTGGCAGCAACGGCTGTTTCAATGAAAGCGCCCTCAAGCTTTTGGCCAAGAAGCTCGGCGATAATGTCGGTTACCTTTTGCAAAATGACGATGTTGGCATCAGGGGTGTGCGTTGTCGCCAGCTCCTGCTGAATGGAGGCGTTCTGGGCGCCGATGGAGTAAGCGGGATTGTTGGCGGCTTCAAGGGTGGGGAACTTATCTTCCTGGCCTTGGATGCACACAAAGGACTGACCGCCAAAGTAGTATACATCGGAAAAGTCCATGACCTCTTTGCGTTTCTCTGTGGGGGATAGGCCCGCGAAGCCAAGGTCCACGTTACCGGAAGCAAGCTCCGCCAAGACGCCGTCAAAGTCTATGGCGATGATTTCGATTTCAAGCCCCAGGTAGTCGGCTACGTACTGGGCAAGCGCTATGTCAAAGCCGGCCAAGGTGGGTTTTTCGTCTTCGCCAATGGCATAGAATTCATAGGGGGCAAAGTCGGGGCTGGTGGCAACGGTCAGTTTGCCGGGGACAACAGTTTCTAAGTTGGCCTTGATTTGTTCAAGGTCGCTTGTTTCGCCGATAACGGCGATAGTGCCTAGCGCAAGGATTACGCATAGGATCAAAGCGAGTAATTTTTTCATGGTTTCTTTCTCCTTTTCCATTAACCGTTTTCGGTGATGTGTATTATTATACATACAAAACGGGGGTTGTCAAGTATAAATATTCAAGCGAGCGGGAAATTATTTGCTCTTAAAAGCTATATAAATCAACGACTTTACAAAAACGACCCTAAAAATACAAAATAAAAACAATGAATATTTAACAAGCAAGAGGATTTTGGTGGAACCCATCAGCCGCCTAAACCTGCTTGAATCCATGCCTTGTTTTGGGTAAAATGAAGCCATGTGTACGAAAAGTCAGCTAATGGAAGGGTTGAAAGCTTCTTATCAGACGATCGGCCGCCCCGAGCGGGTGGGCATTGCCTTATCGGGCGGGGCTGATTCTTGCGCCCTGCTGCTTTTATTGCGTGCCCTTTCCAAGGAAGAGGGTTTTTCCCTCGTTTGTATGCACATACACCACGGCCTAAGGGACAGCGCCGATGGCGACGAAGCCTTTGTGCGAACTTTGGTCGAAAGCCTAAACCTCCCTTATCTTGTTCGCCGCCTCAGTTGGGATAAGGCCCATATTAGCGAAGAGATGGCAAGGGAAGGGCGCTATGAAGCTCTTTTTCAAATGATGGAGGAAGCCCATTGCCAAACCATTGCCCTTGGGCATCATTTGGAAGACCAGGCTGAAACCGTGCTTATGCAGCTATTGCGTGGCGCAGGCGGTAAAGGGCTTCGTGCTATGGCTGAGTTTGAAAGGGGATTGTGGCGGCCGCTTCTGTCGGTGTCTAAAAAAGATTTGCTTTTGTTTTTAGACGAAGAACAGCAGCTCTACTGCCTTGACGAAACCAACCGCTCACCACGTTACACCCGAAATGCCCTTCGCCTGCAAGTTATGCCCGCCTTGCGCAAACTGTTCCCAAGGTGCGATAAGGCCCTCTACAGGGCCGCTATTTTACAAAGGGATCAGTACGCCCTGTCAACCATGGCGGTCAAGGCTTGGATGGAGCAAAACGCCGTTATTTTTCAAGGCTATGCTGTGGTTGGTAAGCCGGCCTTTTTAGAGGCCGATGAAAGCCTGCAAAGGGCGGTTATTCATAAAGCGGCCGAAATGCTTGACATTTTTCTTGATTTTGAGCAGACTGAACGGGTACGCATGGCGGCGCTTTTAGAAAGGGGAAAAGCCAATCTGCCCAAAGGAGGCAGCGTCCAAAGCGGAAAACACAGGCTGCTTATCCTGTCAGGGCAAAAAATCCATGCGACGCTGCCAAAGTTGGAAGTTGTTCCGCTCTTCAGCGGCTTTGGCGATGGCTTATCCCATCAGGCGCTTGACTCGGACAAGGCCGGGGACTATGTGCTAAGAACCGTACAAAAGGGCGATAGCATTCGCCCTCTTGGTATAGATGGTACGCAGTTTGTGGATAAGTATCTTGCCGACCGCCATGTAGAAGCTCCGCTTCGTAAGCTTTGGCCAATACTCGCCAAAGGCAACCAGGCGCTATGGCTGCCCGGCTTTTCAATCGGGGAAGAGGCGGCCATAGGCCCATCAACCAAAAACGTGCTTTACTTGCGACTAACGGGCGCCTTGCCCGACGGGAGAATATTGGGGAGGAAAGAACCATGAAACAAACCTGCTTGCTAAAAGATTGCAGCAAAATACTGTTGACCGAGGAAGAAATCAAAGTTAGAGTCAAAGAGCTGGGTGAACAGATTACCAAGGACTACCAAGGTAAAGAGCCTGTGATGGTGTGCATATTAAAGGGAGCGTCCGTCTTTTTTGTGGACCTGCTGCGCTCAATCAACCTGCCTGTGCGGATGGAGTTTATGGCCGTGTCCAGCTACGGCAACTCCACCGATACCTCGGGCGTTGTGCGTATCCTCAAAGACCTTGACCACAGCGTCTATGGCAAGGATGTCATCATCGTGGAAGATATTGTAGATACCGGCCTGACCCTTTCCTACATCAAAAGGGAGATGCTGGGCAGGGGCGCAACAAGCCTGGCTATCGCCGCCCTGCTTGACAAGCCCGAGCGGCGCAAAAAGCCCTTGGAGGTCGACTATAAAGGTTTTACCATCCCCAATGAATTTGTGGTAGGCTACGGTCTTGACTACCAGGAACGCTACCGCAACATGCGGGATATCGGGGTACTAAAAGAAGAGCTGTATAGCAAATAATATCCAATGGTTTAAGAAGCGAAAAACCGCCGTTTGTCTTTGGATAAATGGCGGTTTTAAAACAAAGCATATCAAACAAGGATAGGCAACAGAGGAAACCCGATATTCTGGGAGTGAAAATTCCTTCCTTCCGTTTGTGCAATCCTTTGCGGGTATGCTATAATACCCGTGTTGCCTATTGTCTGAAGGGAGATTGTACATGAAAAACCAGCGCCGCGGCATTTTTGGATACCTTGTCATTATTGCGGCATTTATCTTAATTTCTTCGCTTGTTCAAAACAGCTTACTTTCCAAAGATTTAAGCATTACTTATCCGGAGCTTTTGCAAAGAATACAGGATAACAGGGTGGATAGGGTGGCTATCAGGGGGAATACCCTGTATGGGCGCAACCGAACCACCTTGATTGCCGCTGCCAGTTTTCCGGAAAAGTACGATTTTGAAACCACTATCGGCGGTGATTTTTACGATACCATCTTGAAAATGGCGGCCAGGAAAAAGGGTATAGATGTGGAGAAGGTGAGCGTGAGCGACCTTGATTTTAAGATTGAGTATCTGCCGCCTGTTTCCGTGCCCTGGTACCTGGAAATGTTGCCCTATTTACTGCCTATGCTGCTGGTAATGGCCTTTTGGGTCTTTGTCATGCGTCAGCAAACGGGGGCGGGCGGCAAGGCGATGTCCTTTGGCAAGAGCCAGGCGCACTTGGTTGACCCCAACAAAAACAAAATCACCTTTGCCGATGTGGCCGGCGCGGAGGAAGAAAAAGAAGAGCTGAAAGAAATCGTTGATTTCCTGCGCTCCCCCAAAAACTATATTGCGCTTGGGGCAAGGATTCCCAAGGGCGTCTTACTTGTTGGCCCGCCCGGAACGGGTAAAACTCTGCTTGCCAAAGCGGTTGCGGGCGAGGCAAAGGTGCCTTTCTACTCCATTTCAGGCTCGGACTTTGTAGAAATGTTCGTAGGCGTTGGCGCAAGCCGTGTGCGCGACCTGTTTGACCAAGCCAAGCGCAACGCGCCCAGCATTGTATTTATCGATGAGATTGACGCTGTCGGCCGTCACCGCGGGGCAGGCCTCGGCGGCGGACACGATGAGCGTGAGCAGACCTTAAACCAGCTTTTGGTTGAGATGGACGGCTTTACCGAGAACGAGGGCGTCATTGTCATGGCGGCGACCAACCGCCGGGATATTTTAGACCCTGCCATTTTGAGACCCGGCCGCTTCGACCGCCAGGTAACCGTTCACTACCCCGACATTCAGGGGCGCATCGACATTTTAAAGGTGCACTCCCGCGGCAAGCCTCTGGCCGATGATGTGGACCTTGAAAATATTGCCAAGCGCACCCCCTTTTCCACCGGCGCCGACCTTGAAAACATCATGAATGAGGGGGCCATTCTTGCTGCCCGCAACAAATCGGAAAAGATTTCTCAGTCCGACCTCATCGAGGCGACGGAGCGGGTACAGATGGGGCCTGAAAAGAAGTCCCGCAAAGTTTTGGATGAAGACAAGCGCATTGTCGCCTACCACGAGGCGGGGCATGCCATCTTAGGGCATTACCTTCCCCACTGCGACGATGTGCACACCGTGACCATCGTTCCCCGTGGGGCGGCGGGCGGCTTTACCTTGTCGCTGCCCGAAAAAGAATTTAACATGCAAAGCCGCTCCATGCTTTTGGACGATATTACCATGATGTTTGGCGGCCACGCTGCTGTGAAACTGGTTACGGGCGATATTTACACCGGCGCCCAGAGCGATCTGCAGCGGGCAACCGAGCTTGTGCGTACTATGGTTACCAAGCTGGGCATGTCGCCGGAAATCGGCACCATTTACTTAGGCAAAGACCAGGAAGTGTTTGTGGGTATGGAGTTTGGCCAGAGCCGTGAATACTCCGAAGCCGTACAGGCTGCCATTGACGCCGAAGTGGCCAGCACCTTAAACAAATGCTATCAGCGGGCGCTTGATACCTTGGAGCAACATATGGATGACTTGCATGACCTCGCCGCCCTCCTGATTGAAAAAGAAACCGTCAACCGTGAAGACTTCCTTGCCTTTATGAACAGACCCAAGCAAGAGAAAAGCGAGGACGCCGTTAGTGAAGAAGCCCCTGTTGAAGGTTGACTTTCACACCCACACAACTTATTCAGATGGGCGGTTAACCCCAGAGCGGCTAATTAGCAGAGCGAAAAATCTGGGCGTCGGAACATTGGCCGTCACCGACCATGATACAACCGCCGGCCTGAAAGAAGCGCGAATTTTTGCCGAGCAGTCGGGCATTCACCTGGTAGACGGTATTGAAATCAGCTGCCGCCAAGGGGACACAAGTGTACACCTGCTTGTCTATGGTTCAAAGGTGTTCAATGAAAGGCTGCTTCAGTTTGTTCAAAACTTCCGTGAAAAGAAGCTTGGGCGGGTGGAGCGCATTTTGGAAAAATTACATGTCCTTGGATTTCCCATATCCCTTGAAGAACTGGACGCCGTGGACTATGAAAACCTTGGCCGCCCCCATATAGGCCGCGCCATGGTGCGAAAAGGCTATGTACAATCGCTAAGCGAAGCTTTTGCCAAGTACTTAAGTCCGGGACGGCTTGCCTATGTGCCAAGAGAAGAGGCCGACACGCAGGAGGCCGTCAGGCTTTTAGGTGAAATCGGCGCTGTTTGCGCGGTGGCTCATCCCGGCCAGATACGCATGGAACAAGGTGAGTTGTTCAAAAACATCAAACACTGGCAAAGCCTTGGACTTTGCGGCATTGAATGCTATCATCCCTGCCACGAGGACAGGTTGGCCGAATTTTATGCCAACTACGCTAAAGAAAACAACTTACTTGTTCTTGGCGGCAGCGACTTTCACGAGATAGGCGCGAGCGACTCAAAACACGGTGAGCTGGGCGACCAGAGCGGCCGCTGGAAAAATCTTGAAGAAGATGTGCAGCAACTACTTACTCGGATCGGATAGAAGAAACGGACTGCGATGAACTATCATTCCCCTCCGCCTCAAAATAGGCAACGAATGCCTCAAAATCCTTATCAACCCTATCACGGCAAGCCCCAACAAGGCAGACAAGGGCCCGTGCGCCATCGCGTGCCCCGGAATCAGTACCCAAGCGGACGTGACCCCCGTAAAAAACGGAGTTGTGGTATGCGCTTTCTTGTGTATCTGGTGTTGATTGGCATATTAGCAGGTCTTGGATACTTAGGCTACAGGGCCATCCAACATAAAAAGGCGCAGGAGGCGGTTGCTCCCTATCAAAACATTTATGGCGATAATATCTATATCAACGATGTGAATATTTCCCGCATGACGCCCGAGCAGGCGCTGGTTGCCGTAACCAACAGAATGCACCAGAGCGTACATTCATGGTCGCTTGATTTGGAGCTGAACGGGTGGAAGTACTTTACCCTGAACTACCCCTCCCTTGGCATCAACTATTCGGACGAGCAGTTTTACCCCTTCCTCAATCAAGCCTGGGCGTTGACCCACACGGGCGATGTGTACCAACGGCTTGAAAGCATCAACCACCTAAAAGAAAACCCATACAAGGTATACACCACCAAGCAGGAACTGCGCGATGGCAACATAGACCAGGTGCTTGAACAAATTGCCGCTGTTGCGAATCGGGAAGTTGTCAATGCCGAAATGATCGAATTCCGTCCCGACGACAGGCAAACCCCCTTTCTTATTCGCCCCGAGCAGCCGGGTGTCACCGTGAACGTGCAGGAAGCCAAGGCCACCATTTTGCAAATGGCGGCAACGGGGGAAAGCGGAACCTATCAAATTCCCGTCACCTATACCCCGCCCACCATCACTGTAGCCGATGTTAAAAAAAATCTGGCATTGCGCGCTGAAGCCACCACAGGCATTGCAAAGGATTCAACGGAAAATCGAACCAACAATATCCGCCAGTCGCTTTCCAATATCAACGGCCTGATTCTAAAGCCCGGCGATGTGTTTTCCTTTAACAAGGTGGTGGGGCCAAGAACTATTGAAAACGGCTATTTGGAGGCGGTTGAGTACATTTCGGGCAATCTTGAAACGGGGGTTGGCGGCGGCATTTGCCAAACGTCTACCACCTTGTATCAGGCGGCCCTGCTTGGTGATTTGGGTATCGTGCGCCGCTCCATTCACTCCATGCCCGTCAATTATACCGAAAAGGGTCTGGATGCCACCGTTTATCTGAGCCGTGACCATGAAATAGACTTCCGCTTTAAAAATACCACTTCCAGCCCCATTTACATTACCGCCCATGTGCATAAAGGCACCAGCTCCCGCAATCTTGCCTGCACCATCCGCTTCTATGGCGAGCCAATAGGCGAGGGCATCACCCGCCGATTAAAGTCGGTTGTTGACCAGGTGCTTGTCGCCGAAGATAAGATGGTGCCCGACAGGAAGCAGCTATACGTCACCTATAAGGATGAAACCCAGCTGATCAGCAAAGGCCGGGACGGCTACGTGGTGTCCACCTTTTTGCAAACCTACCAGGGCGGCAAGCTGATTGAGGAAAAGCTCATCTCTACCGACACCTATAACCCACGCCCCACCGAATACTGGCAGGGCACGCTGGATAGGTGGTAACATAAAGCGAAACTTGTAAAAAACAGGCGGGCCTGTTACCCAAAAGCGGTTGACAAGCCCGTTTTCATATGGTATATTTACGCTTGTTCCGCGGGAATGGCGGAATTGGCAGACGCGCTAGATTCAGGTTCTAGTGTTCGCAAGGACATGCAGGTTCAAGTCCTGTTTCCC
>JGI24712J26585_10000182_pt1 | contig 52315 bp, 43 predicted proteins | sample BioPla3DNA2_FD_26585 | JGI IMG/M metagenome (IMG submission 26585) | reverse complement strand
GATTTTCAGACTTTGGGCTTTTTATTTGAGTCGTTGTGTATCAGAGATTTAAAGATTTATTCATCCGCATTTGATGGAAGAATGTCTTATTATCGTGACCGTTATGGTTTGGAGGCCGATGGAGTTTTACATTTAAGTGACGGACGTTATGCACTCGTAGAATTTAAGTTAGGGGAATCAGGAATTGAAGAAGGAGCAAGGCATCTTTGTGAAATCGAAAGTTTGGTGAGAAAATATAATAAAAAAGAAAGACAAAATCATCTTCGCATACCGGACTTGAAAATGGTAATTACCGCAACTCAATTCGGTTATCGGAGAGATGACGGTGTATTGGTTATTCCTATTGGCTGCTTAAAAGATTAATGCCGGAATTAAAACTTTTTTTAGATACTGTTGCGAGTTAAAAAATACAATATGTTATAAAATGTCTGAAATGCGTTCACCTGCGGTGTAAATAATTAAAGAGGTGGCGGATTATTTAAAAGGGGACGATAAGCGAGATTTTATCGTGAGAGGTGTTTATGAAAAAACTTGGTAAAAAAGAATATAATGAAATTTGGGATAAAGTACATGATTTTCTCCATACTATGTAAAGAATCCATGGTACACAAATATCTAAACAATTACAGTATCGGGAACAAGGTAATATATATTGATCAAGGAGTGGCTTGAACATTAATCTCGACGACTCATTAATTTGCTAGGAATAATATGGAGGCAACACTTATGAAATCATATGCAAATAGAATTTTTATAACCTTCGTAGTTTTGCTAATGATTGTCAGTCTTTATGGATGCTGTAAATGCGAAGAAAAAAAAGAGGCAGACTCAATACCTTCTGACCCCAATTGCTCACCCCCGATGCTGATGGTAGAAGGTCAACTATATTTTGTTACAGATGAGCGCTTAGACATTGAAGTTGAGGAAACCGATTACCTTGGCAGGATTACTGTATATGTAGGACTAAACACTACACCTAAGAATGATGGTGAAGCCAGTTTGCCGTACTGCGGTTCTCCATATATAAAATACAAAGAAGGAGTAGCAGTTCGCCTTGCCGACAAATGGATTTTCTTTAAGAAGTTAGAAAAAATGACGGCACCTTCCAACATTATCAGTTTCATATTGGGTGTGTGAGGAAATCTCTGTAAATTTCAGCCTTCTGTCTCCAGGTAAGATTTTTAATAGCTGGAAGTAAGATTTAGCTAGTAACTTCCAGCTATCTGCATTCTAATATTCATGTGCTGCTAGTGCAATTAGCATATTCAGTAAAAATTGGCACGGAAAATAGAGGCCTCAGATTACTGGATTAAATAATTTTCACCATTACGGCTATTAATAGATCCCGTATCCGGCCATAATCTTAAGTTCACTGATTATTTTGCCCCAATCCCTCTGTGGCATGGTCCATTTCTTCGTTATCCGTACAGTCGCCAGATAGAGGGCCTTGAGCAGAGCGGTATCTGTCGGAAGATAGATCGACCTTTGTTCAGACGGCGATAGCTACTGTTTAAGTTCTCTATAGCGTTGGTCAGCATCTTTATTCCAAATAACAATATCGGCACGCGGCTTTTTTGATCCGACTTGCAATGGATACTCTATCTTGATTTGGCTAGGCAAATATTTATGTTCATTGATTAATCTATTTTCAATCGTCTGTAGTACATATTCCTTGTTATTGCACATCGCATACGCACGGTTGAAGCAGCGGATAAAATCGTTGTATTGGAGGAAGGGAAGGTTGCAGAAGAGGGCAATCCCACGAAGCTGCGTTCCGAAAAAAACAGCATATTCAGACGAATGACCGAGCTGCAAGCTGAGGGTGCCGGCTGGAGCATTTAACCCGCTTAGACTACTTATTCTTTGGCCTTTTAAGCTTTTAACACGACCCATGTGCGTTCTGTTATCCTTGTCGGATCTCGTCTGCACAGTTACCTATAACTTTATCGCTGCACTTCATTATTTTCGGGTTATTAAGATAAATTGCAGCACGACTCAAATATACAAAAAACCAAGCGGCACCAAGCTTTAATCTTTGAATCAATAGCTTTTAACCCTAGAGCGCTACAGTACATGATTCTTTTCACACTGCCCACAAAGGTTATTAGAAAGGAGTCTTGCATATGATAATAATTCTACCGGCGTTCGTTTAGCAAATAAAATTCCTATAAAAACAAGTAGCCTTCAAGGCTCTTTGAAGAGCAAGTATTGTTGCGCTCGTCTCACTCTTGGGACGGGCGCTTTTTCTATTAGTCGTTCTTCAGTTTGGCAGTTTTTCAAAAATCATCGTTGTAGTTGTAGAGGCCGAAATCACTTCCTCTCCCAGATCAAAGGAAAGGAGGCGGAGTAATGCCAACAAAACAACACGAAAAATATGTTGAAGAAATGTTTGATAGCTACTGCAAAAAATGCCTTCGCAATGAAGTCAGAAACATGTATCGCGCTCAGCAGAAACAAAGAGAACGAGAAGTGAATTTTTCAGATCTCTGTGAAGCGCAGATGCAATCGACGCCCTTTCAGTATTGGGATGTTTATGACGAAGAATTTGCCGAATTTCAGCTCTTTGACGGCACGATCGTCATCCACAGTGAGCTTTTAGCCCACTTGCTCAATAGGCTGTCACCCTTCAACCGAAACATCATCCTGATGTCTATTTGGCTTGAGATGTCAGATCGGGAAATCAGTGAGCACCTACAGATCTCCCGAAGTTCCGTGCAATACAAACGAACGAATATTTTGCGGGAAATGCGAGAAGTTGTGGAGGAAAAAGATGACGAGAAATAAAGCAGGACCCTACAGACCGAACTTAATCTCCAGACCCGTTATTGTAGCCGCCGTGAGCGGCGACCCAATAGCGATGGAACGAATTGTTAACCACTATTCTCCCTACATCAATAAACTTAGCATTCGCACGCTGTACGACGAGTATGGCAATCCGGTTCGTGTAATTGATGACCATATGCGACTGGCACTTGAAGCCAAACTTATGCACGCCATTACTAAATTTACCATCCGATAAGCCCACCGTATCAATTTTTGATGCGGTCTTACATCAGCTAGAAGATGAACAAAATTATATGTTTCTTCAAATTATACATATACGGATAATTTATCGCTGCCCTGATTACACAGCCAACAACTTGGCTAATAAGTACGAAGAGCACTTACTTAGAGTCAGGTGTTTACGGGCAGATCGGCATTATAGAAGGCATAGGCGGATAGGTTAAATGTGATGGGATAAAATGAGAGTGCGACAGAATATTCGCCGCACTGACGGAAACTAGGCTATGCCTTGTCTCAGGATGTGGAGTTCACGATTGACGGCAGCAATTCTGCCGTTAACGCCGTCTCACTTGACAATATCAAAATTGTACCAAAGACAGGTGAAACGGGCAGCTAAAGCTCCGATATCATCTACTTAGTGACAGCATGAATTGTCATCTTTAGCGGGCACTGCCTATTTCGCATGTCAGGAGATAATTTGTTGTCTGTAGAATTTTGCAGATTGGTATCACTTGTATCACTATATGGGTCTGAATGATTAATACAGCAATTATCTTAAGTTTTTGCTAGAATGAACGCAGCTAAATTTTGTATTGTCAGTTTGCACAATTAATCTTAGATTAAATTGTCACATTATGAGGAAAGACGGGTAAGAATATGACTAGATATCATGCCTCAAGGAAATATTGCTCTTGGCTGGTGGCTTTTATCCTGGTTCTTATATTAACACTGACGGTGGTTGGCTGCAGTGACGGAAAATCTCAGGATGATACTCAAGTAACCGATATTGGTAGGGGATCTGAAACAGAAGACGAAGAAGTTAAAACTGTCGAGGTAGCGCCTTCGACAAATGCTGAAACTGAAATTCCGACGCAAGATACGGCTATTCCTGCTGAGAAAGTAAAGCTGCGTGTTGGTGTTCTCAAGGGTCCTACCGGCATGGGCGTCGCTCAGATTATGGAACGTCAGGAGCAGGGTGAGACTGAGCTGGACTATGATTTTACGATTGTTGGTGCTCCGACGGATGCGGTCGGTCTTATTACATCCGGTGATCTGGATATCGCGCTCCTGCCGACTAATATGGCGGCTACCCTGTATAATAAGACAGGGGGGAAAGTCAAGCTGATTCATATTAATACTCTGGGCGTGATGAGTATTGTCGGCACAGGTGGAATTACCTACAAAGATAGTAAGTTTCTCGTTAAGGATCTAAAAGGCAAGACAATTGTTGCAGCCGGACAGGGTGCTGCACCTGAATTTGTGCTTAACTTTATCTTGGAGCGAAATGGACTGGATCCCAAGTCGGATGTGACGATTGATTTCAAGAGCGAGCATACCGAAGTGGCGTCTTTGTTACTGAGTAAAAAATATGATCTCGCCCTGTTGGCTGAGCCATTTACAACTTCAGTGCTGATGCAGGATGATACAAATAAAATTGTTTTTGATTTGACGCAGGAATGGGAAAGGATCGCTGATAATAATGCCAAATTGGTGATGGGTGCTGCTGTTGTCAGAACGGAATTTCTGGCCGAGCATCCGGAGGCTGTGGCGATTTTCCTGCGTGATTTTGATGCTTCGCAGCGATTTGTCAATGCCGATCCTGAAGCGGCTGCTCTGCTAATTGAGAAATTTGATATTTTCAAGGCGGCAGTAGCGGTGAAAGCTATTCCCAGAAGTTATATTGTTTCGTTGACCGGAGCGGAAATGAAAGAATATGCCTCAGTATATTTAGAAGTCCTGTTTAAGAATAATCCGAAATCCATCGGCGGCAAGCTTCCGGGAGACGACTTCTATTATCAGCTTCCATGAGGCTCAGGCGAATACAGCAGAAAATATTTGCCGCGTTGTTCTGGCTGGCCATATGGTGGTTATTTGCCCTACTGGTAGGTCAGGAACTTCTTGTGCCGCAACCGCACTTTGTCCTGGAGAGGCTGTGGATTCTTGCCGGCCGGAGCGGTTTTTATCTGAATATACTTAACTCTCTTTATCGCATTAGCTTGGGTTTTCTGTTAGGAACAGCATTAGGGGCTGTTCTGGCTTATCTGACGACAGCTAATCCTTGGATTGGCGCTACTATTGAACCTTTGATGAGTATAATCCGCTCAACTCCAATTGCCTCTATCATTATTATATTTTTGATCTGGTTCTCGTCTAATGGCGTTGTGATCAGTTGTGTTGTTCTGATTGTGTTGCCGGTGATGTGGAGTAATTTTGTGGCAGGGATCGAATATCGCGACCCTCAGTTGGAAGAAGTGGCCAGTCTGTTTGCTTTTAGCCGTTTGAAACGCTGGCGCTATCTAAGACTGCCTGCCATCCTGCCTTTCTTTTTCGCAGCCGTTCAGTCGGGACTGGGTATTGCTTGGAAAGCCGGGGTGGCAGCAGAGGTGCTGAGTATACCTCGCCATGCTATCGGTGCTCGCCTCTATGATGCCAAAATTTATCTGGAGACGACGGATCTATTTGCCTGGACATTCGTTGTCGTTATTTTGAGCATTATTTTGGAGAAGTCAGTTCTGGCGACCGTAAAAAGAGCGAGCAGATATTTTGATTGGAGGAAATAATGGGCATTATTATCCGCAATTTATCTAAGAGTTACGGGAACAAGAGAGTATTGTCCGCATTTAATGCCGAAATACCTGATAGCGGATATGTTGCCATCATGGGGCCGTCCGGCGTTGGCAAGACAAGTTTGTTGCGTCTGATTGCCGGTCTGGAAGAACCGGATGAGGGGGAAATTATATTTACTTACCCCGAGGCGCCCAAGATTAGTATGGTATTCCAAGAGGACAGATTATTGCCTTATCTCAGTGCCAGAGACAATGTGGCTCTAGTTGGGAATAATAGAGCTGATGATCTGAAACAGGCAGATATTCTTCTGGCGCAGTTGGGGCTGGGGGATTGTAGCTATCAAAGGGTGGCAGAGATGTCTGGTGGTATGAAGCGCCGTGTGGCTCTGGCCCGCTCGCTACTCTATGGTGGTCAGATCTATTTACTGGACGAATTATTTACAGGTCTTGATGATCAAATTTTGGCTCAAGTGTCTATAATTCTCGATCTCTTGTCTGAAACAGCTCTGGTAATTTTTGTTTCCCATGATACCAGGATTATTACTGACAGAGTTGAGCAGGTAATACGAATCAAATCTATCTGAACAAAACGGTTGTACATTAACTGATTAATATTAATTATTTTGAAAATATGTCCCCATAAATCCCTACTTCTACGCAATAGATTATCGAAGCGACTTGGGTACCTAACAATTTATACCCCCCTGTTAACTTACTTTGACGGTATCAATATGATGGCTCAGATCCTGATCTTATCCGTCCTGGGATTGCTGTCTGACTTGTCAAAGGTATCTGAAAAATTTCCTCTTGAAGCATATATTTGCAGTTGCTAGCCGCATTTAGCAATAAAACAGTAAATATGTCAGTTATATGTCAAAATGACAATATAATTCCATAAATTAGACGATTACCATTGTCTATTGCATAGTGTATAATCAACAACTATGAGTCTATATATGGCTTGATTGTATTTGTTATTAAATTTATAACCAATCGAGATGAAAGGAGGTTCGAGCATGGGTTATAAGGAAATTCTTCAGAATTATGCAGATTCCCCCAGCAATTTACTTGAAGCTTTCCACGCAATTCAGGATGAATATTCCTATTTGCCGGAGGAAGCGATTATTGCAGCGGCAGATTGTTTCGGTGTACCTGCAGCAGAAGCCTTCGGTGTGGCTACTTTTTACTCAATGTTCTCGATCAGAAAGCGCGGCAAGAATGTGATTCGGATCTGTGAGAGTGCTCCCTGCCACATTGACGGGGCTGCTGATGTAGTTGCAGCACTGGAGAAAGAACTCGGAATTAAAATGGGCGAAAGCACTCCCGATGGGAACTTTGCCCTGGAGTTTGCCCAATGTGTAGGTCAATGTCAGGCTACTCCGGTGCTAACTATCAACAGAAAACCTTATCTGAACGTAACGCCCGCTTCTGTTCCCACTATTTTAGCTGAATACAGATAAGCATGCTGTGATGCTTGAGGCATCAGGCAGTAATTGAAAGGAGCAATTATGGCTGTGGAAATGCGAATTGCCTTACGAAACTATGGAAAAGTCGATCCTAATAAGATCGAAGATTATCTTTCCCGGGGCGGTTATGAAGCACTGAAAAAAGCTTTAACCATGGACAGGGCGGAACTAATCGACCAGGTGAAAAAATCAAAGCTCAAAGGAAGAGGTGGCGCTTCTTTTAACTGCGGGCAGAAGTGGTCTTTTGCCTATAATGTTGACGCCGATCAAAAGTATGTCATCTGCAATGCAGATGAGGGAGAACCGGGAACCTATAAAGACAGACTGATCATGGAGGGTGATCCTCACACACTGATCGAGGGCATGGCAATTGCGGCCTATGCTGTAGGCGCTACCGAAGGTATTGTCTACCTCAGAGGTGAATACCCTGAGCTGGTGGAACTGCTGCGGCAGGCGGTTGCTCAAGCTGAAGCTAAAGAGCTGCTGGGCAACTTCAAGCTGTCCGTTCATATTGGTGCAGGCGCTTATGTTTGCGGCGAAGAAACGGCTTTGATTGAATCTCTGGAGGGTCAGAGAGGAGAACCGCGCTTCAAGCCGCCTTATCCGCCGGTCTCCGGACTTTGGGGCAAACCAACTATTGTCAATAATGTAGAAACACTTGCCGTTATTCCCGAAATCATTCTCAAGGGAGCGGACTGGTTCAGCTCAATCGGAGATCCGGAATTTCCCGGTACCAAAGTTCTGACCCTGTCCGGTGATGTCAAGAATCGCACTTTCTTTGAAGTGCCGACCGATGTCACATTAAGAGATGTAGTCTTTGAACTGGGAGGCGGGATACGCAGTGACAAGAAATTCAAGGCGGTTCAGGTGGGAGGCACCTCCGGCGCCTTTATTCCTGAAAGTCAGCTGGATACCACTATTGGACATACCAAAATGGCATTGATCGGTGCTACACTTGGTTCCGGTGCCGTCTTTGTCTTGGACGATAGTAGAGATCTGGTAGATATCAATTTCCAGATTACCAAGTTCTTTGAGCATGAATCCTGTGGCAAATGCACACCCTGCCGCGAGGGAACTATGCGGATGCGTGAACTGGTAGAAAAAGTAAACTGTGGTCAGGGCAAGGCCGCCGACTTGGATCTCATCACCAAGCTGGCGCGTGTAATGTCTACAGCTTCTCTCTGTGGCTTGGGACAGACCGCCACAGCACCTGTCACAAGTACGCTAAAGCATTTCTCTACGGAATATGCTGCAAAGCTGAAAGAATAGAGCGAAAGGAGTCAAGATCATGATTAATCTTACAATCGATGGCATTAAAACGACTGTTCCTGAGGGCTCAACAATACTCGAAGCAGCAGCAGGTATTGGTATCGATATACCAACCCTTTGTTATCATCCGGACCAGGTCGTAACGGCGAACTGCCGCGTCTGCGTCTGTGAAATTGAAGGCAACCATCTGCTTCAACCGGCCTGTTCGCAACCGGTATTTGAGGGGATGACTGTCAAGACCAGAAGCCCCCGAGTTATTGAGGCCAGAAAGACTCTCCTGGAGCTGATCCTGTCGCATCATCCGCAGGATTGTCTCACATGCATTCGTAACAAAAGCTGCGAACTGCAAGATCTGGCGGACGAATATCTGATCCGTGATCTTCCCTTCGAGGCCAAGACCCGTGGTTTGGGAAAAGACAATTCCACTCCCTCGCTATTCCGTGATAATGACAAATGTATCCTCTGTCGTCGCTGTATTGAAGCCTGTAATGTCGTACAGACAGTCGGCGCACTGGGAATCGAAAAGCGAGGCCATGAATCAATGGTTGTACCCACTCTCGGCGGTACATTGGCAGATAGTCCCTGCGTGATGTGCGGACAGTGTGTGCACGCCTGCCCGGTCGGCGCTATTGGCGAAGTTGAAAATATCGACAAGCTATTAGCAGCGATTGCCGATCCCGACAAAATTGTGGTCACACAGATCGCACCGGCTGTCAGACTGGCTCTGGGCGAAGAAATCGGCATGGAGACAGGTGCTCTGGATATGGAAGTATTCGTTGCAGGCCTGCGACAGATCGGTTTCGACTATGTACTCCACACCAATTTTACTGCTGATCTGACGATTATGGAGGAGGGCAGTGAATTACTGCAGCGCTTGACAGAAGGTGGTACCCTGCCTATGTTTACTTCCTGCAGCCCCGGCTGGGTCGTATTCTGCGAAACTTTCTTCCCGGATTTGCTGGATCATCTCTCAAGCTGCAAATCACCACAGCAAATGTTTGGTGCCTTAGCCAAGACCTATTGGGCAGAGAAGATGGAAATTGATCCGTCTAAGATTGTTTCCGTTTCTATCATGCCCTGCATTGCTAAGAAATTTGAAGCTCAGAGACCGGAAATGAACTCCAGTGGTTATCAGGATGTCGATATAGTATTGACCACCCGAGAAGTTGGCAAGCTACTGCGCATGACCGGTCTGGACTTCGAGCAGCTGACCCCTTCAAAATTCGATTCCTGGATGGGGTCTTACACCGGCGCCGGCGTCATCTTCGGTGCCACCGGCGGCGTTATGGAAGCAGCCCTGCGCACAGTATACGAAATTGTGACTAAGCGTGAGCTGGAGGACTTGAACTTCGAATTTGCTCGTGGCTTTGACGGTATCAAGCATGCTGAAATTGATCTGGACGGCACCGTCGTCAAGGTAGCGATCGCTCACAGCCTTGCCCATGCCAGAACTCTGATGGAGCAGGTACGAGCGGGTGAATGCCCCTATCATTTCATCGAAGTTATGGCTTGCCCCGGTGGCTGCATTGGCGGCGGCGGTCAACCGTATACCAAGACCAATACCAAGCGTATTGAGCGTATTAAAGCTATTTATCTTGAAGATGAAAAGATGACACTGCGTAAATCGCACGACAATCCGGAGGTTAAAATTCTCTACGAAGAATTCTTGCATGAGCCACTGGGTCACAAATCCCATGAGCTGCTGCATACACATTATAAAGTCAAGCCTAAAAAGGCTCTGTAACGCATGACCTTGCTAACAAGGCAATATTTTGTTCCACAGGCAACAGCCGGCCGCGGCGAACAACCAGAAGGGCGGACTTCAGATCCGCCCTTTAACTTGTACCATTTGAACTAACTAATGACTAATAATTGCCGGCCACAAAATTCCAATTGACCAGTCACGACGTCGAAGAAGATTGTAAAAAAAGAATCTGCAGCTAATCGTGGTTGATCCGACTTTCGTTTAGCACGACAATTACTTTAAAATTTAATAGATTAAAAAGTTCTTCTAAGAGCTGACTTTGTTGCGTTCGTCTCAATCATGTGACGGGCGCTTTTTTTATTGGTTGCGCATCAGTTTGGCAGTTTTTCAAAAATTATCGTTTTAGTAGTAGAGGCCTAAATCACTTTCTCTTCCAAACCGAAGGAAATGAGGCGGACTGATGCCAAGAAAACAACGAGAAAAATGTATTGAGGAGAAATTTGATAGTTACTGCAAAATATGTCTTCGAAATGAAGCAAGAGACATGTATCGCGCCCAGCAGAAACAAAGAGAACGAGAAGTTAATTTTTCTGATCTCTACGAAGCGCAGTTGCAAGCAACGCCTTTTCAGTACTGGGATGCTTATGATGAAGAATTTGCTGAGTTTCAGTTATTTGACGGAACGATAGTTATCCACAACGAGCTTTTAGCTAACTTGCTGGATAGGCTGTCACCTTTCAATAGAAACATCATCCTGATGTCGATTTGGATGGAGATGTCGGATAGAGAAATTGGAGAACACTTACATATTTCCAGAAGTTCTGTGCAGTACAAGCGAACAGATATTTTGCGGGAGATGCGAGAAGTTGCGGAGGAAAAAGATGAGAAGAAGGAAAGCGGAACAATACAACACGAACTTGATAGCCAAACACATTATTGTAGCTGCCGTGAGCGGCGACCCAATAGCGATGGAACGAATTGTTAACCATTATGCTCCCTACATCAATAAACTTAGCATTCGCACGCTGTACGACGAGTATGGCAATCCGGTTCGTGTAATCGATGAATATATGCGACTGGAGCTTGAAGCCAAACTTATGCACGCCATTACTAAATTTACCATTTGATAAGCCCACCGTATCAATTTTTGATGCGGTCTTACATCAGCTGGAAGATGAACAAATAAAAATACGTTCCTTTGAAAGCTGAATATAATAAGCACTTTGACAACTTCATAGAACAGCTCGGATACCTTCAATTTTGCAATGAACCGTGTCACATCTGCCAAGACCTTGCTGACTGGCAAGCGAGCGATACGATCCCTGACAAAAGCATCGGTGGTCGATGTTGGTTATGACTTGCAAAACGAAATAATGATACTTCCGTTTAGCTCCAGCTCGAGCGGTAACCAACCCGCCGCACGCGAAGGAACGGCAGGACATAAGAATGCCTGAGGCGAGAGACCTATGGAGCAGCCACCAGCTGCCGTCTGAGCGGTTCATTTTCGTTTAGTTCTTACAAAAATAAGAGAGAGGAGGCTTAGCATGCCAAGAATAAAGACAGAAGAAATTTCCGGTACCCCAATTTTGAAAACCGTTGAGCAGATGAGCAAAATCAGCGGACTCGGCGAAAACACACTAAGAGATTTACTCGATCGCGGCGAAATTGATTATGTGCCAAATGGAAACCGCAAATTGATGACGGAACAGGCTATATTGGATTGGTATGAGCGCTCTAAAGTCAGCGCTAAGCCAAAGTGTGATTGACAATGGCAGTCTCGTCTCGTCAAGTAAAAAACAAGCGTGACGCCAACGGTGAACTGACAGGTCGAGCTGGTACCGTGTATGACGTCAATATTAAGTACCAAACACCTGAAGGGAAAAAGACCTATTCAAAAAAAGGTTTTCTGACCAAAAAGGATGCTATTGAACACGAAGCAGATATGCGAATCAAGCTGATGAATCCTATCTACACTATGACAACAAGTGCTGGTTCGAAGCAGACACTGGAAGAGTATATGAATAATTGGATGGATATTCACAGCCGAAGCTTACGCCCAAGCACTATTGACGGCTATAAATCTCATATCAGGAATCATATCGTTGCCCACATCGGACACTTACGTTTGAATCAGATTACGCCGGCTTTGTTAGATAATCTCTTTGCCAAACTTTTTGACAGAGGCCTTGCCAACGCAACAGTGCGCTATGTCCAGAGAATTCTGAGCGGGGCTTTTGAGCACGCTAGGAAATATGGATACATAGAAGGGAATCCGGCGAGAGATACGATTACCAAGTTTGGTAAAGGTGGCAAGACTCCTGATCCGTATACAATCGAATTGATGCAGCAACTCCTTGCTAAGACCATGGGAACAGCATGGGAAATGCCGGTTTTGCTCGGCGGTCTTTACGGGATGCGCCGCAGCGAAATCCTGGGACTTCGTTGGGATAAAGTTGATCTAGAGAATAACTGCTTCTCAGTCGTGGAGCAAATGCCTTTTAAGCCTCCGTCGGGAACGAAGATTATTGAGGAATTTGCTCCAACAAAATCCAGCGGCAGGATGCTACCAATAACAGAAGAAACAAAGCCGTTTTTTCTGAAGCAGAAATTCCTTCAGGAACAACAAAAATATATGTTTAAACTGTCAGGGGAAACCTATTATGACAACAATCTTGTCATAGCTAAAAGTGACGGTGCGCCCTATATACCGAATCGAGTTTCATCTGAATTTGGTCAATTTTTGCGCCGTGCCGATATGCCACATATTCGCTTTCATGATTTGCGTCATACGGCAGCAACAAACATGCATGAGCTAACCGGAGATTTTTATACGGTCGGCGAAATACTTGGGCATACCCTAAAAGGCATTGGCATCAGTCTAGGTATTTCCAATAACCTGGAAGCAGTTACAGAGCGCTACATTAATGTCAGGCTGGAACGAAAAGCTGAAGTGCTAGGGAAATATCACGGAGAAGTCTTTACAAGAGCTTTAGATCAAGAAGTGAAAGTGGAGCGCAAAAAAAAGAAAAATCGGACACCACAACATGAGCGTTAAAATGCCCGTATCTCCGCATATCTTCCCTTATCTTTTTAAGACTCTTTGTAAAGTCGGGCACCATTTGGGCACCATTTCAAAAATGATGATAATAAATATGCAATAGCCATTCAGTGAGTCATAATTATGGAAATTAGCGCATATAAGAATAAGGAACAATAGGGAAGAAGAAAGAGGATTTGAGATTTAGCTTTGCTTTTAGAAAAAGAAGCCCGCTAACCATTGCGGTAAGCGGGCTTCAAGGGGTTTGGTGGAGAAGGTGGGATTCGAACCCACGTATCGGTTGCCCGATAAACTGATTTCGAGTCAGTCCCGTTGCGGCCACTTCGGTACTTCTCCGTGCCATAAAATATGCAAGTTGTTTTGCATGATTATTCAGTTTTTTGTCCTTCACACCGCATTTCGAGAGCACCCCGTTACGGCCACTTCGGTACTTCTCCATGCTACTTATTTTTGATAGATTTGAGCTGCGACTTAAGTTTTTACAGCTGTTTGATTATAGGCCAGCTTTCTCCTGATCGTCAAGGAAACGGCTACGGGAATAAGGGGCCCCGCCGGGGGCCCCTTGGTTAATTAAATGTGTCAGTCGGCAGTTAGCTATTTATTTAGTTTTGCCGCCTGGATTATTATTGGCAAGCATAGTGACTGCCGAAGACTTGGTTTTAGATTCCTAGTTAATCAGCAGTGATCTCCTCCAATGGTTTCTTGCGCTGCCAGGCGTGCATGGCAAGTGACAGTGCGATGACACCGTAGGAGACGAAGACGCGGAAGTACTCACCGATCTGAGCATCACCGAAGAGCTGATTACCTGCCTGAGGTGCAATGATAAACAGCAGATGGAATAAGGTGACACCGATCAGTGCCTGCTTATTAGTAGCTTTGCTGACTGAGGCACCGCCAACCAGTAAAGCTGCTACTGCGAACTGCCCGATCTGCAAATGGGCACCATAGGTAGAGAAGGTACCGATATTTTGCAGATAGATCAGTTGTCCCCAGCAGGCCAATAAGGTTGAAAGCATCATGGCGATAACCCTGGTGCGGTCAACATTGATACCTGAAGCAGCAGCCACAGTCTGACTTTGTCCGACCGTCCTCATATTCTGTCCTAGCCTGGTGTTTAGTAGACCATTGTTGAAGGCACATAAGCCTGTGATCAGAACATAGGGCAGAACCGGGAGATTGATCGACATGATCAAGGACTCCAGAGCGGGGACATAGGTCAGGATATAGACTAAGACCGAAAGGGCGATATAAAATATGCTGCGAGGACGATTAAAGTTAGGATCAGGTTTCTTACTGTTCTTATAGATGGCCAGCAGATTGCGAATGACTACAAAAAGCAAAAATAAGGGTAGGGCCACAATCAGATTGATGCGGTCTGCAAAAAGATGCTTCTCAATAGCCGGAACGTAGGTGATGGCATAGAGGATTGCAACTACAGCGAAGATGATCAGATCTTTTCTTTCAAGCTGTCGTTTCTTCTTCAAGTGCAAGAAGAGCTTAACTCCGGTTATGACTACGACTAAAATCAACAGGCCTAAGGCCAAATCAATAATTTTGACTCGGTCAATGGAGTACTTGAGTGATCCGGTCAGGTCGATGGCATTTTTGACACCCATACCGCCATCAATGATATAGCGGGGGTCGGTGGCAGGTATTACACCGCCTATCAAAACCAAGAACAGCAGTTGGTACAATCCGTCTGCAAAATAGCCCAAAATCAGACCGGCAATCATCTCTGCACCTTTCATTTTGTTGAAAAGCTTACCGACCAAATAGCCGAAGAGAAGAGCCAGTGGGGTTGCGATCAAGACAGCCAGCATCATGCCGCCTAAGCCGGTGAAGCGCCAGTATACTACAGCAAATATCGCAATCTGTGCTGCAATAGCGCCAATAACAATACCGAAGTTAAGTCCCATGCCTGCAAAGACCGGAATCAAGAGGGCCAGGACAGTGAAACCATTTCTGGCAATACGAGTGAAGACTTCAGCTACAACAGCCTCCAGCTGCATACCGGAGACCATAAAAGCACCAAAACAGAGAAAAGCAAAGACGATCATGACTTTATTGTCAAATAGTAACGTTTTGATGCGTTCACTAATGTTGTTGTCAGGATTTGTCATAGTGTTTGCAATTTTTTGTTCATCTTTGATTTCCTCCCCTCGTTTTGGACAAGGCATAGAGAATGATGCCGTTAGAGATAATAATGCGCGTTACTTCAGGTAAGGCTGATACATTAACTAACTCATTGGCAACCGGGAGGGCAACGGTCAGAATACCTTGAAAAAGTAATGTGCCGATGATCACATTTGAGATCCTGGCACGGGTGACAGTGGCACCGCCGAGCAGTACAGAGGCGACTGCGGTAAAGCCCATCATCAGAGGTGCATTGTACAGTTGCAAGAAACCATAAGTCTGTGCATACATAATAATTCCTATAGCGCCTAGCACTGTGGAAATAGATGTGCCCAAGATTCTCATCCGGTCAACATTAATGCCATTGGATAGAGTGAATAGCTCATTTTCTCCTGCAGCGCTGAGGGCGATGCCGGTCTTGCTGCGGGAAAACAGCCAGACAATCAGGCAGCAAAGGGCAAAGACCAGAATCAAGCCCAGAGGGAGAACGAAACCGCTGTCATTGACATCGATGGCCAAGAACCCCAAAGACTTGGGCTGTTGCACTGATACTGAACCCACATCGCTGACATCGGCATAAACCGTAATACTGCGCGGTGACTCATAGACCATAGGATCGCTCAGTAAACCGCCAAAAGATTCCTGCAGGCTGGCAGTATTGCGCAGACCGCTGCCGATTGGCCATTTGAGCTGACCATTTTTGAAACGGAGCATGATCCAGACGATATTCATCAGAGCGATCGATGAGAAACCAACATATGTTGAAACAGTCATCTCAGAGCCTTTTACCCGGTTAAGGAGCATACCGTAGGCTGCACCGACCAGAGCTGAAATGACAATGGCAATTGCCAAGGCCAACAGTAGTGTTAACCAAGCAGCGCCGGCACCAAAATGATAGAACCAGCCATTGACAAAGGACACTTCCATAGCAATGACGGCGCCCAGCAAGCCGCTGACGACACCAAGTGAAATGCCGAAGTTCAAACCGATACCGCTTTGCACGCCGGGAACCATGGCCAGGACTAAGATACTGTACATCATCCAGCGACGGATAATATCGCTGAATAAAAATGGAGCATTTAGGCCCAGTGCTAAAGCTACGATGATCAGCACAATAAAGAAAGAGCCGATGATCAGTCTGGGCAGTCCTACTTTTTCTACAAACTTTTTAAAACCTGTCATGCTCCCACATCCTCTCTCTTCAGGCCAGACATGGCGAGCCCGTAATCAGCATCCGGTGCCTCCGGATCCAGGATGGCTGCAATGGTACCTTTGGCCACAATAGCAATCCTGTCACAGATAGAGCGCAGTTCTACCAGCTCAGAACTGATGACAATGATGGTGGTACCCTGTTCCCGGTTGATCTTGGTCAAATATTCCAGAACCAATTTCTTGGCACCGATATCGATTCCTCTGGTAGGCTCGGCCACGATCAAAATGTTCGGCTTCAGAGTCAGGGCACGGGCCAAGCAAACTTTTTGCTGATTACCACCGGACAGGCTGCCGGCAGTTTGCTGCGGTCCGGTAGTACGGATATCGAGCAGTTCAATCATCTCCCTAGTGTGCTTTAGAGAGGCCTTGCGGTCCAACAGACCACGCTTCAAAAATTCATTCTTAACTTGCATGGCAGAGAAAACAATATTGCGTTCGATTGATTCACCTAGTAATAAACCTACACCGCGACGGTCTTCCGAAACAAAGGCTATATCTTTGCGCAAAGCCTCTCCGCGCTTACTGAGATCTAATTTCTCGCCATGGATTAAGACATCGCCTCTGGTTTCATAGAGACCTTGAATGCCATTGTGGATGCCGATCTTGCCTTGACCGGCCAGGCCGCCGAAGCCGAAGATCTCTCCTTCTCTAATCTTGACATTCATATTTATAACTTTTTCTCCTGGCATATTGACACAATAATTGACCAGTTCCAAAGCAATTTTGTCATCACTTAATTCTCGGGGATCATGCTCACTATCATCTACCAGCTTATCCACTTGACGCCCGATCATCAGCTGGGCGATCTCAACCAGATTGGTTTCAGCAACTTCTTTGCGAGCGACAAATTCACCATCCCGCAATATAGTCATGCTATCGGCTACTTGCATTACTTCATCAAGACGATGTGTAATAAAAATAATAGCGATCCCGCGCGATGAGATCAGACGCATAATTTCCAGCAGGCGATCAGCTTCACTTTCAGTTAGTACAGCTGTCGGTTCATCAAATACCAACAGCTTGATACCGGTTTTGTCTATTTCACGTGCAATCTCCACAAATTGCTGATAGCCGATCGGCATGCCGGCTACCTTGGCATATTCCTCTATATTCATCATACCGATGGAATCAAGAGATCTTCTACTGTCAGCAGCCATTTCATCCCACAGCATATGATCTAAGTCTCTGCCGAAGACTTTATCCAGTACGGGCACAAGTGACGGGCGTCCGGTTTCACGACCGACTTTGATATTTTCAGTCACAGTGAAATCAGGAATTAACATGAACTCCTGATGAACCATACCGATGCCGTAGTTCATGGCATCATGAGGATCTGCAATGGAAATTTCTTTGCCATCCAGTTGTACCTGGCCTTCAAAGCCACCGGTATTATGTATGACGGGCATGCCAAATAACACATTCATCAGTGTCGATTTGCCTGCCCCGTTTTCTCCCATGAGAGCGTGGATTTCTCCCGTTTTCACCTGGAGATTTACATTTTTGAGCACTTTGTTGCCAAAATACTCTTTGCTGATGTCATTCATCGACAATAAATATTCTGTCTCCAAAATAAACTCCTCCAGTCTCTAGATTGTAAAAAGGGCACCGGGTATCGCAAGGATATTGCCGGTGCCCATGAAGCTAGATTTCTTGACTACTGCATTTTAGTCGCCAGCAGAGAAATCGTGGAAAGGAGCCAACAACAGGAAGAAATTCTCCAATTCGCCCTTTTCCGGATCTATATAATTGCTGATCTGGAGTTCACCAACATTACGTGCAGCAGCAACTTCATTCACAGTAGCTTTGTAGGCTTCAAGATCATCGCGCTCGGCTTCGCCTTCGAGCCATTTCATGGCAAAAGTGACGCCGGCATCGATCATGAGCATATTAATCGGGACACCCCAGGTCGACATACGCTTATCCTGGCCATTCTCCTTGAGTTTGGCGGCGATAGAATCCAGCATATATTGGACATCGCCCTCATGTCCTTCGACTTCGATAGACAAAGCGGCGGGATAGCCGTGATAGGGGCTGGGGCAGCACTGCTGCGGGAAGATGGCACCCTGCTCGTAGACGGAGCGGATCAGAGGTTCCTGCATGGCGCAGTTGGTAGAGAAGAAAGCGGTATCTTTACCATACTGGGCAATCTGACGCGGCACATCTTCAATAATGAATTGCTGTGCGCCTGATACACCCTGGTCGCCGGTGGGATCCGGTGCATTGACTTCAACCAACTCCATACCCAGCTCTTTACAGGTCTCTTTCATGATATTGAGACGATTGGCAATAGTGGCATAACCGAGGTGGCGCGGGAAAGAGTAGTGAATAAAGGTCTTGGCTCCCATTCTATGTGCCTCTGTCGGTATGGTCTTGCCCATTGAGATTTCATCGACGAGGGTACAGATATCGGATTTCTCAGACATAACACCCGGGTCTTCGGCAACAACGCCGCAGATGAACATCATATCAGGATTGGTTTCCCTGACTTTGTCAATCGATGCAGCTGTGCCGGGAACGGCCTGACCGACTACGATCGCCTTGACCAGAGGATCAGAGGCCAGATTGACGAACTGTGAAATCGTGGTTTCAGTCTCAGTTGAGAAGTTGTCAGGATAGGTGGTGTGAACGATCTTGTCAGCACCATGTTTAGCGATCTGAGCCATAGCTTCCTGGAATTCTTCTTCACCCTGAGAAACCGTACCGGTAACGATACCGATCTTATAGGGTTCGACTTCAACTGCAGGTTCTTCTCCCCCTTCATCTGCCTCTGCAGTTGTTTCTTCAGCAGGCTCCTCCTGCTCATCAGGTGCCTCTGTCTCTTCTGCGTCGTCCGGTTCAACGGCAGCATCAGTTGCAGGGGCTTCTTCTGCTTCTGTCTTCTCAGCATCTTTGCCGCGGCAAGCTATCAAGGGCATGACGAGTGCAAAGATAACGAGAAGAATTAGGATTTTCTTCAGTCCTTTCATTATTTTCCTCCTTTTAAAATATCCGTTACAACAACTGAATCACTTAATTAAGGCTTAATCCATTGCTAACGGTATCATTACAATAGTCTATCATGATCAATTAGGGTATAGCAAATGAAAAGGAATGTGAGCTCTTAGTTGTTTTGACGAAAAAAACGTCTGCTTGAAGTAGCATTTTGACTTTCCAGTGACAGTTCTGACTCTATTTTCTCATTTAAAGCTTGGCCTAGACTGAGATCCGGGTAGATAGCATATTTGGTGCAGTAGGAAATATAATCAAGTCCTGAATCAAGATAGTGTATCGCAAGATCTTTGATAAAATGGCGACTGTTGGGATGAGCAATGCTGGTAATGATTGGCACCTGACTCCAGATAATTTCCGGTGTGGGATTGATATTCTTGCTCCGGTGCAGATGTCGAGTACCATAGTTAGTATCGGAGAAATAATACTTATCTTCCAGATCAAGACATAATTTGGTCAGAGTAGTGGCAACTACGGAGCGCGGGTAGGCAAATTGCAGAGTAAGCCAGCCATGAATGTATTGAGATCTGCTGCTTAGATAGAGGATAACTTTTTCCAGCTTGTCGATCTCCTGTTTCTTTTTCAAAGTAGCCAGTACCGGAAATAGCAAAGCCTGATCTTTCCTGGAGAGTCCTACCGCAAAATCCCGCAACTCAGATTTATTGTTCAGACGGTCAAGTTTAGCCAGGAGCCAGGTGCGGGAGCTCTTTTGTTGTTCTAACTGAATTTCGCGCGGTAAACGAAAGTTCTCACGCATAAAGTCCAAAGCATTTTGGAAACCTGGGTACAACAGCTGAGCCCGTGGCACTTTCGGTATAGGATATACTTTTGTACCGGGGTCTACGTCGGGTTCAGGGAATACTTCAATTACAGCTTCACTTTCCGGATCAGGATCGGATTCAGGTGTGAAAGCGATATCACTCTGCAGGTCCGGGGTAAATTCCTGTCCGGTGTTAAGATCAGTTTCACTATCAGCCTGAACATGAAATTCAGCAGTTGCCGGGTCTACAAATTGAGCTGACTTGCGTGACTGCTCAGGCTCAGTTTCTACGGTAAAATCACTCTTTTCCGGTTCAGAGGTAGCCGGCACTATAGGAGAAGTATCGGGCAGGGGAGAAGATAATTGAGTAGTTGGAGTGCCTGATGTCTTTATCTCCTGCAAATTAAGTACACTTCTTCTAATGCCTTTGCCGTCGGGTTCAGATGTTTCAATTGTCGACAGGGGCAACTCCTGAGGCAATTCCGGCACAGCGGAATCCTCCGGAGAACGTCCTGAGTCGGGGACGAAATTGCCGGGCATATTTGCGGGCAAACGTCTCATCTATTCTGTGTTCCTTCTCCTCTTAAGCGTAGAGCGACCGGTAAACCATCGATCGCATCGCGGATCTCAGCTACGACAAAGCTCAGACGCTCAATGACTTCACCTAGACCGGCATCGTACTCGGATAGTGTCTGGTGGACAAACTGGGCAGATTCGGTTGTGAAATGTGTGGTATTGTCTTGAATGGTCCGGTTAATTTCAGACAACTGCTGTACTTGACGGTCGAGATGAGCCAGTAGTCCTGTACCGTACTCCTCTTGTTTCTTGGTCATTTCTGCCGCCTGTTCCAGTGCAGAAGCCGATTCGGTGATGGAGGCATTCAACCTGTCGCTGAAGACGCTGATCTGGTTGGCCAGATTACTAATATGCAGTGACAGTGAGCGATCCTCACCCTGATAAAGTCTGGCCAGCCGGTTAGTACTATCACCGATCTTCTCCAGATAGTCACGGATGTCCAACATCTCATTGGCCAGGTCATTTTTAGCCAGCGTCATAAGACGCAGAGCTTCGGAGATCTCTTGATTGAGAGCGATATTCTGCTCGCGGGAGGTCTCCAATGTTTGTACGGAAACACCTACATAAGCTTCGGTCTCGGCGATCAGTTCATTGAGTTTGCCGAGATGGGTATTGAGCGGTCTGAGATGATCTTCCAAGTAGCCGGTGACAACGGCAGAGAATTGTGCAGCCAGATCGGCCATGCCTTTTTCCTGTCGTTCGGTCAAATCAGTAGCCAGCAGGCTAAGGGTGTCGGCTGCCTTTATTATAGGCGGCGATACTTCTTCAGACATGATCTGACGTACACTGTGATTGATACCTTGAGCGAATTCGCCTTCAACCAGTTTTCTGGCTGTTTGCTCAAATTCGGTGAGATTGTCTTTGATGGTCTGTTCATATTCAAACATGCGGCCGGAGAGTTTGGCCAGACCGATTTGTTCAGTAAAAACGGGATAATTGTCAAGCAACGCCCGGTTCATTTGCATGATTCTGTTGTTTATCTTGTCCCGCACGGACTGGGTGATCAACTTCAACAAATAAGAAAGAGTCGCAGCTGTAACCAGAGAAGACAACAGCAGGGAAACTACGGTATTGAAGTTTTCCTTAGGTATGAGGAACAAAGAAAAGGCAGCTGCTGCAGTTGACAGTAGACCAAGCAACAGAATGATCTTGCTGTACAAACCCTTGATAATATGATTCTCGTGAGTTGTGAGCAGATCGTTCTCATTAAGTCTGCTGGCAGGATCATATAGCCAACAATTGTTGTGATAATCTTGACTGCGGTGTACAAGATCTGTCAGAGCAGAACATAGCAGCGGATCTTTGACTTCAGTTTGTTCCAGATAGTCAATCCTGGCGCTGATTTTATCTGTATCCTTAGCTTGGGGATGGGGTGCATGTTCAATTATATCTTCCAGCTCCAACAGTTGTTCAGCACTGCGGTGGCCGGCTTTTACTGTCTGCCCGATGGCAAATAAGCAAAAAGCCAGTAAAAACAACGGCATGGCCAGGATAAAAATTGAATTGATAATCGTTGAGATGTCATTGGGGTTCATACCTGTTTTATAACCTCCGCATACATATAGTAATGGCTCACTAGCGTTAAAAAATTTATAATGTGGTAATTATAGCATTATCAGGCTAAAATCAATAATCAGAGCCGGAATCGGAGTTAGTACTTGACCGCAGAAGGAAAGAAATAAGAGTTTTTAGGGCATCTGTGGTAATCTGTCTTTTGATAATGTCGTTATAAAAATGAGGTGTTAGATGTCAACAAAGTATATTTTCGTTACCGGCGGTGTGGTATCGGGCCTAGGCAAAGGCATTACAGCGGCAGCACTAGGCAGACTGTTGATCGCCCGCGGACTCACCGTCAGAATTCAGAAATTCGATCCCTATATTAATGTCAACCCCGCCTTAATGAACCCCACACAACATGGGGAGATTTTTATCACAGAGGATGGCGCTGAAACCGATCTCGATATCGGTCATTATGAGCGCTTTACCGATGTCAATCTCTCCCGAGAAAGCGATATCACTTCCGGCAAAGTCTATCTTGACATTCTTACCAGAGAAAGAGCCGGCGGTTACCACGGTGGAACCGTACAGGTTGTTCCCCATGTCATCAACGAGATTAAAGAGCATGTCTTCCAAGTTTCACGTGAGGGCAATCCGGACGTGGTTATTGCCGAAATTGGCGGCACGGTCGGAGATATGGAGGGTCAGCCTTTTATTGAGGCGATAAGACAAGTCAGCTACCAAGTGGGGAGAGAAAATGTCTTGTTTATTCATGTTACTTTATTACCATATTTAACTAAAACCCACGAACTAAAAACCAAACCTACCCAGCACAGCGTACAGAAATTGCTGTCTTTCGGAGTTCAACCGGATATTTTGGTCTGTCGTACAGAAGTGCCCTTTGATCAGGGGCTGAAACAGAAATTGGCCCTTTACTGCAATGTCAAAGAAGAGGCGGTGATTCAAAATCTGGATTGTGACTCTGTCTATGAGTTACCGTTGCTGTTGGAGCAAGAGGGACTGGCCAGAGTGGTATGCAATCATCTCGGTATTGCACAATATGTCGAACCTGATCTATCCGGTTGGAAAGATCTGGTAGCACGGATCAGAGCGGCTAGAAAGCCTCTAAATATTTCGTTGGTAGGGAAATATACGGAATTATTTGATGCCTATTATTCAGTGACGGAAGCCCTGGATCATGCCAGTATTACACATGGCGCAATTCCGAATATTGACTGGGTTGCGGCTGAAGAGCTGGAAGGTTTGACTACGGCTGAAGTGGAAGAAAGATTTAGGGAATCTGATGCGATCTTGGTTCCCGGCGGTTTCGGTCCCAGAGGTATGGAGGGTATGATTGCAGCTGCAAAGGCAGCACGTACCAAGAAGATACCGTATCTGGGTTTGGGTTTAGGTATGCAGATGGCCGTTGTGGAGGTCGCCCGCAATGTAGCAGGTATTCGCGACGCTCATACGGACGAGTGTGAAATGCCTTGCAGCGATATTTTTTATTATGCCGGGCTAACTGATGAGATGGCGAATAATCTGGCTGATATTCCCTATGCAGATCAGCCAATGCGCATAGGATCGTATCCGATGAAGCTGGAGGAGGGGAGTGCCCTGGCAACTATTTATAAGACTCTGGAAACAACGGAGAGACATCACCACAGACGTGAGCTAAATCCAGCCTTTCAGGCTACACTATCTGCTGCCGGTCTTAAATTCAGCGGTACTTCACCTGATGGCCTGCTGGTTGAAGCTTTTGAATATCCGGAACATCCCTTTTTTGTGGGGATTATCTCCCATCCCGAATTTAAGTCCAGGCCATACCGTCCGCATCCTCTCTTCGATGAGTTGATCCGGAAAGCCTTAATGCACCGTAAGATCAGGGAAGATGTCAAAGTAAAGTGAGAGCTAGAGCCGGCCGACAGCTCGCTGCTTGTGACTTTGCTCTGTGGTGCTCAGCATTATGTGAACGATATTATTTGGAGGAAAGTATATTAAGGAGAAAAATATGGCTACGATCATCCCGGAACTGTCGCGTACTTTTAGTGAGTATCTGCTGCTTCCCAATTTGACAACTGAAGAATGCACACCGGACAGTGTCGACCTGTCTACACCGCTTGTGCGTTTCCGCAAAGGTGAACAGCCACGCTATCGCTTGAACCTGCCCTTGGTCTCCGCGATTATGCAGTCTGTTTCCGATGACGGCATGGCAATTGCTCTGGCACGTGAGGGGGGACTGTCTTTTATCTTTGGCTCACAGGCAATTGCTGATCAGGCCGCTATGGTGCGGCGAGTTAAGAAATATAAAGCCGGTTTTGTTTCTAGCGACAGCAATATCCGGCCGGATCAGACTCTACGAGATATCTTGGACATTAAAGAGCGGACGGGTCACTCAACGGTACCTGTGACCCATGACGGATCACCCCAGGGTAAGCTGTTAGGTATCGTAACTTCTCGCGATTATCGAGTGAGCAGGCTCGATCCTGATACACCGGTGCGGGACTTTATGACGACGATGCCTGATTTGATCACAGGCCGGGAAGGAATCACTCTGTCCGAAGCCAATGATATTATCTGGGACAATAAGCTGAACCAGTTACCTATCGTAGATAAAGAGGGCAATCTGGTTTCTCTGGTTTTCCGTAAGGACTATGACCAACACAAAGAAAATCCATATGAGCTGCTGGATAAAAGGAAGAGTTTGCTGTGTGGAGCTGGTATCAATACCAGGGATTATGAGGAAAGAGTTCCGGCTTTGCTGGAAGCCGGGGCGGATGTGCTATGTCTTGACTCGTCGGACGGCTTTACGGAGTGGCAGCGCAAGGCGCTGGCCTGGGCCAGAGAGAAGTACGGAGATGAAGTTCCGGTCGGTGCCGGCAATGTGGTAGATGCCGAGGGCTTCCGTTTCCTGGCCGAAGCAGGCGCAGCCTTTATCAAAGTAGGTATCGGCGGCGGTTCTATCTGCATTACCAGAGAGCAAAAGGGCATCGGCCGCGGCCAGGCTTCTGCCGTTATCGAAGTTGCCAAAGCCCGGGATGAGTATTTCGCAGAGACCGGGATCTATGTGCCGATCTGTTCTGACGGCGGCATCGTCTACGATTATCATATGGTGCTGGCCTTGGCCATGGGTTCGGATTTCCTGATGCTTGGCCGTTATTTTGCTCGCTTTGATGAGAGCCCGACTCGCAGACTGATGGTCAAAGGCAATTATGTGAAAGAATACTGGGGCGAAGGTTCCAATCGTGCCCGTAACTGGCAGCGCTATGATGACGGCGGTTCGGGCGGGCATATGAACTTTGAAGAGGGCGTCGATTCCTATGTGCCTTATGCCGGCAAACTAAAAGACAACCTGAAAGTGACAATGGCGAAAATCAAGTCAACTATGTGTGCTTGCGGCGCAATCACCATTCCTGAGCTGCAGGAAAAAGCCAGGCTGGTCAAAGTATCCCCGACCAGCATTGTCGAGGGCGGAGCCCATAATGTTATTCGGAAAGAGAGTGACAGTAGTAATTAGACGATCTGCTTGCTTAATTTTTGGATTTATATCGGTAAATAGTAACTAGAAAGCTATGCTCAACCAATATATGCTATAATCGTCCCGTGTATTCGTAAGATTATAGTTCCGACAGGTGCACTTGCGAAATGATCAATCCACTAGGAGGGAAGCAGATGTCAGATAAAACTTATGGCTTGACTTACCAGGGAATTAAAGAATTTCAGCAGGAGCTGGAAGAGCGAAAGACGGTTATTGCCGCTGAGATTGCGGAACGGCTGAAAGATGCCCGTGCACTGGGCGATCTGACTGAGAATTCAGAATATGATGAAGCCAAGACGGCGCAGGCGGAAAATGAAATGCGCATTCTGGAGATTGAAAATATCCTCAAACATGCCAAAGTAATCGGAGATGAGGAAATCAGTCAGGATGTAGTGACCCTGGGCGGCCAGGTCACTATTCGTGATTTGGAAACCGGAGAAGATATGGAATATGTAGTTGTCAGCTTCCAAGAAGAAGATATTTTCGGTAATCGCATTTCCAGCGAATCACCTGTCGGCAGTGCCATTTTAGGCAAGAAAAAAGGCAATACGGTAACAGTCAAAACTCCTGCCGGTATGTTAGAGTATAAAATCATGAAAATCAGTAAACCATCCTGAATTTCGATTTAGTCGGGTGACAATTACGGTTTAAACCAAGCGGCCATCCGACGGGATAGGTCGCTTTATAAATGAAAAGAGAAGAGTATGACAAAAGAACAAGAAATCAATCTTAATCCGAATCCGAACGATTCGGAGGAAAAAGTCAGTGACCAGATCCAAATCCGTCTTGACAAATTGAAAGCTCTGCAGGATGCAGGTGCGGATCCATTTCTGGAAACTTCCTACGAAGTAACAGAGCATACAGCAGAGATTGTTGAAGATTTTGACCGGATGGCCGGAAAGATCGTAAAAGTCGCCGGCAGAATCATGAGCAAGAGAGGTATGGGCAAAGTCAGTTTCTGCGATCTGCAGGACCGCTCGGGTAAAATACAGATCTTCACTCGAGTCAATGATATCGGCGAAGAAAGTTATGCCAAATGGCAGGAGTTCGACATTGGCGATATTGTCGGTGTTGAAGGTGAGGTCTTTCGCACCAAGCGCGGTGAAATATCAATCCGCAATTCTAAATTCACACTGCTGGCGAAATCCCTGCGCCCTTTACCGGAAAAATTCCATGGGCTAAGGGATACCGACACCCGCTATCGCAAACGTTATCTCGACCTGATTGTCAATCCGGAAGTGAAAGAAACCTTTGAGAAACGCAGCTTGATTATCCGCGCGATCCGCAATGAGCTGGAAGACAGGAATTTCCTGGAAGTCGAAACCCCCTTGCTGAATCTAATTCCCGGCGGCGCCGCGGCCAGACCATTCATCACTCATCACAATACACTTGACTTGGATCTATATATGCGCGTATCGCCAGAATTGTATCTTAAGCGACTGATTGTCGGTGGCCTGGAACGAGTTTTCGAGATCGGGCGCAATTTCCGCAACGAAGGCATGAGTGTAAAGCACAATCCGGAATTTACCATGATGGAGGTCTATCAGGCCTATACTGACTATCACGGCATGATGGAACTGGCTGAGGCCCTTGTCGTCCGTGCCTGCAAAGCAGTCAACAAAGGCAGCACAATCATAAACTTCCAGGGTGTCGAGATTGATCTGACCCCGCCCTTCGCCAGAATAACTATGAGCGATGCCGTGCGCGAGCATTCCGGACTGGATTTTTCTGTAATCGAAGACGCTCAACAAGCAAAACAGCTTGCTAGAGAAAAGGGTGTCGAGGGCATAGAGGAGCATATGGGTGTGGGCGATATATTGGAGCTCTGCTTTGAAACTTTTGCCGAGCCCAAGCTGATTCAACCAACCTTTGTCCTGGACTATCCGATTGAGATTTCACCTCTGACCAAGAAAAAGCCGGGTCAGCCGCATCTGACCGAGCGCTTTGAGCTGTTCATCTATGGCAGTGAATTCGGCAATGCCTATTCCGAATTGAACGATCCTCTGGACCAGGAAGAACGCTTCCGGGCCCAGATGGCCAAACGCCAAGCCGGTGATGATGAAGCCCATCTGCAGGATGATGATTTTGTCGAGGCCTTATCTCACGGTATGCCACCCACCGGCGGTCTGGGGATCGGGATCGACCGTCTGGTCATGCTCTTGACAGACAATCCCTCGATCAGAGATGTGCTGCTGTTTCCCACTATGAAGCCACTAGGCGGTCAGGCGGCTGACAATCAAACTCCCAGTTCTAGCGCGGAAGATGATAAAACTTCCGGCCAATTTCCAACCGGTTCTCAGAAATTAGATCTGTCTAAAGTAAAAGTAGAACCCTTATTTGCAGATATGGTTGACTTTGAAACTTTTTCGCAATCAGACTTTAGAGTGGTGAAGGTATTAAACTGCGAAGAGGTTCCGAAGAGTGATAAACTTCTGAAATTCACCTTGAACGATGGCTCGGGAACGGATCGGATAATCTTAAGCGGAATCAAAGAACACTACAAGGCTGAAGATCTAATAGGAAAAACCCTGGTAGCTATAACAAATTTACCGGTCAGAAAGATGATGGGTATACCGTCACAAGGCATGGTTATCTCGGCAGTGTATGAACACGATGGCAAGGAAGGGCTGAATCTTCTAATTCTGGACGACAATATACCTGCAGGAGCAAAGTTATATTAAGTTAAATAGAAACATATTGATACGGACTGAGGTTGACACTAGATTCAACCTCAGTTTTTTATTGCTTACGACTTCTTTTCCACAGACTTATCGAAACAGTCACCATCATCGCCGCCAAAGCGACCGATCCGATAAGTTGCCCGATAGCTGCCGCGGGGATAGGCTCCAGTGGCCAAGGTTCTATGAAAGCGGCCAGGCAAGCTCTGAAAACCCAGACCACAGTCAAAAACGTATAGAATACAATGGTCTCACGATTTAATGACAGTGCACTTTTACCCAATAAAATCAAAACAAAGCTAATACCGAACAACAAAGCGGAAAAACAATAGTTCGTATAATCAATTCCTACGATAAGGTTTTCATACTGCATTGGCAGATAGTCATACCAATTAAATAGATTCGGAACGAAGAAGTGCCAAAGCCCAACGAGCATACTTATAGCTAAAGATACATAGTATAGAGTTTTTTCTGCTCTTTTCATAAAGATACCTTTTTCTTGAACGTTTCGGTCCTCATACGGATCAAAGTTTAATTTTCCCGGCCAGAATTTCTCGGTAGTCCTTGAGATTAATTTTGAGCAAGCTGGGAACGTCCAACTCGTACGGGCACTTGCCTATACACTGTCCGCACTCGATACAGTTTTCGATATTGTTCATCATCATCTGAACAGAGGGAGTAAGCAATTTGGCGGATGGAGAACGCCTTATAAGCTGAGCCATCCTGGCAGCATTGCTGATCTGAATTCCAACCGGACAGGGCATGCAGTATCCGCAAGCTCTACAAAAGTTACCCGTAAGCTCTTGTCTTTCTTTTTCTATGAGGGCAAACATCTCTTCGGTTAGCACCGGCGGATTCTCAAAATACTGCAAAAACTCTTCCAGCTCACTCTTATGCTGGATTCCCCAGATGGGCAAGACATCCTTGTATTGAGTCATAAAAGCGTATGCTGCAGCTGAATTGGTTATCAAACCGCCGGAAAGTCCTTTCATCGCAATAAAGCCTATATTTGCTCTCTCACATTTTTCTACAAGTTCGATATCTTCTTGCGACGCCAGATAACAAAACGGAAACTGCAGAGTATCGTAAAGGCCGGATTCCACGCTTTCGTTAGCCACATTCGGCCGATGATTTGTTATGCCGATAAATCTTATCTTCCCCTGTTTCTTGGCTTCCAACATACATTCGTACATATCCGTACCGTCCCCCGGTTTATAACATACGGCCGGATTGTGGAACTGGTAAATGTCTATGTAATCGGTTTTAAGGAGAGAAAGTGATTTGTCCAGATCCGCCCAAAAGGCTTCGGGAGTATCGGCGGCCGTCTTCGTTGCAATAAAAATCTTGTCCCTGATTTTTTCGAAGGCTTGGCCCAGCTTTTCCTCACTATCACTATAGGAACGTGCTGTATCGAAAAAAATGAAGCCTCCTTCGTAGGCCATTCTTAAAATTTTGACGGCGGTTTCCATATCGCGCCTCTGAATCGGAAGCGCACCGAACCCGTTGCGATCGGTAATGATTCCCGTTCTGCCCAAAGTTATTTCTGCCATTATTTCTTCTCCTCAACAGTTCCTCAACAGTAAAATCATGTTCACAAATATACTATTATATTATTTTACAATTCGATCTATAATGATTGATAAATATTTGTAAAAAGAAATTAAACATATCGATTATATCAAGCTATAGAGAATTATCGACGTTTGGGTGTCAATTGGAGCTGATTTTCCAACCATTTGCACTCTATAGGTAGAAAGCAAAAATGGCAGAGTCAACCAGATTAAGACTAGATCGTGCCCTAGCCAGACTGGGGTTGGGGACACGCAAGGAAGTGCGGCGCCTGATCAAGCAGGGACGGGTTGAAGTTGACGGTGAGGTGATCACCGATCACGGCTTTATCATATCTGATCCTGCTGCTGCAAGGGTGGTTTTGGATGACGAGATGCTGACCTTAAGAAAGCACACCCATCTGATGCTGAACAAGCCGGAGGGCTTTGTGACGGCGCATAAGGACAACAGATACCCGGTCATAATGGATCTAATCCCTCCTGAATTTCAGGCAGGAGGCCTGACCAGTGTCGGTCGACTGGATATTGATACAACCGGGTTGATTTTCCTTACCACGGATGGCGAACTGGCGCACCGCTTGATGTCCCCCAAATATCAAGTTGAGAAAACATACCATTTGCTCTATCAGGGCCAGCCCTTTACGGACATCGATAAAGAACAATTCCGTCTGGGCATCAGATTAGAAGACCACACTGTCTGTTTGCCTGCCGAGCTTAAAATCCTGACGGGAAATGCCGTGCAGTTAAAGATCACCGAAGGTAAATACCATCAGGTCAAAAGAATGCTCCAAGCTACCGGTAGAGAAGTCACTTATTTGAGCCGTGTGAGCATTGGCAGTCTAATGCTGAGTCCTGATTTGACAGAGGGAGACTTCCGTCTGCTAACCCGGCAGGAAATTTTGGATTTATATCATTTGGTCAGGCTTGAGGTCGATTCTAATTATCTCTAGACTATAAATGAATTAGTGCTATACTCTGCTAGTTGCTGACTTTAGATGCAGCCTAAATTTGTTCAGAGGTATAGATGCGCAGACATGGCGATTGACAATAAATTACGCAAAATTCCCCATATGCACTGGATTACTGTGCTGGCACTATTTTTGGCCCTGGCAGCACTCTGGGGCTCTACAGCCAATTCTTCCGGCATATTTATCACACCGATACAGGAATCATTGAATGCCACCAGACCGCAGATGGTTATCGCAACGACTCTCAAGGGAGTGGGCAATATCGGCGGAGCATTTCTCTGTGCCTTTCTTCTGAAACGAGTACCCGTGATACAGGTCATCAGACTGGCGGCAATATTGCTGAGCGCAAGTGTCTTTGCCATGAGTTATATACAAAATCTGTTTCACTACTATCTGATAGTGATGATACAGACCGTTTTAACCTGTATCGGTACCTATATCCCAATGTCGATTGTGATTCAAAATTGGTTCGAGAAAAATACGTCAATGGCGATAGGTGTTGCTTTTATGGGATCAGGCCTGGGGGGAATAGTATACAATTATCTGGGTGGGATCTGGATACCTACGGTTGGTTGGCGGCGAACACTCTTTCTATTTGGTATCATCACTCTGGTCAGTCTATTTCTAACCCTATTTGTGATCACCAGAGCTACTCCCTATCATCTGAACTTGCGTCCCTTTGGGGCTTCGGACAATTTAGAGTCCGAGCAGCTGCAAAAAGAGCTGACAGGGATGGAGGTTAAAGATGCTTTACGGAATGTCCGGTTTTGGTTCTTCATAACTGCCATTTTTTTGGTTACTTTGTCTACGAATGCTCTGTTCAACAATATGTCGCCGCATCTGATTGATCTGGGTTATAGTCTGCAGCAGGCAGCACAGGTTTCAGCAGCCTTTATGCTATTTCTAATGTTTGGAAAACCTGTACTTGGTTATGTTTTTGAATTTATGGGCCTGAAAATAGCCTCGGTGATAAGTACTCTGGCGGTTACCCTGGCCTTGTTAAGCTCTATCTTTGCCGGCAATGCTTACTTTCTCTGGCCGCTGGCAATAGGTTCAGGGGTGGGACTTTCATTTAGTTCGATTGCCTTTCCGGCATTTTCCAAACACCTCTTCGGCCAAAAGAACTATGCCAGTTTTGCCTCTATACTGCAGATCAGTGCCGGTTTGGCCACTTTGCTTGGTCCGATCATAACCAGCTTACTCTACAATTATAGCAAGAGCTATATCAGCACCTATGTGCTGGCTCTGATTTACACTGTCCTGACGATTCTGATTTGGCTATTTGTGCTGCCAAAGCGCGGCCATGAGCCGTTTTAAGCGGAGAGAAGTCCGTTAGCTCCGAACTGTCCAGTCTAAAAACAGGATCTGGCACTTGGCCCAGTAGAATGGTTCCCGAGTCTACGAATTGCTTGATATCTCCCGTTGTTATTAATAGGGAATTTCCCTTGCTGCCTGCAGCAAGCAGATTCTGTCGAGTCAAATCACTGTAGATGATCTCGGCAAATACAGCGGCCGGATCGAGTATAGCAATCCGATCGGGCAGATATTTGCGCAGCAGGGGAGTCAGAGCAGGATAATGTGTGCAGCCTAGCAGTACGGTATCCATCTCTTGGTCAGTAAAACGTGAGCAGATTTCCGCCACTGAAAGTTCTGCCTCAGGCCCGGATACCTTATTGTCCTCCACCAGCGGTACGAATGTCGGGCAGGAAACGCCTGTGATCTTAGCTGCAGGCAGATGAGACAAAATACCGGTTTCAAATGATCTGCTGTTGGTTGTAGTAACTGTCGCTAATACGCCGATGTTTTGAGATTTACTGGTTTTGGCAGCACCGGTGACACCTGCTTCCAGCACCGAGTAAATAGTTAACGGGGCAACCAAAGCTCTCAGTTCAGAAATTATAGTCGAGGATGCGGTATTGCAGGCAGCGACGATGGCCTTGGCCCCTCTGGCTTTGAACCAAAGGCAAATGCGCCCGGTCAACTCGAACAGATCATTTGGTAAACGGTCACCATATGGTGCATGAACCGAGTCGCCCAGATAAAGAAAAGACTCATTCGGCAACTTCTGAGTTAATTGAGCCAGAACACTTAACCCACCAACCCCCGAATCAAAAACACCAATAAATGGCTCAGAAGGCAGTTGTGATTCAATTATATCCTTGCTGTGATTGGGTTCAGTCATGACCAAAATCATATCATAGATCAGCGTATAATAGAGTACAAAAGCAAATATTTTCTGTCACCGGATTAGGAGTTATTATTGTCATTGCTGACAGAGATTGATATAATGCCGTCATGAAAAAAAATCATAATTTTTCAGCCGAAGAGCAGCGGCTGATTAACGAGTACTTAAGACAAAAAGGCTACACTGCTGACATCCCGGACTGGGATGACAATGCTCAAAACTATGAGGATTCAGAGCCGGATAGCACAGAAGAATCCTTTATCCACGACTACGGTGATCACCGCCAGCCATCTCATTTCGATGCTCAATATGAATATGAAACAACTGCCGACAACTACTATCCATCTGAGGAGGATATAGACCGTAATCACCTGTGGGAAGAATATGAAGGCGAAAACTACTACTCGTCCGAGGAATATATAGACGGATCTGATCAAGCTGAGAGTGAATACTCTCATTATAATGAGCCGCATACAGTTTCCGCTCCGACAAAGCCGAAACAGCCTACAGCACCGTCTCGGAAGCGACAACCTTTCCTGACCAAAGCTGAAGCTTCGGCCGAAAAAGGCTCAATGAGCAGAAGAGCTGTCTTTATCTTTTTGATATCTTCCTTGCTCTGGTGGGATCTCTGGTTCAGAATCTTTGTTCATAAAAGCATTGACTTTAAAGGATTATTAATTAATCTCCTATTCAGTCTAAGCTTGGCTTTCGCATTGACATTCATTATCACTTTATTCCCGAAACGATGGTGGCGCCGCCTGCTGGCTGTACCTCTTCTGGTGATAATGATTTTCTTCTGTGCTCAATATATCTATCATGCTTTTTTCCGCACTCTATTTACTTGGTTTTCAATGGTGCGTGCACAGCAGGTTGCCGAGTTTGCAGGCGATGTCTTTTGGAAAATACTGATCAATATTCCTGTTCTGTTTCTGGCCTTTCTACCTCTAATAATCTTTTTTATCGGACGACCGATTGTAAGATTCTTAAAAAACAGAGGGAAAATTCCGGAGCATTGGCTGGCGGGACCGAAAATTAAGGAGAGGGCCCAAGTCAATAAACATGATCTGGTGCTGAGAAGTCTGTTCAGCCTAACCGCTGCGATAGTATCTTTCACCTTTGGAATTTTATTTATCCATGTTGGTGATCGCGATGTCAATTCCGCTTACGATCTGTACTTTGAAACCAATGATCCTTTTGTTGCTTCTAGCAAAGTCGGTCTGATCTCGGCGATGAGCATTGATCTCAGGCACTTTTTATTTGATAGCAGTGACCCTATTGCTGTAGAAGACACTTTGCCTGAGGATATTCTGATTAAAGACCCTGAAGACGATCCGAACCATTCCGAGTCGGAATCGGCGGATCAGCCGGCCGAAAGCGGCACTCCCGATCAGAGTCAGACAGAACCGACATCAGAAATCGTTGAACCTGTGGAACAGGTCTTCCCGATCGACTTTGAGCAGATTATTGCCAATGAGAGCAATGACGGTCTGCGCGCGATGGCACAATATTTCCATGAGGTTGAACCAAGTAAAACTAACAGTCATACAGGTATGTTCAAGGGCTATAATCTGATTTTCTTAACTGTCGAAGCCCATTCCCCCTATTCTGCCGATCCGGAACTTACACCGACCCTGTGGAAAATGCAGGAGCAGGGCATTAAGTTTAAGAATTTTTATAATCCTACCTGGGGCGTCTCAACTTCGGACGGGGAATACACAGGCGTTACCGGCTTGGCTCCCAAACCGGGGGTTTGGAGTATGGTCGAATCCTCTAAAAACGATATGGCACTGGTACCCGGTAATATGCTCAGACGCCTCGGATACTATACAACCGCTTGGCATAATCATACTTATACCTACTACGGTCGGGACAAATCGCATCCTAATCTGGGTTATACTTACAAGGGACTTGGCAATGGTCTGGAAGTCAAAAAATCCTGGCCCGAATCGGATCTGGAGATGATGGAGAAAATCTTTGACGAAATGACTGCCAAAGAACCTTTTCATGCTTATATTATGACTGTCAGCGGTCATGCTAACTACACTTTCCGCGGCAACTATATAGCAACTAAAAACCGTGATGCAGTTAAGGATCTGCCCTATAACGAAGGCGGACGGGCCTATATGGCTACGCAGATTGAAGTTGATAAAGCGATGGAGTACCTGCTGGAGCGTCTGCGGGAGAAAGGCATGGCCGAACGAACCTTGATCGTGATGAATGCTGACCACTATCCTTATCAAATGGACAAAGAGGATTATGATCAGTTGGCAGGTACGAAGCTGGAAGAGAATTTTGAAATTTTCCGCAACTCTCTAATCATGTATGTGGACGGCATGGAACCGGAAGTAGTTGACAGAGTATGCTTTACATTAGATATCTTACCGACAGTCTATAATCTGATGGGCGTACCCTATGATTCCAGACTGTTGATGGGCAGTGATGTTTTTTCGGAGCGCAGACCTTTGGCATTTTTTGTCAATCGCAGCTGGATTACAGATAAAGGGCGTTATAATGCTGTGACCAAGGAATTTACTCCGGCACCGGGTGTAACCTTGTCAGATGAGCAGGACTATATTGATGCCATAACACATATAGTGAAGAATAAGTTAAAATACTCAGCCAAGATTCTGGAATATGATTATTACAAGCGCATCCTGCCGGACTCAATCTGGGATATTGTCAATAAGGACAGCGGTTATTTGACTGATAGTTAGTTAGGTTCTTTAGTCGGATTTCTCCCTAGCCTCCCTAGCTTCTCTGGTCTCTTTTCTCTGACGGATTTCTGCCATCAGCTGCTTATATTCCTGTTCATGAAAGAGGGGAGAATGCTCGAGATCTGCCGGATTTTGCATGAATTTATCGAAGACTTTGAGACTTTTGATTAAATAAAAACCATCACAGATTCTTTCATCAATGGAAAACTTTAAGTCGACGGTTTGCCGCCATTCGACCTGATTATCTTTACCTTTGTAGGGTGCATCATAGACGCGGCCGATGGTAATAAAGATAGAAGTTGTACCAAATTCATATAGATGATGGAAAGGAGCATCAGCTCCGACGCTGCCCAGATGAGAAATGTACATGGATGAGTAGAGTGGAGTTGCTTCCATCAGGGCTTTAGGCATAATCCCGTAAAAGTCCATCAGACGTACGATCCAGAGCGCGAATTGCAGGAATGAACGAGGGAGCTTCACGACAAAGCGGATTAATTTGTCGTCAGTTTTCAGCTGGTCGTCCTTGATCATATTGATATTATTTTGCATGCGTTCAGCAACATCATAGATAGTATCGGAGGGATTGAGCTTGACTTTAGCGATTGATTCCAGGGCATCATCAGTCATCCTGGTTTTGACAGCATACAGGATAGAGATGTCGTTATGCTCATAGAGACGCCGTCCGGCAACAAAACGATTAATTTTGGGACGCCTGTATATAGTTTGCAGCATTGCCGCTACAATTATATTGAACAGCGTAATTCTTTTACCTTCAGCACGTTTATCCCGGATGAATTCCTGGATAGCCTCGACATTATAAGAGCGGGCAAAATAAATAACAGATTCATTACGTCCGCGCATAATATAGGGCATAATCCTGATTAAGGAATCTTCATCTTTGACCAGTTTCCCGTCGTTTCTCTTCTTAGCAAATAATAGTCCCATTTACACCTTCATACACAACCGGGATGTTTTCAGCCAACCACTGCTTTCTTCATCCGCCGGCTATTTCCTGACTATCATAGCGGAATTGACAGAATGACTCAAGCAGAGAGCAGGCCTAATTGCTTAAAACTGTGTAATTATTGTGTAACTACTGTCAGCCGGAATTTAGTTAGTTTGATACTTTTCCAGCTCCTGCTGTTTTAACCTCATGAACAGATCGACTATACCGGCATCGCGATAACGTTTGACTGTTGATAGGGATTTCCCCATCAATACGGCTGTTTCACGCAGGGTGTTTTGCTCAAAATACAAGGAAATTAAAGTCTCACGATAAGCGGCATGTAATCTGGCGATATGATAGACTACCCCGGTCAATAGCTCTTTCCGTGCAGTCAGATGATCGATAGTATCCTGATGATTATGCTGCAAAGCAGATGATTTGTCTTCGGCCGGCTGATAGACGGATTCATTGTCAGAAACTACAAAGGACTGTGGGTTTTGCCCCGTCTCAGTCAACCAATTCGCAAGTTTTTGCAGGCTGCTGCGTTCATCCGGCAGGAAAGCCAGATAGCGACGAAGATCTTCAACATCAGAAAAAATAGCTGTGTCGCAATTTGTCCCGAGCCAATTCCGATCGCAACTCCTAGCAGGGACTGTGCCGGCAACTGCACCTTGATAATTATGCATTTGGATCTCCTTTCAACTTGAACAAGACGGTGCAAACATATTAAAGCAATATGTTACGTTAAGATTTGGCCATGATCACACAATAAGAAATAAACTGCGACAATAGGGTACAAAGCTGTGAAAAATGTTCTATTGTATATTTGAGCTGAAGATAACTGAAAAATTAATTATGTCTCTGCCCGAGATAGTTAATATAATAAGTAACACTTGTGTCAAAAATTTGATTTACTATAATTGATATTTAGATTAGAATGATGTAATCTCCATAATGATCTAAATATTGTTGGGTAAATTGACTTGGGGGAACTATGAGAAAAGAAAAAGGCAGGGTAACTACTCGAGTTGGGCTTATCAGTTTTGTTCTGGTGCTCATTATGCTGATCAGTGTGCTACCGTCTTGCAGTCTGCTTGAAGAAAAACCGTCCAGAGCTTTCGAAAATCTGGACGCCGAAACTGATGCGCCACTGATTAAGGAAACTGAGGAAAATATCTCATCCGATTCCGCAGAGCTGGCTGAAACGGCGAGACTAAATATTCAACATGACAGGCCAGTGATCTCCAAGGGTACTGTACCGGTATTTACCGCGAAAAATAATCCTCCTGATGTCAAGAGCGATTCCACTGCTGATAAGGCTACTTCGACCGGGCCGACTAAGGCCGTAACTCCCACTCCAACTCCGACCCCAACCCCCCAAGCAGCTAGACTAAGCAGCAATGTGGGAGCTGTACATGCCGGCCCGCCCTATACGATCAGGATTTTCATTGCCGAGCAGCGGGTAGTTGTTTATGGTACTACAGCTAGTGGGGTCGAGGTGCCGATCAGGAAAATGCTTACCTCTACCGGTGTCAGGCGTCATCCCACACCGCTCACAGGCGAGAACCGATATTATTTTCTAGGCGGGGGTATACCTTGGGTTAAGTTCAAGCTTTATGGTATAACTTACCATCAGTATGCAACCCGCTTCTATGGCAAAGGCCTAGGTCCTAATTTTTTCTTCCATTCTACAGCTTACAATCAGCGTGATCCGTCCTCACTTCAAGTTAGTGCATTCAATCTGTTGGGGCGCAGAGCTTCCCACGGTTGTATTCGCCTCAACACTGCCGATGCCAAGTTCATCTATTCCCTACGTGGTACCAGAGCCAAGGTCAAAGTCTTGGCCAATGCTGATGGATATAATATAGGCAGTGTGCCGGGTCTGCCGAAATTCACAATCAAGGTTAAGCGTGGTGACCCGCGCTATGGCTGGGATCCCTATGATCCCAATCCCAATAATCCTTGGAAGAACCATATTGATGCACCGCCCCGTATAGTTGGTGCGGCGCAGACAATCACGGCCGGCGAAGCTTTCGATTATCTGAAGGGTGTCAAAGCCTATGACTTTACTAATGCCGAAGTGGCGGTGACCTATACCGGCATTGTGGATGTGAATACAGCCGGAACCTATCCGGTCGTCTATACGGCAAAGGATGATACGGGCAATACGAGTACTCTGACGCTGCAACATGTTGTCAACCCTGCTCCAACATCAACACCAACGCCGACAGCGGTGCCGACTACCGCACCGCCGACGTCAACACCGACGCCAAAGCCGACGTCACCGCCGACGCCAACACCGACGCCAAAACCGACGTTAACGCCGACGCCAACACCGACGCCAACACCGACGCCAACACCGACGTCAACGCCGACGCCAACGCCGACGCCAACACCGACGCCAACACCGACGCCAACGCCAGGTGAGGAGCCACCAGGTGAGGAGCCACCAGGTGAGGAACCACCAGGTGAGGAACCACCAGGTGAGGAGCCACCGGGTGAGGAACCACCAGGTGAGGAGCCACCGGGTGATGATCCAAGCCCCTAGTGTAGGGATGATTGAAGAATTGGTGGGATATGCACTCTGATGAACAAAATGCAGGATAATAGTGCCAGCAAACAAGTTAAACGCATCTTTATGAGGCCGACTGATCTGTTGATTGTCGGCCTCTTATTGCTTGTCTTTCTGGCTTTGTACTGGTGGGGCAGACAACAAGATGATACGGCAGTAAAAAAGGCGGAGATCTATTGCGATAATAAGCTGATTGCGGTCATTGTCCTGACGGAAGGTGAGGAGCGTACTTTTAATTTTCCGGAATGCCCGGAAGTATTCTTCCATCTGTCTGAGAGAGGCACCATTGCTTTCCGAGAATCGAGCTGTCCTGATAAAGTCTGTATCAAAAGCGGCGAGCTGTCGCGGGTTAATGACTGGGCCGCCTGTCTGCCCAATCGTGTACTGCTGAAAATTGTCGCTTCTGCAGATGATGCTGATCCCGACCAATTGGATCTGATCGGATGAATAAGGACTATAATGACAAAGCAAGTCCGCCGCCAGCCGGATATTCAGTTCAAAAGCTGGTTGTTTTGGCCCTGCTCTTTGCGATGGCGATCGCCTTAGGTATGTTCGAAAATGTCCTGCCGCCGCTGCCGGCGCCGGTCCCTCTGCGCTACGGTCTTTCTAATATTGCTGTAATGTACACACTGTTTTTTCTGGGTGTGCCGTCAGCCTATACCATTGCTATACTGAAAAGCCTGTTTGCCCTCATGACCAGAGGTCTGATCGCCGGTTTGACCAGTTTGGCCGGCGGCCTGATATCTGTGACCTGCATGTATATGATAAATCGCCTGACCAAAGGCCGTGCCAGTTATTCGATCCTGGGCGTAAGCGGTGCCGTCAGCCATAATCTGGGTCAGTATTTGCTGATTGTCCTGCTGGATTATTTGCGCATACCGGCATTGGCCTTTCTGCCGCCATTGCTATTCACGGGAATAGTGACTGGTTTACTATCTTCGGCACTGCTATGCGCGGCTCTGCCGGTCCTAAAACGCTGGCGTCATTTCTCGGGCAGAATCTGATACAATGACATATCTGAATTGAGTGCGAAAGAGCGGAAGTATGAGTAAGGATCGCTGGAGATTTAATAAGGTAAATGCTGTTTTGCTGATCTGCACCATTTTGTTGGCATTTGCCGCCGCTTCCTGTGCACAGGTTGAGGGGCAGAGTACAACCGGCGAGCGCCTTCGTTTTGAAGAATCTATCATCGGTCCCTTTGATACAGTCACAACACTGATAGCCTATACGAAAGATCAAGCCGATTTCGATCAGTTTGTAGCGCTGGTGAGACAGGATCTGGACCATTATCATAAATTGTTCGATTTTTATAATACTTATCCCGGCATTAACAATATTAGTACTATCAATGAGCAGGCGGGCAAGCAGCCGGTACCGGTAGAGCCGGTAATTATTGATTTTCTCGAGCAATGCTTATGGGCGAATGAGATTTCCGGCGGCCGGGTCAATATGGCCTTGGGTGCAGTATTGTCGATCTGGCATGATTTGCGTCTGCAGGGGATAAATGATCCGGCCGCAGCCGCACTGCCTGATCCTGATGCCTTGAAACTGGCCAATCAACATACCGATATCCGTCAGGTTAAGCTTGATAAAGAAGCCGCTACGGTTTTTCTGGCCGATCCGGCTATGAGCCTGGATGTGGGTTCGGGTGCCAAAGGATATGCCTGTGAACTGGTGACTCGGCACGCAATCGAGGCCGGCTATGATTCCTTTGTGATTTCTCTCGGCGGCAATATCCGGACGGTTGGGGTTAAGGCGGATTCCGGCGGGAAATGGCGGATTGGCGTTAAAAATCCCGATGTGGAGGCGCCGGAAGAGATTATTGATGTGTTGTCGGTGTCAGATCTGGCGATTGTTACTTCGGGAATTTATGAAAGATATTATACTGTGAACGGTGTCAAATACCATCATATAATTGATCCGGATACGCTGATGCCTTCACAATACTTTGATTCAGTGACAGTAGTTGCCCCCAGCTCGGCTACTGCTGATGCCATCACCACGGCCCTGTTGAATATGTCCTGCCAAGATGGCAAAGAGATGCTGGCACAGCTGGAAAACTGCGAGGCCTTGTGGTTGAAAGGAACTGAGCGCTACTCAACTCAGGGTTATGATGAATTGCTGGGCGGACAATAGAGCCGGTCAGATCAGATACTGTTAAAGGAGAAAATGATGTCTTTGCTTTTGACAACTTTTTTAGGAGATTTCGATATCAGGGGACTTTTAATGTCCATACTGGTGTTGAGTCTATCGCTGTCCTTGCATGAATTCTCTCATGCTTGGATGGCCTACAAAATGGGTGACAGTACAGCGGCTGACCTCGGCCGACTGACGCTAAACCCATTGAAGCATCTGGATCCTATAGGATCGCTGGTATTTCTGCTTACGAGGAGAATCGGCTGGGCCAAGCCGGTGCCGATCAATCCTGCCCGCTTCAGTCGCAAGCGCAGCATGCGCTTTGGCATCATGATGGTGAGCCTGGCCGGCCCGCTCTCGAATATTCTCTTGGCGCTTGTCAGCTATCTGTCATTCCTGATTGTGCAAACGATATATCTGCTGGCCCATCAAGGCAGCATGGTTACTTTTAATACCATGAGCTTTGTAGGTGTGATCTTGGAATTGCTGTTTTTGATGTTCTGGGCCAATCTGGGGCTGGCGGTCTTTAATTTGCTGCCGGTGCCGCCTCTCGATGGCTACAAAGTGTTTGGCGCAGTGCTTCCGCCCAACATCTATTATAAGGTCATGCAGTATGAACGCTATATCGGGATGGCGTTTTTAATCTTGGTGTTCTTTGGCAGAGGGATTATTTCCAAGGTGATGGGATGGATCTTGTATCCTTTGGCCTGGATTATTCAAACGCCTTTGGATGCCCTCTTTAAAGTGATTTGGGAGGCCTTATTCTAACGATCGCTTATGACGGGATTGACAGCACAGATTGATATTCGCGCCTATGACAGTCCACTCGAGCTGCTATCTGATCTGCTGGAGAAAAACCGGATTGATATCTATGAGATTCCGATTGCAGAAATTACCGATCAGTATCTCACTGTTTTAGAGGAGCTTGAAACTTTGAATATGGACCTGGCCAGTGAATTTCTGGTCATGGCGGCTACTCTGTTGCAGCTTAAATCATATAGTTTGTTGCCGTCTCAAAAAATTGAACCGGAAGCTGAAGACGATTCGCGAGATGAACTGGTCTTAAAATTATTGCGCTACCGACAATGCCGTTTGCTGGCGGCAGAGCTCAACCGGCTGCATCAGATTTATGCTGACTCTGTGCTCAGGCTGCCGGAGCCGCCTGCCAGATTGGGCATTACGCAAGAATATGTTGAAGACAGTCTGGATTTTGCTAAATTCCAAGCAGCGGTGCTGGCGCTGGAAACCAGAAATCGCAATAAATACCATGATTTGCGTCAAAATGTACGCTACTTGCTCCGACGGGAAAGGGTATCAATCAAGGACAAAGTCAAAGAGATTCTGAAGCAAGTCTGGCGCAAGAAAAAAATCTGGTTTCATGAGCTTTATCCTCCTACTTCCTCCAGTAAGATGGAACAGGCCACAGGTTTCCTGGCCATGCTGGAGCTGATGCGGCAAAATAGGATCACAGTAATTCAAAAGATTCCTTATGGAGCTATGCGGATTGAGAAAGGTCTGCTGTTACAGGAGGAAGATATTGTAAGCGGTGTAGAAATAGTTGATGAAGACTTACTGCTGTGAACCGGCAGCAAACCGTAACTAAGAGACATTGTATAATACCGATATTGCAATGGATGCAAGGGGAATGTATAAGTAGATGGATACAGATGAACTGAGATCGGATAGTGATTTGATGGCGGCCGCCGAGGCTGTATTATTTGCTGCCGGGGATCCTATCGCTGTGGATGTTTTGGCCAAAATATTGGAGCTTTCCGTGGCCGAGACATTTTTGTTGCTGGAGCAACTGCAACGAAAATATCAGCGGGATGTTCAGACGGGCTTGATGTTAAGGATAATCGATAGTAAAGCTTTCCTAACAGCCAAGCCGAAGCTGAAAGAAATAGTGTCGCGTCTATATCGGCCGCAAAACAGACCTGCCTTATCTCAAGCCAGTTATGAGACGCTGGCTGCCATAGCTTATAATCAGCCTTGCACTAGGGCTCAGGTGGAAGAGATCAGAGGTGTTAACAGCGACGGCATCATTAGCAGATTGCTGGAAAGAAATCTGATTCAGGAAGTGGGTACTTTGGATTTGCCGGGGAAACCTGCGATTTTTACCGTCACGGATCATTTTCTGATTGAATTTGGACTCAAATCGGCTCAGGATCTACCGGCTGCTGATTTTGTTATGTATAAGACATTGGATGCGCTGGACAAGCAATTCCAGTACCAAAAATATGAGGTGGAGGATTAATGACACGGGCAATTGCGCTTGATGGTCTCTCCGGAGCAGGAAAAAGTACAATCGCCAAGGCGCTTGCCAATACTCTCGGCATCAATTATCTCGATACGGGTGCAATGTATCGGGCCTTGGCTTATGCTGCCAAGCAAGAAAAGATCTCCTTGGACGAAGAAGATCTGGTAGCATCCTGGCTGGATCATAGCGGCCTGGAGCTTGTGCTGGCCCGGACAGGACAAAAGACTCTGCTTCATGGTGTGGACGTGAGTACGCAGATACGTTCGCCGGAGATGTCAAGGCTATCATCGGCTATCAGCGCCTTGCCGTCGGTGCGCCATTACTGTGTTGAAATGCAAAGGCAGTTGGCGGATCAGCAGATGCCGCTGGTGCTGGATGGCAGAGACATCGGCAGCTATGTTTTGCCTCGAGCGGATTTCAAGTTTTACCTTGAGGCGACTGCGGCTGAAAGGGCGAGAAGACGCTGGCAGCAGATGCAGGATGGCTCGCAAGGGGCGGCGGCACAAAGTTACGACCAGGTGCTGGCAGAGATTATTAAGCGTGATCTGAATGACAGCAGCAGAGAGCTGGCTCCGGCAATTGCTGCTCCCGATGCAATTGTTATCGACACAACAGAATTAAGTGCCGCGGAGGTTCTGCAGCGGATTTTGCAATTGATGCGAGTCAGAGCGGCGGAGAATCCGGCCTTAGGTGATTTTTGGCGGCAGTATTTAGTTTTGGATCCGGTATGTGGTGCCGAGGATAAAGGGTAGATCGGATTATGCAGCAAGGCAGGGATCAAAATCGCAAAGATAAGAAGCAAGAGATAGTGCGCAGTAGCCGCATGCGATGGCCACTGGCTTATTTGCTGGGAGTTCCTACTGCTCTTTTATTTAGAGTCCGCTATGAAGGACTGGAAAATATCCCGCCGGAACCGTTTTTTGTGATTGCCAATCACCGCAGTTTATTGGACCTGATCGCCTTACAGTTTAAAATGCCGCGCTGGGTGCACTGGATCGCCAAGCAGTCCTTATTTTCGATTCCCGTGATCGGTTGGTTTGTGCGCAAATTAGGCGCAATACATCTGACCAGGGATCGCAGAGATTCCCGAGCGGTCAGAACTGTTTTGCAATTGGCCAAAGAGGGTTGCTCCATCGGCATCTTCCCCCAAGGCACGAGGGTAAAAGAAGCGGATCTGAACAAAGTGCTGCCCAGTGGCAATGCTGCCAATCTGATAAGCCATTCCGGCCTTACAGTCCTGCCGGTAGCCTTTGCCAGGGAATGGAAATTGTTCAGAAAACAGCGGATTATTTTTGGCAAACCCTTCAAAATCGATCGGCCAACCGACAAATCTCGACAAAAAGAGGAGTTTTCTCGGATCATGATGGATATAATGCGTAAAATATTTGCTCTGGCTGATTTGGAGTGGCAGCCTGAAAGAGAGAGTAAATACGGAACAGAGGGGCAACTGGATTGATGCGGATAGAACTGGCTAAATATGCAGGTTTTTGTCCCGGGGTACGTCGGGCTGTCGAGACCGCCTATCGCAATTGTCATGATGAAAACAGCACCTGGATGTTGGGTGAAATAGTCCACAATAAGCATGTCGTTCAGGAGCTGCTGAACAAAGGCCTTAAATTGGCCCGGACATTAGACGAGATACCGGATAATGCACGGGTCATTATCAGAGCTCACGGTGTCGCTCCGGAGATCATTGAAAGATTACAAGCCAAGCATTGCGAAATAATTGATCAGACCTGTCCCTTCGTTACAAAAGTGCAAAAACTGGCGGCAGAGGCGGCGCAAAGCGGCGCAGGGCTGATTATAACAGGCAATCCCGATCATCCGGAAGTGAGAGGTTTGGTGGGTCATTATGGTGCTGACCCGATTATAATTAACAATACAACTGAGGCCGAAACAGCTGATTTTGGGGGTGGCGACTGGATGCTGGTGTCACAGACAACCTTTTCTGCTGCCCAGTTTGAGCAAATTTCTAAAATATTAAATAAGAAAATTGCAAAATTACGTATATTTGATACAATATGTGTTACGGCTGAACAAAGGCAGGCGGAAGCGGCAGAACTGGCTGCCGGATCCGATCTGATACTTGTTCTGGGTAGTTCAACCAGTTCCAATACCATGAAATTGGTAGAGGTTTGTACTAGCCGTAATTCCAATGTGCACCTGATAGAAGATCCCGAACAGATTGCAGATTTGTTCGGACGGAATATTCCGGTACACAAAAATATTAATATTGGTATAACTGCCGGGGCGTCCACGCCTCAAGGCATGATCAGGGAGGTTATCCAGAAGATGAAAGAACAGGAAGGTCTCGTAGCTCAGGAAGAGAAGGAGACAGCTCTTACGCATCAGCCAGAAAAAGAGCAAGCGTCGTTGGTAGAAACAGCAGAAGAGTTTGTTGCAGCTGAACCTGAGGTGCAGGCAAAAACGGAAGATTTGCCGGAAGCAACTGTTGAAGAAGAAGTTGCGGAGCCTGAGGAGACAGCTGAACCGGTGACAGAAGATGCCGAGGCAGCTGAAGTGCCTACCGAAGCTACAGAAACAGCAAATGAAGCACTAACAGCCGAAACCGAGGCGGAAACTGCAGAGGTGCCGGAAGATGCAGCAACGGCAGAACCTGAGGCGGCAGAAGCTACAGAACCCGCAGAAGAAGCGGCAACAACCGAAGCTGAGGCAGAAGTTGCAGAACCTGCAGAAGAAGTTGCAGAAGAAGCAGCAACGGTCGCAGCGGAGGAGGAAACCGCAGAATCCTCAGGCGAGGAGCCAACGACAGAAGCCGAGACAGAAGCTACAGAGTCCGCAGAAACGGATGCAGTGGCTGAAAAGGCAGAGGCAGAGCAAGAAGACCATGCTGAGGTCAGCTTTTCAGATTTTATAGACAGTATTCCTCAGTTGAAGCGCGGCAGTATCGTAACGGGTATTGTAGTACGCAAGGACGACAACTATGTCTATGTCGATGTTAAAGATAAATCTGAAGGCAGGATACCCCTGAAAGAATTTGAAAACGATCCGGAGTATGATTTAGAGGCAGCTGTCAAGAATCATGCCGAGATGGAAGTCTATGTGCGCCATATTCGCAATACAGATATGGGCAAAGAGATTACACTTTCCAAAGCCAGGGTAGATTTTTCCAAGCACAAGGCTCAAATCGAAAAAGCATTTAAGGAGAAAACACCGGTTCAGGTAAAAGTAGTCAATGTCGTTAAAGACGGTGTTATCTGTGCCTATGGCAGTGTGGATATTTATGTCCATCGCACTCAGCTGGAACTCCATATGGTCGATGATCTTGAGCCATATCGTGGCGAATCCTTTGAAATCCTGGTCACGCAATTTGATGCCAACCGCAAGCGCCCCAAAGTCGCCGGGTCCAGACGTTCTCTGTTGCAACGCGAACGTCGCAAAATGGCGGAAGATTTCTGGAATAATATCAGCATTGATAAGTTTTACACAGGCACAGTCAGGAATCTCACCGATTTCGGTGCTTTCGTAGATGTCGGCGGTGTGGACGGACTGGTTCACATCAGCGAGCTGTCCTGGAATCGTATTAAGCATCCGAGCGAAGTCGTCAATGTAGGTGATAAGATCGAAGTTTTCGTCAAGGACTTTGACCGCGCTGCCAAGAAAATATCCCTTGGCTATCGCCTGCCCGAGAATGATCCTTATAGAAATATCGAGGAGAAATTCCCGGTTGGTTCTATCGTCCGCGGTATTGTAGTGCGTATGTTCCAGTTTGGCGCTTTCGTCGAGATTGCTCCGGGCGTAGATGCACTATGCCATATTTCACAAATTTCTGATTATAGATTGAATCGTCCTAATGATGTTTTGGCCATCGGCATGGAGATTGATGCCAGGGTGCTGGAAGTCTCCAATGAAAGCAGACGCATCAGCATCAGTATCCGCGAAGTTGAGCCCATAAATCCGTCTGAAGAACTCCGGGCTGAGATTGAGGCTAAGCAGCAGCGTCGCCGCGAACAGCGTGAAAGTAAGCAGCCGAAGCGCGAAAGACGCGAGCGCCGCAGCAAACGTGAGCCCAGAGAAGAGGCGATGCCAACCAGCTATGTTGACAGTCATACTCCGACCTCAATGGCTGAACTTGCCAATATTTCTGCCGTTACAGATGGGGGCGCCGAATTATTGGATAGGCTGATGGGCGATAAAGCCAAAACCACTGAAGAGAAAGTTACAGAAGAAGTTGAAGAAGAGAAAGTCACAGAAGAAGTTGGTAGAGAATATCAAAGAAGAAGTCGAAGAAGAAGTCGTAGAGGATGCCAAAGAAGAACATCCTGATGATACGGAAGTAGTGGCTGAAGAAGCTGAACCGGATGCAGAGACGGCAGAAGCCTGCTGTGAAACAGAGGTGCCTGCGGAAGAGTAGCACTGCAGCTGTTTCCTGAATCCTAAAAGAATAACTAAAATAAACCAAGAGATTATCTAAAAAAGCCGGAGCTATAAGAAAGTAATTACATATTTGCAAGATGGCATAATTGGAAACTATGCCATTTTGCTTTTTTGCCGTTCAATTGTCTGCGTGTTCTCACGGCTATTATGCTGTAATACAAATGATACCGTACGGAACGGAAAAATTATCATTGTCAGAAAGATTTTCAGTACTGTCAAATCATGTTCGCAACTTTGGACTCCTATGTGGAATGCAAGTGTGGATAAATTAGGTTAAAGACAAGTGATTTGGTATACTTTAATTGAGACCTGAATTGTCCTTTTATTTTTATTACTAGAGACATTTCAGATCCTTTTTATAATTAACGGAACTATTTTCATTCTAAGGGAGGTGGCTATGTTTAAGAAATCCCGGCATCTTCTGTTTTTGTTTCTCTGTATTATCTTAGTTTTTAGTGTTAACACGAAAGTCTATGCAGAAGAGACCATCACAGAAGAAGGACTAGTAGAGACAACAGTAGAGTCATCAACTGTTGATGGAACGGCAGCAGAAGAACCGACTACAGAAGAAGCTACTGTAGAAGACGAGAACGAAGAAACGAAACCTGAAGAAGAGCCGGAAGCAGTTGGTGATGAAGTGCTAGTAGAGATAACAGTAGAGTCATCAACTGTTGAAGAAACGACAGCAGAAGAACCGACTACAGAAGAAGCTACTGTAGCAGACGACAACGAAGAAGAAATACCTACAGAAGAGACAGAAACAGAAGCAGTTGCAGAGGAAGCACTTGCGACAGAAGTAATCCCGGAAGAGACGCAAGTAGAAACAGCAACAGAAGCCAAGTCTGAAAAAAGGCTTATAGAAGAAAATCCTGAGCAAACCGAAGAGACCGTTCCAAAGGTTGGTTTGAGGGGAGGCTCCAGGCCGCCCGGCTGGTCTAAGGATGAAGATGGCAATTGGTACTATTACGAGGATTATGGAATACCCTATCATGGCTGGTTACTCTACGATGGTCATTGGTATTACATTTTTTACGGTTTAATGTGCACAGGCCCAACTTGGGCAGAGGATTCGCTTGGCGAAATGTATTATTGGCGCTTAAATGATGATGGCCGCTTGGAAGCGAAAGCCGGTTGGGTCGGTCGGCATGGTCTTTGGTATTATTTTAATTCTAACGGTAAGGGTCATGATGGCTGGTTAAAATATAACAACAAATGGTATTACTTTAAGAGAGGCTCCATGTGCATAGGCCCAACTTTGGTAGAGGATACTAGTGGCGAAGAATATTATTGGCGCTTAAATAACGACAATGGCCACTTGGAAGAGAAAGCCGGTTGAGTTGAGGATTTTTATGGTCTTTGGCATTATTTTGACACTAATGGCAGGGGTTACACTGGCTGGTTGTCCTACAACGGCTATTGGTATTACTTCTTTAGAGGCTCCATGTTCACGACAGGGAGATACCTTATATATGATGAGAGTACCAACGAATATGACTATTGGCATTTCGACGAAGAAGGACGATTGATCACTACTACAGAGTGGTATCAAGCTTCAGATGGTAATTGGTTCTATAGATCTGGTGGGAAAGACCATGATGGCTGGTTAAGATATAACAATAAATGGTATTTTATACACGTATACCATGGCATGTATTCTGACGGCATGAGATGGGTAGGTGATGTTCAATATAATTTTGCCGCAGACGGACAAGTGATTGAAGAAGGCGGTTGGGTTAAAATCGATGGTGCTTGGTACTATTATGATCAAGATGGTTCATTCCATCATGGCTGGCTACCCTACAATGGAAAATGGTATTACCTTGAAAATGGTTACATGTGTACCGGGATAAGAAACATTGACGGATATTACTGGTGGCGATTTAATGATGAAGGACACCTAGTAGCCAAAGCCGGTTGGGTTGAGGAATATGGTTTTAAGTATTATTTTGACCATAACGGTAAGGGGCTCAATGACTGGTTATTATATGATGGAAAATGGTATTACATTTCTTATGGTGAAATGTGCACAGGCCCAACTCCAACTTGGGCAGAAGATTCGCTTGGCGAAATGTATTACTGGCGATTAAACAACGCCGGCCAATTGGAAACCAAAGCCGGCTGGTTTGAGGATAAAGACGGTGGTGAGTGGTATTATTTTGACCATAGCGGCAAGGGTTTTAAAGGCTGGTTACCCTACAATAGGCAATGGTATTACTTTGATGCCGGGAAAATGTGTAGAGGGCCAGCCTATGTATCTGAAGACGGATATTACTGGCGATTCAATGACAGTGGAGAATTGGAAGCGAAAGCCGGTTGGGTTGAGGATAAATACTGGAATGATTGGTATTATTTTAATTCTAACGGTCAGGGTTATGATGGCTGGCTACTTCATAATGGGAAATATTATTACCTTAAGAAAGGCTATATGTTAAAAGATGGTTTTGGAAATGCAGGTGGTAAATTATGTGAATTTAGTAAGGATGGTGTCTGGATCAGAAATCTTAAGGGCTGGGTAAAAAACAAAAATGGCTACTATTATTACGCCAATCAAGATAGTACAATTCCTGCCGGCTGGTTAAAATATAACAACAAATGGTATTATATCTACGAAAATGGCCAAATGGCGATAGATTATGCTTTTGCAGATGATAATATCTATGTTTTTGAAAGCTCGGGAGCATTAGCCAGCGGTTGGTTCAGAAACATCTATGGAAATCTATGCTATGCCAGTAGTAATGGCACCGTCTATCATGGTTGGTTACAACAAGGCAGCAAGTGGTACTATATCTATGGAAGCATTAAAGTAATAGATGCTGCACGGAGAATCAATGGCAAGGCTCACAAATTCGACAGGTATGGCGTTTGGCTCTCAGAGAAATGATGCGGATTGATTTCTGATTTGTTAACTAAGGCTTCGGTATAATCAGTTGAATAAGTGTCAATCTAACTTTAATTCAAGATTGTACATATCGAAACAACTATTCCAAACCGAACCAAACAAACTTATAATATGAGAAGGGGTTTCCTTGATTAAGTTAATCAAAGGAAACTCCTTTTTCTAAAAAATAGTGCAATGTTTTTCCTTGTAATACTTTAAAAATTTATATGGTCATAATGCCCGACATAATTCTGACGAGATGAAGAATAAGCGGTCGGCGATGATTTCCTGCAAAGACGACTTTCGTCCTGTTAGTTTCTTGTTGGAAGCTTTGGACGAAGACGCTGTAAAATGAGTATCGTTTGAATTAAATTTGTTTTCCGAAGGCGCTATGCAATCAATTCCGGCGCTTTGGCGATTTCCTACGTTTTGAGTGGCTGTTACTGGTCTCGGGGCAGCCGGACCTGTTTTTAGTGCCTTCGAATAAGATATTGATGTGAGCGTCAACCCTAGACGTGTTTCTATCGTAACTAGGTGAGGTTTTTGAAATATGTCGGCGTCAGATCGGAAATTTTCTTTTGTTCGCTGGCATTTCGTAACATTGCCGCCTCTGTCAGGATATAAATAAAGTAGTTGTAGGGATCAACTCCCGTTTCTTTGGCAGTCTCAACGAGAGAGTCGAGAACCGCGCTGGCAGCAGCTCCTCTGGGCGTGTTGGCAAAGAGCAAGATCAACAGTTTGTTGAAGCTCAGATTGTAAGGCTCGACCGAGAGATTGAAGAGATTTTCATATTCACTTATTAAATTAATATCGCCAATAGAATAGAAGGCAATCTAACTTGAATTCAAGTTCTGCTATATTGAAATACTATTCCAAACCGAACCAAATAAATTTATAATATAAGAAGGGGTTTTCATTTGATTAGCTAAATCAAGGAAGCCCCTTATTTTTCCTTAAAATGAGCATTCATTTGGAAGGAGGTATCTATGTTCAAGAAGTATCGGCATCTTCTGTTCTTGTTTCTCTGTTTAATTATAGTTTTTAGTGTTGGCACGAAAGTCTATGCAGCAGAGACAATTACAGAAGAAAGACCAGCAGAGACGACAGCAACAGTAGAAACGATATCGGAAGAAACAACTACCGAAGAAACAACTTCGGAAGAAGTAACCGCAGAAGAAAGTGCAGAAACGATATCTACAGAAGAGCCGGAAGCAGTTAGAGACGAAACATTAGTAGAGACGAC
>JGI24712J26585_10000180_pt1 | contig 52421 bp, 49 predicted proteins | sample BioPla3DNA2_FD_26585 | JGI IMG/M metagenome (IMG submission 26585) | reverse complement strand
TACAATGCTTATAAATAAATTTACTGCAGGTATGATGATTGGCGGAATAGCAGGCGTTATGGGGATTAAAATGATGAATTCAAGTAAAAGAGAGAGAAAAAAAATGATGAAAAACGGCAGAAAGTTTATTGAAAGAGCAGGAGAATTTATTGAAGAATTAAGATAGGATGTGTAAAAACACATCCTTTTTTCTTTAAAAAACAAAACTTTTATAAAGCTTGGAAGCTATTAATGATGTGGATATGTTGACAAAGTTCTTTTGATTCCTTATAATTTTTACATGGTTTAATATATAAAGGAAACCTCAATCCCGTGGGATGAGGTTTTTTAAATGTTTTAGGGGGGAAGCTATAATGAAAAAGTTAGCCTTTGTATTTCTTTCGTTATGTGTTATTTTGTTAAGTTTTTATTCATATAAATTATTGAATGAAATTTCAGCAAGAAATGTGTATAATGAAGGGGTAAATCCTTCAGAAACATCGGAAATTGAAGGTGATAATTTAGTGGATAAAAAGGCAATGATTGAAAATGAAGATTTGGAATTAATTCTTGATAATTTAAAAAATCAAAAAGGTCACAATTTAATACTGGCAAACAAATGGAACCCTTTGGGTGAAGACTTTGAGCCTGTACCAATAAAAGATGCAGCAGGAGATGTTCCTTCCACAAAGGACAAGATGTTGTTGCAAGAGGAAGCATATGATGCTGTTATAAGCTTATTTGAAGAGGCAAACAAAGAAGGCATAGAAGGTCTTTGGGTTGTAAGTGGATATAGGCCTTATAGTTATCAAAGTAAGTTATTTAATGCTAAAGTTAATTCTTTTTCAAGTCAGTATGATTTGGAAACAGCAAAAGTAAAGGCATCTGAGATTGTTGCCATTCCAGGAACTAGCGAGCATCAAACAGGTTTGGCTATAGATTTTTCTTCATCAGAATTATTAAGAACATCAGACCCTTTAGTAGAAGCTTTTAAAGATACAGCACAAGGGCAATGGTTATATAATAATAGTTGGAAATTTGGATTTGTATTGAGATATTCATCGGATAAAAAAGAAATTACGGGGATAATTTCAGAACCTTGGCATTTTAGATATGTAGGAATACCCCATGCACAGTATATGACATATAATAATTTATGCCTCGAAGAATATATTGATTATATTAAAGCAGAAAAAGAGTTTATTTTTGAAGACTTTTTTGGAAATAAATATCTTATAGGCTATGTTCAGAAGGAAAATCATGATATACTACTAAATGAAGAATTTAGTTTAGAAAAAGTAATTAATGTATCTGAGATTGCCGAAGAAGAATATATTGTTACATTAAAACTTTATTAATAAATATATATTAGAAAGGAATCTGGTGGAAGTAAAATGAAGGCTTTAGGATTAAATGAGATAAGAGAAAGATTTTTATCTTTCTTTGAAGAAAAAGACCATTTAAGATTAGATAGTTTTTCTTTAGTACCTCAAAATGATAAAAGTTTATTGTTAATTAATGCAGGAATGGCACCTTTAAAAGCGTATTTTACAGGTCAAGAAAAACCACCTAGAAAAAGAGTTACCACTTGTCAAAAGTGTATTCGTACTGGAGATATTGAAAATGTAGGTAAGACATCTAGGCATGGAACCTTTTTTGAGATGTTAGGGAACTTTTCTTTTGGTGATTATTTCAAAGAAGAGGCTATTCCCTGGGCATGGGAATTTGTAACCAAGGTATTAGAAATTCCTGTAGAAAGGCTTTATGCCTCAATATATAAAGAAGATGACGAAGCTTTTGAAATATGGAATAAAAAGGTAGGCCTATCCCCCGAACGTATCGTAAGGTTAGGGAAAGAGGATAATTTTTGGGAAATAGGAGTGGGACCTTGTGGACCTTGTTCCGAAATATATTTTGACAGGGGAGAAGAGTTTGGATGTGGCAGTCCAAATTGTGCTCCTGGTTGTGATTGTGACCGTTTTGTAGAAATATGGAATTTAGTATTTACTCAATTTGATAAAGATGAAGAAGGAAACTACAATCCTCTTCCTAATCCAAATATTGATACTGGTGCAGGACTTGAAAGAGTTGCTGCAGTTATGCAAGGTGTAACATCTATTTTTGATGTGGATACTGTTAAGTCTATTAGGGATAAAGTATGTGAAATTGCAAATGTAAAATATCAAAGTGAATCTAAAAAGGATGTTTCTATACGTGTTATTACTGATCATATAAGAGCTGTTACTTTTATGGCTTCTGATGGGATACTTCCTTCTAATGAAGGAAGAGGTTATGTGTTTAGAAGATTGTTAAGAAGGGCTGTACGTCACGGTAAATTGTTAGGCATAAACAGACCTTTCTTAGAAGAACTTGCACCTGTTGTTATTGAAACATCTAAGGATGCATATCCAGAACTAATTGAAAAGAAAGAATACATTCTAAAAGTCCTTTCTGTTGAAGAACAAAGATTTAATGAAACTATTGACCAAGGTTTGGAGATATTAAAGGGATTTGTTTCTAAATTAAAAGAAAATAACAAGCAGGTTCTTTCTGGTGAAGATTGTTTTAAATTATATGATACTTATGGCTTCCCAATTGATTTAACTATGGAAATTCTTGCTGAGGAAGGTTTAAGCTTAGACGAAGAAGGCTTTATGAAAGAAATGGAAGCTCAAAGAGAAAGAGCACGTCAAGCAAGAGAAGATAATACTTTTATGGGAGCAGAAGGTACAATATATGCACAAATCAATAAGGAATGGAAAACACAGTTCGTGGGATATAGTGATTTAATTGTATCCGATGCTAATATACTTGCAATCATTGCTGACAATCAATTTGTAGATAAAGCAGAAAAGGATAAAGAAGTATCTATTATTCTAGATAAAACTCCTTTTTATGCAGAAAGCGGTGGACAAGTTGGAGATAAAGGAATCATAAAAACTAATACAGGTACAATAGAAGTTTATGATTGTATAAAGGTTACAGGGGATAATTTTGCCCATATTGGTAAAGTGATAGAAGGCAGTGTATCAATTGAGGAAAAAGCATATCTTGAAGTTGACAGAGAAAACCGCTTGGCAATTGCAAGAAATCATAGTTCTACTCACTTACTTCATAAGGCACTAAGAGAGATTATCGGAAATCATGTAGAGCAAGCAGGTTCTCATGTTTCTCCTGAAAGACTTCGCTTTGACTTTGTACATTTTTCAGCGTTATCTTCTGAAGAAATATTGAAAGTAGAAGAAATGGTTAATAAAAAAATATTTGAAAACTTAACTATTTCTATCCAGGAGACTAGTATTGATGAAGCAAGAAAAATGGGTGCTGTAGCTTTGTTTGGTGAAAAATACGATAAAGTTGTCCGTGTAGTTACTATGGGTGACTATAGTATGGAATTATGCGGAGGAACTCACTTAAATAATACTGCACAAATAGGACTTTTTAAAATTATCAGCGAAACAGGAGTTGCAGCAGGAGTAAGAAGAATAGAAGCATTAACTGGGCAAGCTGCTCTTAATTATTACAGAGAACAAGAAGAGCTTCTTAATGAAGCAGCAGGTATTCTTAAAACTAACCCTAGCCAAATAATTAAGAGAATAACAAGCTTAATGGCTGAGCTAAAAGAGAGTCAAAAAGAAATTGAAAAGTTAAGAACTAAAAATGCAGGAGAAGCTATTGGTGATATTTTATCTAGAAAGAAGGACATTGAAGGAGTAGCTTTAATAACTGCAAGACTTGATGAATTAGACATGGCTGCTCTTAGAAATATGGGAGATAATCTTAAAAACAAAATTGGATCAGGGCTTATTGTACTTGCTTCTGGAAAAGACAATAAAGTAAGTTTTGTAGTAATGGCAACAGAAGATGTAATTAAAAAAGGTATTCATGCAGGAAACCTAATTAGAGAAATAGCTCAAATTGCTGGAGGCAGTGGTGGAGGACGTCCAAACATGGCTCAGGCAGGAGGAAAAGATGTATCTAAGATTGATGAAGCTCTTAGTAATGCAGAAGAAATATTAAGAAAACAGATTAATTAAAACGGCATTTTTAATGCCGTTTTTTTGTTTGAAAACATTCACAGTATTACTTATAATATAAATATTAGATAGTAATAAATTAACAAAAGGATGGAGAGATATACTAATGAAAAAATGCATTGCTATATTTTGTCTTATTATTTGTGTTTGTTTGACTTCCTGTGATAAAGGAAATATATATTCTAAAGAGAATGATAAAAATGCCGTTTTGGCGGCTAATTTTGATGAAGAAGAACTAATAAAAGAGCAAGAAGGTGATGAAGAGCCTCAAATTTATACAGTAAAAATGAGGGCTGTTGGAGATATAATGACCCATGATTATCAATTGGATGTTGCATATGATAAAAATGACAACTCATATAACTTTGATAAACAATTTGAGTTAATAAAAAAGTATATAGAAGAAGCAGATATAGCAATTGGCAATTTAGAATCAACTTTTGGAGGCAGTGAAAGAGGCTATAGCGGTTATCCCCAATTTAATAGTCCTGATTCTTTGGCTAATAGCTTAAAAGATGTTGGATTTGACATTCTAACAACGGCTAATAATCATTCTTTGGATACATATAGTGCTGGAGCTTTAAGGACTTTGGATGTTCTTGATAATGTAGGAATTGAACATGTAGGTACATATTCTAGCCAAGAAGCTAGGGATGAGATAAAAATAATGACAGTAAATAATATTTCTTTTGCTTTTTTTTCTTATACTTATGGAACCAATGGAATACCTATTCCTAAAGATAAGCCTTATTTAGTTAATTTAATTAATCTGGAAGAAATGAAAAAGGATATTCAAAAAGCTGAAGAATTGTCTCCTGATTTTATTGTTGTTTGTGTTCATTTTGGGAATGAGTATGAAAGATATCCAAATAATAATCAAAAACAAATTGTTGATGAATTATTTAATGCTGGGGCAGATATTATTTTAGGTAGTCATCCTCATGTTCTACAGCCTATGGAAACAAGAAAAGTTACAAGGCCTGACGGTAGTGTGGAAGATTGCTTTGTTATTTATTCTTTGGGCAATTTTATTTCTTCTCAAAGAAGCCCCTTAGATCCACCAAGGGATGCAGGCCTTATTTTAAATATAGACTTTGAAAAACTTGAAAATGAAAAGGCAAAAATAAAAACAATATCTTTTATGCCTACTTGGGTTCAGTTTAGTACAGTTAAGGCAAGGGGAATCATAAGAGTTGTAAGTAGTATTACACCAGAGGAAGAATTAGAAAAGCTCTTACTTCCTTATGAAATAAACAGATTAAAGGAAACAAAGCAATATACTCTTCAACATTTATTAGGAGAAAAAGAAAGAATAATTGAGGAAGATTTTTATATTTATAATTTATATTAGTTATTGACGAAAGCTAATGTATTGTGTATAATTAGGTATAGTGCTTTAATACTTTTCTCCGTTTATATGCATAAAGCACAACCTTGCTAGCCGGAGGGAGGGGAATTAATGTCAGAGGTTACCGTTAGGGAAAATGAATCTTTAGATAGTGCTTTACGTCGTTTTAAAAGAAACTGTGCTAAAGCCGGTATTATGCAAGAGATTCGTAAAAGAGAGCATTATGAAAAACCAAGTGTTAAACGTAAAAAGAAATCAGAAGCTGCTAGGAAAAAGAATAGATATTAATATAGAAAATTTGGCTAGATAGCATCTAGCATGAGATTTTATAAAGCCGAGCAGATAATAAAACAATTTCTATAATAGAAGAAATAAAATAAGTTGCGTAATACGCAACTTATTTTATTTTCTGGAAAATTTTTAAATAGTCTTCCATATCTATCTTCCAACATCTATCTTTCATCTCCTTACTATCTCTACTTACAACCGTCAATCTCAATCATTTATTTCCTTGAGTATCTACCTTTCAAGCTCTAATTTCTACCTTCTTACCTCTACTTTCCAACTTCCAACCTCTAACCTCATAATTAGTATGTCTTAAAACACTTTTTTTTGCATATTAATTATGAGAGGGAGGGACACAATTATGAAAAAGAAAAGAACTAAAAAACAAAAAAAAGAAGAGTTAGTTCAGCCTGTTAGCTTTAAAGAAAAAGTAACAAATATGCTTGAGCTCCCTAAAGAAGTAATTCTAAATTTTCCAGTTATTTCAATGGTAGGGAATGAAGAATTACATATTGAAAATTATAAAGGTATACTTGAGTATGATACAGAAAGAATAAGAATATATACTTCTAATGGAATAATAAGAATAGAAGGAAGAGCTTTATCATTAAAAACTATGACTATGGAAGAAATCCTTATCAAAGGTGTAATTATGAAAATAGAGTTTTTATTATAATTATGCTTTGAAATGCTTATTATTAAATTGGGGGGCCTTTATGTTTTTATCTATATGGAATTATTTAAGAGGCTATGTTACTATAGAAGTATCTGGTTTTTCAGTCGAGAGATTTATGAACTTAGCATCTCATAAAGGAATATATTTATGGGATATAAAAAAGTATAAAAGTAAGATCCAGATGAAGGTAAGCATTAAAGGATTTAAATTATTAAAAAATTGTGCAAGTAAGACCAAATGTAAAATAAAAATAGTAGAAAAGAGAGGCTGTCCTTTTTTTATTCATAAGTATAGAAAGCGAAAAGTCATGGCATCAGGAGTGCTGATTTTTTTCGGCTTATTATACTTTTTATCTTCATTTATTTGGCTTATTGAAGTTAAGGGGAATGAGAGAATTGACTCCCAAGATTTGATGAAAGCATTAAATGATTATGGCTTAAAAATCGGAATATTAAAGATGAAAGTTGATATAGATGAAGTTGAAGGATTTTTAAGAGATAGTTTTCCTGATATAGCTTGGACAGCAGTAGAAATAAAAGGTACTAAGCTTACAATAGAATTGACAGAAACAGTAGAGAAACCTTTAATCGTAGATAGGTCAACCCCTTGTAATTTAATTGCTCAAAAAACTGGTCTTATTGTGAGTATAACCACCAGATCAGGAACGCCAAAGGTAAAGGCTAATGATGTAGTAAAAAAAGGAGATTTGTTAGTTAGTGGAGAAATAATTTTAAAGGAAGATGAAGAAGGTGTAGAGAAAAAGTATGTTCATGCCGATGCGGACATAATTGCAAAAACAAGGTATGAATTAACATATGATCAAGACTTATATTATATAGAAAAACAGTATACAAATAATATTAAAAAACAATATGCGATAAAATTTTTGGATAAAGAATTTAAGTTATATAAAAAGGATATATCTTACAAATATTATGATAAAATTATAGATAGTAAACAATTATCTCTAACTAAATATTTTGCTTTACCTCTTTATAAAGTAACTTATGAATACAGGGAATATAATCCAATAAAACACAAAAGAACTATTGAAGAGGCAAAAAAAATAGCTGAGGAAGAAATTAAGAAAAAGTTGTTAGAAGATATTTCAAATAGAGCTGAAGTCTTAAATAGCGAAATTAAATATTATCCTAAGGAAGATATTTTAAGAGCAAAAGCAGTTTTTACAACTCTTGAACATATTGAAGAAGCTAAAGCAATCAGCAGGGAGGAAATTGATAATGGAACAGATAGAAAAGACACTACAGATACCAACTAATTATATATCTAAGATATTTGGAAAACTTGATGAAAATATAAAAATAATAGAGAGGGCATTTAGTGTTGAAATAATAAATAGGGGAGAGTATATTAAGATTATAGGAGAAGAAGAAGCTGTTAATAAGACTCTTAGAACCTTTAATCAATTAGTTATCCTGGCTCAAAAAAATGAGGAAATAACTATACAAAGTATTGAATATATAATTTCTTTAGTTAATGACAGCATTGAAAAAGAATATAGTCAGGTAAATTCTGACTTTATATGTATGACAGTGCAAGGCAAACCAATTAAAAGTAAAACTTTAGGACAAAAAAATTATGTTGATATGATAAGGAATAATACTGTAGTTTTTGGGGTTGGTCCTGCAGGAACAGGTAAAACTTATTTAGCAATGACCATGGCAATTGCAGCTCTTAAAAATAACGAAGTAAATAGGATTATTTTAACTAGACCCGCAATAGAAGCAGGTGAAAAATTAGGATTTTTGCCAGGAGATTTGCAAAGTAAGGTTGACCCTTATCTTAGGCCTTTATATGATGCTCTGTATGAGATAATGGGAGCAGAAGCATTTTTAAAAAACATGGAAAAAGGTATTATTGAAGTAGCTCCTTTAGCTTATATGAGAGGCCGAACCTTAGATAATTCCTTTATTGTCCTCGATGAAGCACAAAACACAACTCCTGAACAGATGAAGATGTTTTTAACCCGTATTGGTTTTGGTTCTAAGGCTGTAATAACAGGTGATATTACTCAAATTGATTTACCTACAGGAAAAAAATCTGGATTAGTTGAGGCAGTTAAGGTATTAAAAAATATTGAAGGAATTGGCATAGCACTTTTAACAAAAAAAGATGTAGTAAGACATCCTTTGGTACAAAAGATCATTCAAGCATATGAAAAATATGAAAATAAAAAAGGGATGAAAAGGTAGGAGATTATATTGAGCAGAAGGCGTTTTTTAAAAACAGCAATAGTCTTAATTTCTTTTTTATTAACTATATTTACTGTTTTAACTGGTGAGCATTTTAGGAAAACTGAGAAGATAGAATTAGGTTCAGTTGCGACAAAAAGATATACAGCACCTAGAAAAATAGAAAATATTTTTGCAACAGAAAGAAAAAGGGAAGAAGCAAGAAAGAGTATTGAGCCTTTATATAAAGAAGATCCTAAAATTAAAGAAGATGCCATTGCCAAATTAGAAGTATTATTTACAAAAATTAAAGAAGCAAAGGAATATATTGAAAAAGAAGATTCGACAGCTGATAACACAGTTAACAATGAAGATACAAATACTATAGAAAGTGAAAATAATATACAAGAAATAAGCAAAGAAGAAAAAATGCAGACAGCAATAGACTTATTAAGAACCCAATCTCCTATTCCATTATTAGACAAGCAATACAAACTTTTAATCGAAATGGAGCTAAATAATATTACAGAATTAAAGTCTAAATGTATTGATATTTTAGAATCGACATATGATATAGGTATAAGAGAGGAAACGAAAACAAAGACAATTTTGGATGTTAAGGGACAATTTGATGCTTTCTATACTGATGAGGAAACGAGTAACTTAGGATATGATATTGTTGCTTCTTTAATCCAACCTAATAATTTTATTGATGAAATTGCTACTAACAAAATGATAGAAGAAAGCCTAAAGCAAGTAGAACCAGTTATGATTCTTCAAGGGCAAAAGATAGTAGATGAAGGAGAAATTATTACTGAGGAGATTTACAGCATACTAGATAGCCTTGGTTATATTCAAAAGGACTTTAGAGAAGAAGCTATAAAGTATGTAGGAGTAATTTTATTAATTTGTTTACTACAGAGTTTTATTTATATTTACATATGGTTCTTTAACAAAACCATTATGAAAAGCTTAAGAAGTATGCTCTTACTGTTTTCAATATATTGTATTATTATCATAATTATTAGATCTATGACACCATTGCACTTTGCCTGGATTCCTATTCCTATAGCAGGAATGCTGTTAGCTGTATTGTTGGATGTTAGAATAGGAATTATTATTAATGGTTATATTTCAATAATTGGAGCCTTAATTAATAAAGAAGGAATAGATTTTTTAATGTTTTTTATTATAGTTGGCACCATTTTTCCTATTCTTGTTACGAATATCTATAAAAGAAGTAGAATTCTTTGGATGGGTTTTATAGCAGGAATGATTAGTGGAATTACTTTAATAAGCATTCAGTTTTTCTTGATTGGTGCTTATTCGGCAGAAATTATTTATTCGGGTTTTTATGGTATATTAAGTGGAGTTCTTGCTGTTATTATTACTGCAGGAAGTCTACCTTTCTGGGAAGTTGCTTTTGATGTGGTTACACCTATTAAACTAATGGAATTGACAAATCCAGACCAGCATTTATTAAAAAGACTATTAATAGAAGCTCCAGGAACTTATCATCACAGTTTGCTTGTGGCAAATTTAGCAGAAACAGCAGCTACTGATATAGGAGCAAATTCCTTATTAGCAAGAGTAGGGGGATATTATCATGATATTGGAAAACTGTCTTATCCTCAGTATTTTAAGGAAAATCAGATGATGGAAAATCCCCATGATTATATGGAGCCTTCAGTTAGTTCTAAAATCCTTCAACAACACATTAGTAACGGAATTAAAATTGCTTCGGAATATAAGTTACCAAGACCTATAAGAGATATTATCCGTCAACATCATGGGACAAGCATTATTCAATTTTTTTATTATAAAGCCTTAAAAAATAGTTCTGCTGAGGAAGTAAAAAAGGAAGATTATACATATCAAGGTATTATACCTCAAACAAAAGAAGCAGCACTTGTTATGCTTGCCGATACTGTTGAAGCAGCAGTACGCTCAATGGACCCTCAAAATAAAAATAAAGAAGAAACTGAAAAATTAATTAGAAAACTTATAAAAGATAAATTAGATGATGGACAATTAAATGACAGTGATCTTACCATAAAAGATATGGAAACAATTGTACAGTCTTTTATGAAAGTTTTTAACGGTATGTATCATGAAAGAATAAAATATCCTGATAAAATAGAGGAGAAAGAAAATGAATATTTTAATAGAAAACAACGAATTTCAGCTAAACGAGAATCTAAAAAGGCTAGTAAATGATGTAATAATTGAAGCTCTTAAGGAAGAAGCTTATCCTCTTGACGTAGAAGTGAGTATAACTTTTGTTAGTAATGCGGAAATAAGAAAATTAAATAAAGAATATAGAAATATGGATAAAGAAACTGATGTACTTTCTTTTCCCTTGTTAGAATTTGAGGACTCTGTGGATCTTGAAAACTCTGAAGAGTTTTCTTTAGAGGGCTTAGAGGAATATACCAATCCTGAAACAGGAGATTTAATGTTAGGAGATATTATTATTTCTTTTGAAAAGGCTAAGGAACAAGCAGAAGAATATGGCCATTCCCTTGAAAGAGAGATTGGATTTTTAGTTGCTCATAGTATGTTTCATTTGATGGGTTATGACCATATAGATGAAGAAGATGAAGAAATCATGTGTAAAAAACAAGAAAAGGTTCTTGAAGCCATAGGTCTTTCTAGATAAATTATTTGACATAAAAGGAGACCCAAGTATGAGAAAGTTAAAAAACTTTCGCGACTTCAAAGAGAATTTAAAATCTATGTTTAACGAAGACATCATTAAGAAAAGTTTTTTAGATTTAAGAAGGCTGTTTTTATCAGGGCTAGTATCAGTTTTGCCCATAGCTTTTACGATTTTTTCCATTAGCTTAGTCTTTAATTTTGCAGACAGACTTCCTAGGGAAATTATGGCAAAGATAATAGTCTTCTTTTTTTCACTATTTAATAAAGATATAACCTTTGAAGAAGCTAATATCCCTGGCTTAGGTCTTATTGCAGCTGTCTTTATTATTATGTTTGCAGGATATATTTCAGCTAATGTTATTGGTAGAAGTCTTTTAAAATCCATAGAAAACTGGATGTTTAAAATACCTTTAGTATCTAATATATATACTGCTTTTAGACAAATTATAGATACAGTATTTTTAAAAAAGAAAAGTACATTTAAAAGTGTAGTCCTTGTACAATTTCCCTATAAAGGAAGCTATAGTATTGGCTTTGTGACTACTTCTTCACCTTCTGAAATTTTAAGTATTAAAAAAGAAAACTTAGTCAATGTATTTGTCCCAACTACACCTAACCCGACTTCAGGCTTTTTACTAATGCTAAAAGAAGAAGACATTTATAAATTAAATATGTCTGTTGAGGATGCAATTAAGTTAATTGTTTCAGGAGGAATTTTATCTCCTTAGTAAATAATTAAAGATAAGAGGCGTGATAAATATGGATTATAATGAATTAATTAAAAAAGCAAATGAAGCTAAAGAAAATGCTTATGCTCCTTATTCAAACTTTAAAGTGGGGGCAGCAGTTTTAGCGGGGAGCGGGAAAATATATACTGGATGTAATGTTGAGAATGTTTCTTTTGGTGCAACAAATTGTGCAGAAAGAACTGCAATTTTTAAAGCAGTATCTGAGGGGGAAAAGGAAATAAAAGCTATTGCAATTATGAGTAGCTCTGGAAATTATACTTTTCCATGCGGTATTTGTAGACAAGTTATTTCAGAATTTTCTCATGACGCAGAAATAGTTTTGGCAAACGACAAGGGCGATATACATGTTTATCCAGTTGATGAAATATTACCCTGTGGATTTACGAAAGAAAACAGCAAAAACTTTAAAAAATAAGTCTTTGAAATATAATTGAAATATAAATGATATATAATTGAAATGGACATTGAAGCTACTACGTATTAAAATATAATTAAGTAAAGTCGAATGGTATTCATATAAGTACTTCCCCCCTTGTTAATTCAACAAAAACCCTGCGTAAGCAGGGTTTTTGTTTTTCAAAAATAAATTTTTAATAATATCTTTTTGAATCCATATATTCTTGAAGAAGTCTTGCTGTTTCTCCAAATCTTTGAAAGTGTACAATTTCTCTTTCCCTTAAGAATCGCAAAGCATCTGTAACTCCTGGATCGTCACTAAGCCTAATTAAATGTTCATAAGTTGCCCTGGCTTTTTGCTCGGCCGCCATATTTTCATAAATATTTGCAATGGGGTCACCTTTAGAATTAAAATATGTTGCTGTAAAGGGTGCTCCTGCTGCATTATGTGGGAAAGGACTTTTGCCATGATTAGCATAATGAGCAGCAAAAGGCGTTCCAGCAATTTTTGATTCAGGTAAATCTTTTACTAATTGATACACCATGGTACCAATCATTTCCCAATGCGCAAGTTCTTCGGTCCCAATATCCGTCAAAATCGCCTTAGCTTGGGGGATAGGCATAGTCCATACTTGGGTAAGATATCTTAAAGCAGCTGCTAATTCTCCATCTGCACCACCAAATTGTTCTATAATTAGTGAGGCAAGAGTAGGATTACAGCTTGAAACTTTTACTGGGTATTCTAACTTTTTTTCATATATCCACATGGCATATCCTCCTTACAATCGTAATCATCTTCCCAAGGCCAAGGGGTGAGGGCCCATTGCCAAGGATATTGACTTGGAGCATATCCAAAATTAGTCAAGGGGCCATATTGTCTTTCATACATTGCTTTTGCATTCATTAATTCCTGAGTAAGTCTGTTGTAATCTGCCAAAGCTTGCTGATGAGAAGGATGAGTATCTAAAAAAAGATTAAGCTCAATTACTGCAAACTCTAGCTCTTGAATTTTTCTTAAAAATTCTTTCCGGCTTATATTCATATATTTACCTCCTCTAATTTCTTTTTTGCATATAGGGCTGATAAAGATTGGGGAATAAGGTTCCCTTTTTTAAAGCTTCATTTAAGGGAAAAAGCCTTTCATAAGGTTGATCAGGAACATAAGCCCTAGCCAGTTGGATTTCTGGAGGCATATTATACATGGGCATTGCCATAGGATTTGGATAGGGATTAGCCATATTCATTGGGGCATTTGGATTAGGGATGGCTTGCATAGCATTCACTCCTTGATTTCTATTTTCCATATATCTTATACATGAATGTTAAAAAATGTGAATAGGCATAAAGTTTTTTATATTACAAAATGATTGTAACTATGCCTGTAAAATTATATAATTAAAATTGGTTTAACTATTTAGCCATTTCATTTTTTACAAATAATAAGGGTTAATAAAATTAATTATTTTAAGATTTATAAATTATCATCTATATAAAACTGTAATTAAGATTTATAAATTATCATCTATATAAAACTGTAATAAAGAAATACTATAGTAAAAAACAAAGGAGGAATAGAATTGTCTTTAGGATTTCGTTCAGGTTTTGTAACTATTATAGGAAGACCTAATGTAGGCAAATCAACTCTAATGAATCAATTGGTTGGAGAAAAAGTAGCTATTATGTCTGATAAACCTCAGACTACTAGAAATAAGATTCAAAGTATATTAACAAGAGAAGACTTTCAAGTAATATTTATAGATACTCCTGGTATTCATAAGCCAAAGCATAAATTAGGCCAGTACATGGTAAAGGCAGCTAAAAATACCCTTAATGAAGTAGATTTAATATTACTAATTGTAGAACCTTCAAAAGTGGTGGGTAAAGGAGATAAATTTGTCATAGAACAATTAGAAGATATTAAAACTCCCGTTATTTTAGTTATTAATAAAATTGATACAATAGATAAACAAGATTTATTGGAAATAATAGATGTTTATAAGGACTTGTACAATTTCTCTGAAATAATTCCTGTTTCGGCATATACGGGAGAAAATTGTGATAATCTTTTAAAAGAGATATGCAATAAATTACCTGAAGGACCGCAGTATTTTCCTGAAGACATGATAACAGATCAGCCCGAAAGGCAGTTGGTAGCAGAACTAATCAGGGAAAAAGCTTTACATTTGTTAGAACAAGAAATTCCACATGGAATTGCCGTTGAAATTGAAGCAATGAGAAAAAGAGATAATAAAGATATTGTTGATATAAATGCAGTTATTTATTGCGAAAGAGATTCCCATAAAGCAATAATTATCGGTAAAAAAGGAGCTATGTTAAAAGAAATAGGAAGTAAATCACGATATGAAATAGAAAGACTTTTAGGTTCAAAAGTATATCTAGAGCTTTGGGTAAAGGTAAAGAAAAATTGGAGGGATGACTCCTTTAGCTTGAAAAATTTTGGCTTTGATTCAAAAAATATTTGAAAAAGAAACAGCTCTATACTACAATAAAATAGTGTAATGAAATGGGGTGAAGTCATGGAAAAAGAACTTTTACTAGAAAAAATAAAGGCATCTCTTCAAAAAGGAGACAGTAGGGAATTATTTGAAAAGATAGAGGATTTACATCCTCCAGATATAGCAGAAATATTACCAGATTTAAAGGAAGAGGAACAAAAATTATTGTTTAAACTTCTCCCCCATGATATTGCTGCAGAAGTATTAAATGAAGTAGATGGAGATACTTTTGCATCTGTTCTTGATAATCTTACTGAAGAAAAGACGACTGAGATATTAGATGAAATGTCTTTGGACGACGTGGCTGATATTCTAGGAGAATTATCCGAAAGTGAGCAAACAAAGATAATAGAGTATTTTGACCATGATGATGCCACTGATATCCGTGACTTGATGCAGTATAATGAAGATACTGCCGGTGGTATTATGACCACTGAATTTATTTCTGTAAGAGAAGATATGACAATAGATCAGGCAATTGAAGAATTAAGACATATGGAAAAAGATGCAGAGACAATATACTATGTCTATGTTACGGACTATATTGGAGTTCTTGTAGGGGTTTTATCTCTTAGAGAAATTATTATGAGTCCTCCTGATTTACTTGTCTCAGAAATAATGCAGAGTAATGTAATATATGTAAATGTTAATACAGACCAAGAAGAGGTTGCAAAACTTGTTGCAAAGTATGACCTTCTAGCTATTCCAGTAGTTGACAATGAAACTATCTTACAAGGGATTATTACAGTTGACGATATCCTTGATGTTATTGAAGAAGAAGCTACCGAGGATATCTTTAGAATAGCAGGTACTGGAGAAATGGAATATGACGAAAATGATACAGTAGCTGCTCATTTAAAATCTTCGGTAAAATCAAGACTTCCTTGGCTTATGATTACTTTAGTAGGAAGCTTTATAACAGGGGCTGTTATTTCAGGTTTCGAAAGCCAAATAAGTTCTAATGCTGAGTTGGTTAAGTTTATGCCTGCTTTAACAGGAATGGGAGGTAATATCGGTACCCAGTCTTCAACCTTGACAGTAAGAGGAATTGCTACAGGGAAAATTAATACTAAGGAAATATCTAAAATTTTACTTAGAGAATCTGCAGTAGGTATATTTATTGGTATTATATGTGGTATTTGTATTAGTTTAGTTGCTGGCCTTATCTTTAATCAACCTCAATTAGGTCCTATTGTTGGTATTGCAATGGCAGCCAATATGTTAACTGCTTCTACAATTGGAACCTTGGCACCCTTAGTATTTAAAAATGTTGGAATTGACCCTGCTGTTGCTTCAGCACCATTTATTTCAACTACTATTGATATTACAGGAAATATTATATATTTTAGTTTAGTTAAATTGTTAACTGGAATATAATAAAAGTTTTTGTCAAGGTATGTTAAGTTGGTAAGTTTTTTGCAGTATATTAAGAGATGATGAGGAAACCCTATTAGTATCAAATTAAGAATAGGGGGACTCAATATGTCAGATAAATTATTTTGGAATTTATTTAAGAAAACAGGAAATATAGAAGCTTATTTAGCTTTAAAAGAGTATGATAATAATCTTTTTAATACAGAAAGTTCTAAGGAGTTATCTCCTGAAATAGATAAAGATATAAAGTTTGATAGAAAAGAGAAGTAATAATGAGACAGTTTAAAACAAAAGGTATTATATTAAGAGAAGTATATGTGGGAGAGTCAGATAAAATACTTAAGATATTTACAAAATCAAAAGGAAAAATTTCTGTTTCTGCAAAAGGGGCAAAAAAACATAAAAGCCCTTTGATTGCAGGGAGTCAGTTATTCTCTTATTCCGACTTTTTAATATATTCAGGAAGAAACTACAATATTATACAACAAGTAGAGGTAATTAAGTCCTTTCACGGCATAGGGAAAGATATCTTTAAATTAACCTATGCTTCTTATTTTTTGGAGCTTCTCGATGCTGTAACTCAAGAAGAAGAAGCTAATGAAAAACTGCTTCTTCTTATCCTAAAAACTCTTTCTATCTTAGAAAAGACTAATAGAAATCCTAGATTAATTTCTGTTATATATGAACTTAGAATAATGTCTTTAATTGGATATATGCCTCAAGTTACAGAATGCGTAAATTGTGGAAGCCAAGAAAACATTAACAGTTTTGATGTAAAAATGGGAGGTATAGTTTGTGATAATTGTAGGAATGAAGATAATCATCCTTACAAACTATCTCAAACTGCTTTATATACTCTTAAGTACATAATGCATTCTGATTTATCAAAATTATTTAATTTTGAACTAGATGAATTTATTTTAAGGGAGCTAGAAGAGATATCAAAAAGTTATATATCCTATCATATTGAAAAAGAATTTAAGACTTTAGATTTTATAAAAACAATTTCAATAGATTTGTGATTAACGATATTGACAAATCTAATGTAATTTGCTAGATTAATGATAATCTAATAATAATTTGCGATGATAAAGAAGAGTAGCTATTTTACTTTCTTTTCAGCGAACTGGAGATGGTGTGAGTCCAGTAGAAAGATTTAGTGAAGGGAGCTTTGGAGCAGATTTTATTTAATTGAGAGGATGCCTTGCATCAATAAGGGTGGAACCGCGGAAGAATAATCTTTCGTCCCTTATACAGATGTTAGGTTTTTTTATTGCTTAAAATTATAAAATACTTTTAGATTAAAAAAAATTAGCTTTAATAAACGCGGCTAAGTCGTCGTTTTTTATAATATAAAAATTTTGATTAGGAGGCAGTAAATAATGGAAAAATCAATGGAACAAATTGTTTCATTAGCTAAATCAAGAGGCTTTATCTATCCAGGTTCTGATATTTACGGTGGTTTATCTAATACTTGGGATTACGGGCCTTTAGGTGTAGAGTTAAAGAACAATGTAAAAAAAGCTTGGTGGAAAAAATTTGTTCAAGAAAGCCCATATAATGTAGGTGTGGATTGTGCTATTTTAATGAATACAAAAGTATGGGAAGCTTCAGGACATATTGGAGGTTTTAATGACCCTCTTATGGACTGTAAAGAATGTAAAGAGAGATTTAGAGCTGACCAATTGATAGAAAGTTATTTAAAAGATAATGAAATAGATCTTTCTGTTGATGGTTGGGATAATGCTAAAATGAAGGTATATATTGATGAAAATCAAATTAAATGTCCAAGTTGTGGGGCACATAACTTTACAGATATAAGACAATTTAATCTTATGTTTAAAACTTTCCAAGGTGTTACAGAGGATTCAAAAAACTTAGTATATCTTCGTCCTGAAACAGCTCAAGGTATTTTTGTTAATTTTAAAAACGTTCAAAGAACAACTAGAAAAAAGATTCCTTTTGGAATAGCTCAAATTGGAAAATCCTTTAGAAATGAAATTACTCCAGGTAACTTTATTTTCCGTACCAGGGAATTTGAACAAATGGAGTTAGAGTTTTTCTGTGAGCCAGGGACAGATTTAGAATGGTTTAAATACTGGAAAGACTATTGTAAAAATTGGCTTTTATCATTAGGAATGAAAGAAGAACATCTACGAATGAGAGACCATTCAGAAGAAGAATTATCTCACTATAGTAATGCAACTACTGATATTGAGTTTTTATTTCCTTTTGGATGGGGTGAGCTATGGGGTATAGCAGATAGAACGGATTTTGATTTAAAACAGCATCAAGAGCATTCAGGGGAAGACATGAGTTATTTTGATCCTAATTCAAATCAAAAGTACATTCCTTATTGTGTTGAACCTTCTGTTGGTGTAGACAGAGTAACTCTTGCATTCTTATGTGAAGCTTATGAAGAAGAAGAACTACAAGATGGGGATAAAAGAACTGTATTAAGATTCCATCCTGCTATAGCACCAATTAAGGCTGCAGTTTTACCATTATCTAAAAAACTTTCAGATTCTGCGTATAAAGTTTATGAAAAATTGTTAAAACTATTTAATGTGGAATTTGATGATAGTGGCAGTATTGGAAAACGTTATAGAAGACAAGATGAAATAGGAACACCATTTTGTATTACTTATGATTTTGATTCCCTAGAAGATAATTCTGTTACAATTAGAAATCGTGACACGATGGAACAAGAAAGAATAAAAATTGATGATTTGGAAGATTATTTAAAAAATAAAATAAACTTTTAAATCTTATCAAAAAAAATTTCAATTTACCCTATTCTTTTTAAGGTTTTATGATATAATTATTACGGTTGAATAGACAAAACATGACAAGTTACATAGACAAGACATATTTTTCGGAGAAAAATAGTTTTGTTTATTCTACGAAAGAATAATAAAAATTAATATACAGGAGGTTAATTAGAATGAGCAAAAAGTATGTTTATATGTTCAGCGAAGGCGATGCATCTATGAGAAATTTACTTGGAGGTAAGGGTGCAAATCTTGCTGAAATGACAAAAATGGGATTACCAATTCCACAAGGTTTCACAGTAACCACAGAAGCTTGTAATAAATACTACGATGATGGTAAGAAGATAGCTGATGAAGTTGTAGAACAAATTAAAGATTGCTTAGCTAAATTAGAAGAAATATCTGGTAAAAAATTTGGAGATTCTAAAAATCCTTTATTACTATCCGTTCGTTCAGGTGCAAGAGCTTCTATGCCCGGTATGATGGATACAATTTTAAACTTAGGTTTAACTGACCAAGCTGTTGAAGGTATTGCAGAATCTACTCAAAATCCTCGTTTTGCATATGACTCTTACAGAAGATTTATTCAAATGTTTTCAGATGTTGTTATGGAAATAGCAAAATCAAAATTTGAAAGTATACTTGACGAAGTTAAAGAAAGTAAAGGCGTAAGCGATGACTCTGCTTTATCAGCAGAAGACATGAAAGATATTGTTGCTAAATTTAAAGCTATTTATAAAGAAGAAAAAGGGGAAGACTTCCCACAAGATCCATATGAGCAATTAATGGCAGCTGTTACTGCAGTATTCCGTTCTTGGAATAATCCTAGAGCAATTGTTTACAGAAGAATGAATGACATACCAGGTAACTGGGGAACAGCTGTTAACGTTCAAATGATGGTATTTGGTAATATGGGAGAGACATCTGGTACAGGTGTAGCATTTACTAGAAACCCTGCAACTGGAGAAAAAGAAATCTTTGGTGAGTATTTAATTAATGCACAAGGTGAAGACGTTGTTGCAGGTATTCGTACTCCAAAACCAATCAAAACTTTAGAAGAAGATATGCCTGAAGCATATAAACAATTTATGGAAATTGCTCAAACTCTAGAAAACCATTATAAAGATATGCAAGATATGGAATTTACCATTGAAAATAAAAAGTTATACTTCCTTCAAACACGTAATGGTAAAAGAACTGCAAAAGCAGCATTAAAAATAGCTGTTGATTTAGTAGACGAAGGTTTAATTAATGAAGAAGAAGCTTTACTAAAAGTTGATCCAAAACAATTAGACCAACTTCTTCACCCAGCTTTCGATGCAGATGCATTAAAGAAAGCTCAACCATTAGGAAAAGGACTTCCTGCATCTCCTGGAGCTGCTGCAGGTAAAGTATACTTTACTGCAGAAGATGCTAAAAATGCAAAAGAAGCAGGAGAAAGAGTTATCTTAGTTCGTCTTGAAACATCTCCTGAAGATATTGAAGGAATGGCAGCAGCAAGAGGTATTTTAACAGTACGTGGTGGTATGACTTCTCACGCTGCAGTTGTTGCAAGAGGAATGGGAACATGCTGTGTATGCGGTCTTGGTGAAATTATGATTAATGAAGAAGAAAAATTCTTTACCTTAGGCGGAAAAACAATCCGTGAAGGAGATTATATATCTTTAGATGGTTCTACTGGTAATGTTTATGGAGAAGATATTCCTACAGTAGATCCTGAAATATCCGGAGATTTTGCTAAATTTATGGCATGGGCTGATAAAGTAAGAAAACTTCAAATCAGAACAAATGCAGACACACCTAAAGATGCTAGAAATGCAATAGAATTTGGTGCTGAAGGAATAGGATTGACTCGTACAGAGCATATGTTCTTCGAAGAAGACCGTATTCCAAAAGTACGTAAAATGATTTTATCAAAAACTGAAGAAGATAGAAGAAAAGCACTAGATGAGTTACTTCCAGTACAAAGAGAAGACTTTGCTGGAATTTTCGAAGCAATGGAAGGACGTCCTGTAACTATCCGTCTTCTTGACCCACCACTTCATGAATTCTTACCTCATGAAGATGATGATATCAGAGCTTTAGCAAAAGACATGGGAATTACTTTTGAAGAATTAAAAGCAACTGTTGAATCCTTACATGAATTCAACCCAATGATGGGTCATAGAGGATGTCGTTTGGCTGTATCATATCCTGAAATTGCAGAAATGCAAACTAGAGCAATTATTGAAGCTGCTGTAGCAGTTAAAAAGAATAAAGGATATGATGTAGTTCCTGAAATTATGATTCCATTAATAGGAGAAATTAAAGAATTACAATTTATTAAATCTGTTGTTGTACAAACAGCTGACGAAGTAATCAAAGAAGCAAATGTAGATTTAGAATATAAAGTGGGTACTATGATTGAAATCCCAAGAGCAGCAGTTACTGCAGACCAAATTGCACAAGAAGCAGAATTCTTCTCATTTGGAACAAATGACTTAACTCAAATGACCTTTGGATTCTCAAGAGACGATGCTGGTAAATTCTTAGAAGATTACTATGAAAAACAAATTTATGAATCTGATCCATTTGAGAGATTAGACCAAACTGGTGTAGGTGCATTAGTAGAAATTGCAGTTGAAAAAGGTCGTTCAACTAGACCAGATATTAAATTAGGAATTTGTGGAGAGCATGGTGGAGATCCTTCATCAATTGAATTCTGTCATAAATTAGGTTTAGATTATGTATCATGTTCACCATTTAGAGTGCCAATTGCAAGATTAGCTGCGGCACAAGCTCAAGTAAATAATCCTAGATAATAAATATTAAAAAAAAGGGTATTGCCTTAAATTAAAGGGTAATACCCTTTAATTATTAATAAAGCTTTTTTATTTTAGGTGTTTTGAAGGATTTTGAAAAAAGATGTAGTATATATTAGATATAGAGAACTTTAATATTTATTAAAAATAGGTGGTGACTTCTTTGCTTCTTAGGGAGATTCAAGAAAAAAAAGAATATGATTTATTAAGTCCCTATGCAACAAAAGCTGCAGAGAGTAAAGGAAGACTTCTTGACGAAGAAAAATGTAGCATTAGGACAGACTTTCAAAGAGATAGGGATAGAATCATACATTGTAAATCCTTTAGAAGATTAAAACATAAAACACAAGTTTTTATTACTCCAGAAGGAGATCATTATCGTACAAGACTTACTCATACTTTAGAGGTTGCACAAATTGCAAGAACCATAGCAAAAGCTTTATTTTTAAATGAAGATTTGACTGAAGCTATTGCTTTGGCTCATGACCTTGGGCACACTCCTTTTGGTCATGCAGGGGAAGAAATATTAAATGAAGTATGTCCCCTTGGCTTTAAACATTATGAGCAAAGTCTTAGAGTAGTTAATTTTCTTGAAAAGAACGGTAAAGGATTAAATCTTTCCTGGGAAGTTCGTGATGGAATATTAAATCATCCTAGCAAAGGAAGCCCAGGTACTTTAGAGGGAAAAATTGTTCAAATTTCAGATAAGATTGCTTATATAAATCATGATATTGATGATGCCATACGAGGGCAAGTATTAAGAGAAGAAGAACTGCCAAAAGATTGCATTGAAGTCCTAGGAAAAACTTTTACAGAAAGAATTAACACAATGATCCATGATATTGTTGAGAACAGTATAAATAAGCCTTATATTAAAATGAGTCCTGAAGTAGAAGAAAGTATGAAGAAATTAAGAAAATTCATGTTTACTAATGTATACATAGGTTCAAAGGCAAAGGAGCAGGAGGAAAAAGCACAGTATATTGTAAAAGAACTTTATAATTATTTTATTAATAATCCTTCTGATATTCCCGAAGATTTTTATTTGATTTATGAAGGCAAAAATGAAGATTTGGAAAGAATAGTTTGTGATTATATTGCAGGGATGACAGATAGGTATGCTATAAATAAATACTGTGAAATATATGTACCCTCATCATGGAGCATTTATTAGGAGGGAATTAATGTATAAGACCCGGATTATTATTGATGGTGATAGCTGTCCGGTTATTAATATAATCGAAAAAGTATCAAGAGAATATAATATTGAGGCTATTTTATTCTGTAGTTATTGCCATATACCTAATGAAAAATATAATATGGAGTACAAAATTGTAGATTCAGAGCCTCAGGCAGCAGATATGGCAATTATAAATTTTATTGATAAGGATGATATTATTGTTACACAGGATTATGGTTTAGCTGCCTTGGTTTTATCCAAGGGTGCAAGTGCAATTTCAACTAATGGATATATATATTTAAATGAAAAAATGGACATTCTATTGTATAATAGGCATCTATCTGCTGAGATTAGAAAAATGAAAGGAAGGGTAAAAGGCCCTCCTAAAAGAAAAGAAAGTGATAATTTCAAATTTGAGCAAAATTTAATAAAACTTATAAAAGAAAAGAAACTTGTTCAATAAATATTTATTTCAATCTAATTTTTTATGTATATTAAACAAATTTTTTTAATTAGGCATTATAAAAAAGGATTTAAAGAAATTATGTCGAAAAATATATGTTAGCACGAAAGATAGGGGAGCAACATGTATTATCCAGAAGAAATAATTGAAGAAATCCTCAGCCGGAATGATTTGGTTGATGTAGTTTCTGAATATGTAAGGTTAAAAAAACAAGGTAGTTCTCATTTTGGATTATGTCCTTTTCATAATGAGGACACGCCGTCTTTTTCAGTAAGTCCTGATAAGCAAATGTATTATTGCTTCGGATGTCAGTCAGGAGGAAATGTTTTTACATTTATTATGCAAATGGAGAACTACAGCTTTGTAGACGCTGTTAAGTACTTAGCTGCTAGAGCTAATATTGATTTGCCGCAAGCAGAATACTCTGAGGAAGTTAAAAAAGAGCTAAAGGAAAGAGAAATTGTTCTCAATATACACAAAGAAACTGCTAAATATTTTTATTCAAATTTACAATCTCAAAGGGGAAAGCTAGCAGATGAATATTTGCGGTCTAGAAAAGTTAAAGATAAGATACGGAAACTGTTCGGAATAGGTTATGCAAATGCCGATTATGCGGATTTATATAAGTATTTATTATATAAAGGTTATAGCGAAGAAATGATGTTAATAAGTGGTTTAATCATCCCGCGGAAAAAGGGAAAAGGTTATATTGACAGATTTAGAGATAGGATAATGTTTCCTATATTTGATGTTCATAACAATATAATCGGATTTGGTGGAAGAGTATTAGATGACAGTCTGCCTAAATATATGAATTCTCCAGAGACTATTCTATTTGACAAAAGTAAAAACCTGTATGGCTTAAATTATGCTAGAACTGCCAAGGAAGAGAATATTTTAATTGTAGAAGGTTATATGGATGTTATTTCTTTATACCAAGCAGGATTTAAAAATGTAGTAGCGTCCTTGGGGACAGCATTTAATTATCAGCATGCTGCTTTATTAAAGCGTTATACCAATGAAGTAGTATTGGTTTATGATAGCGATGCTGCAGGAATTAAAGCTGCCTTAAGAGCAATGCCTATTTTATCTTCTGTTGGTTTAAAAATAAGGGTACTGCAAATTCCGGGAGAAAAAGATCCTGATGACTTTATAAAGGAAAAAGGTGCAGAAGCATTCCGGGATTTAATTATGAAAGCATTAAGTTCAGTTATGTTTCAAGTTAACCTAATAAAGAAAAAATACGATATCGAAGATGTAGAACAAAAAATACAGTTTACTATGGAAGTTGCTAACATACTATCAAAATTAAATAATTCTATTGAAATGGAAGTTTATTTAACACAAATTGCAGAAGAGACAGGGATATCAAAAGAATCAATTTTCGAAGAAATTAAGAAGGCGAGAGAAAGAAATAAAAGAATTAATAGGCATAATAAATTTTCTAGTTTGCCAAATGAATCTAAAGAAGAGCAAAAGAGTTCAATTTCTAATAGAATAGATGAAAAAGATGGATTGTATAAAGCACAGTTAAATATTCTTAGAGTAATAAGTAAAAATGAGTCTATTTTTCAAATAATAAAAGAGCATTTATCATTTTCTGAATTTATTGATCCAACTTTTTCAAAGGCAGCTATGTTAATTTATCAAGCATACGATAAGGACAATAGTATAGAAGCTGCTAAGATAATTAATCATTTCGAAAGTGTAGAAGAGCAAAATCAAGTTTCTTTCATATTTAATGAAGAAAAAAATGATGATAAGGAATACGATGTTGAAAAAGCAATAAACGATCAGATAAAACTCATTAAAAAAGCAAATATTGATTTAAAAAGTAGAACTACTACGGATATATATGAAATACAAGCTCTTATAGAGCAAAAAAAGCAATTAGAAAAGTTGTATATTAACATTATAAGTGGTTAAAATAGTAGACAGGAAAGGAAGGAATCTGCGTGAAAACAGGCGAACAAAATAAATTTTTGACACGTTTGAAAGAATTAGTCGCATTAGCTAAACAAAAAAAGGGTGTCCTTGAATACAAAGAAATAATGGATTATTTTTCCGATATGGAATTAGAACCGGAAAAAATCGAGAAAATATATGAATACTTAGAAAGACAAAATATTGATGTCTTAGGCATTATAGAAGATGAGGAAGAAGAAGTCATAGAAGATGAATTAGACTTAAGTCTTCCTGAAGGGATTAATATTGATGATCCGGTTCGAATGTACTTAAAAGAAATAGGTAAAGTTCCTCTTTTAACAGCAGAAGAAGAAATTGAATTGGCAATTAGAATGGAAAATGGTGACGAGGAAGCAAAAAGAAAGCTTGCAGAAGCTAACTTAAGATTGGTTGTTAGTATTGCCAAAAGATATGTTGGCCGAGGTATGCTATTTTTGGATTTAATCCAAGAAGGTAATTTAGGTCTTATTAAAGCTGTAGAAAAATTTGATTACCGCAAAGGATTTAAATTTAGTACATATGCGACATGGTGGATTCGTCAAGCTATTACAAGAGCAATTGCAGACCAAGCACGAACAATCCGCATACCTGTTCATATGGTAGAAACAATTAATAAATTAATACGGGTGTCCAGACAATTGCTCCAAGAGTTGGGCCGGGAGCCTCAACCTGAAGAAATTGCAAAAGAAATGGACATGCCTGTTTCAAAGGTTCGTGAAATTATTAAAATAGCACAAGAACCTGTTTCCTTGGAAACTCCTATTGGAGAAGAGGAAGATAGTCATTTAGGAGATTTCATTCCTGATGAAGATGTGCCAGTACCTTCTGAAGCAGCAGCTTTTACTCTTTTAAAAGAACAGCTTATAGATGTTTTAGATACCCTAACAGATAGGGAACAAAGGGTTCTAAGACTTAGATTTGGTTTAGATGATGGCAGGGCAAGAACTTTAGAAGAAGTAGGAAGAGTATTTAATGTGACAAGAGAAAGAATTAGACAAATTGAAGCTAAGGCCCTGCGAAAGCTTAGACATCCTAGTAGAAGTAAAAAATTAAAAGATTATTTAGAATAGAAGTTGACTGCAATCAACTTCTTTTTCTTAATTAAGAAATTTATTAAAAAGATATCATATTATTGACGAATTATTGTAGGAGGAGTCTATGAATTTATCAAAACGCCTATTTGCAGTAGCAAAAGAAGTTCCCCCAAATTCTAAAATTGCAGATATAGGAACAGACCATGCTTATTTGCCCATTTATTTGTTTAAGAATAAAAGGATCAAAAAAGCAATTGCTTCTGATATTAACAAGGGACCTCTTGAAAAAGCCAATAATAATATTATCAAAAATAATGCAGATGCAATTATTGAAACAAGATTAGGAAATGGCCTGGAAGTCTTAAAAGAAAATGAAGTGGACACGATTATTTTAGCTGGTATGGGTGGAATGCTTATTATCGATATTCTTAAGAAAAGGCCAGATATTCTTAAATCTATAAAAAGGCTTATACTTCAAGCTCAATTGGATCAAAAAGAACTAAGAAAATATTTGCATAGCATTAATTATAAAATAATTAATGAACAGCTTGTTTATGAAGAAAACAAATACTATTGGATTATCACATCAGAAGCAGGCAAAGAAAAGTATGAGAAAGAAATATTTTATTTATATGGTAAAATACTTATTGAAAAAAAAGATCCCCTATTAAAACAGTACATAAAAGAAGAAATAAATAAGTTAAATAATCTATTAAGACTGCTAAATGAATCTTTAACTAATCATGCTATAAAAAGAAAAAAGGAAATCGAAAAAGATATTAAACTTTGTGAAGAGGTGCTAAAATGGCTGTAAAGTGTAAAGATATTATTAGAAAAATGAATGATTTAGCTCAAGAAAATTTAGCAGAAGAATGGGATAACGTTGGTTTATTAATAGGAGACCCTGAAGAAGAAATAAATACTGTTTTAGTTGCTTTAGATGCTGTTCCAGAAGTAATTGATGAAGCTATAAAATTAAAAGCTGATTTAATAATTACCCATCATCCTTTAATATTTAAAGCTATAAAATCCATTACAAGGGATAAGCCCTTAGGGGAAAGTATTTATAACCTCATACAAAACAACATTGGTCTATATAGTGCCCATACCAATCTTGATATTGCCTATGGGGGTACAAATGATACACTAGCAAAATTATTGGAGCTAGAAAATATATCCTTACTAGAAGAAATTTTTGAAGTGGAAGACGGAAAATACGGTATGGGAAGGATAGGAACATTAAAAAAGCCTCTTAAGCTTAAGGATTATGCATTATTTGTTAAAGAGCGCTTAAGTCTTCCTAGTGTACGCCTTGTAGGAGATATAAATAAGATCATAAATAAAGTAGCAATTACAACAGGAAGTGGAATATCTTATCTAAAATCTGCTATAATGAAAAAGGCAGATTTGTTTATAACAGGAGACATTAAATTTCATGATGCTCAAGAAGCTCTTAAATACGGTGTTAGCCTTTTAGATGCTGGTCATTATGGAACAGAAGTAATTATAGTAAATGTTATTAAGAATTATTTGGAAAGCGTACAAGATGAGAATTTTAAATTTAATATAATTGTTTCAAAAACTAATGGAGAACCTTTTATAACATTATAATTGTTTGAATTATATTATAATTGTAGTAAAGGTAGAACTATTATTATTGTTAGATGGAAGGAGAATAGATATGACTAAAAGTACTAGTAATAATCTCGTTAAAATAACTTTTCCAAATGGTGAAGTTGAAACTTATACAAAAGGAATTAAACTAGAAGACATAGTAAAAGAAAAGCAACCTAATCATAAACATACTATAGTTGCTGCTAAAATTGACAATAGGATTAAAGAATTAAGAAATGAAATTAATGAGGATTGTAAATTAGAATTCATAGATTTAACCAGTGCTGATGGCATGAGAATTTACCAAAGAAGTTTGTCTTTTTTACTCTTTTATGCTGTAAGAAAAATAATTGAAAATGGGAATGTTATCATACATCACTCTATGGGTTCGGGCTTTTTTTGTGAGTTAATAGGGGTAGATGATATAACAGAAGAATTACTAAATAAAATCGAAAACAAAATGAAAGAAGTTGTAAAACAAGATCTTCTCTTTAACAAAATGTCTATTCCATTAGACGAAGCTATGAAAATATTTGAAGAAAATGGAATGGATGATAAGAGAAACTTATTTAAATATAGAAGATCTTCTATGGTTAATTTATATGAATTGGGTGGAATTAAAAATTACTTTTATGGATATATGGTGCCTAGTACGGGATTTCTAAAACATTTCGGTTTAATTATGCATGGTTCAGGATTTATTTTGCAGTTTCCTACAATTAAAGAGCCAGCTAAGGTACCTGAATTTGTACCATCACCTAAACTAGCTCAAATTTTTCAAGAATATAAAAATTGGGGAAAAATTTTAAGAGTAGATACTGTAGGTGCCTTAAACGATGTTATAGCAAACCAAGGAATAGGTTCTTTAATTAGAATATCTGAAGCTCTTCATGAAAAGAAGATTGCACAGATTGCTGATATGATTACAGAAAGAGGAGATTCCATAGCAGTTGTTTTAATAGCTGGACCTTCTTCTTCAGGTAAGACAACCTTTGCTCAAAGGCTTTCAATTCAACTTAGGGTAAATGGTATGAGACCTCATACTATTTCTATAGACGACTATTTTGTTAATAGAGAATTTACTCCTAGGGATGAAAATGGAGAATATGATTTTGAGTCTTTAGAATCTATAGACGTAGAACTCTTTAATAATGATTTAAAGAAATTAATAAATGGAGAACTTGTAGAAATTCCTTCTTTTAATTTTAAGACAGGAAAAAGAGAATATAAAGGCAGAAAAATAAAAATGGAAAAAAGCGATATCCTTATAATAGAAGGAATTCACGGGCTTAATGAAAGATTAACAAGAGATATCCCAAAAGAAAATAAATTTAAAATATATATCAGTGCCTTAACACAATTAAATGTTGATGATCATAATAGAATACCTACAACAGATACAAGGCTACTGCGAAGAATTGTAAGGGATAATCAATATAGGGGGACTAGTGCAGAAAGAACTATTGAATTATGGCCTTCTGTAAGAAGAGGAGAAGAAAAAAACATATTCCCATATCAAGAAGAAGCAGATGTTATGTTTAATTCGGCCCTAATTTATGAACTATCCATATTAAAGCAGTATGCTGAACCTTTGCTTTTTAGAATAGAACCACAATCTCCTTGTTATTCAGAAGCAAAAAGGTTATTTAAATTCTTAGATTATTTTCTAGGGGTAAGCAGTGAATCTGTACCACAAAATTCTATTATTAGAGAATTTATTGGAGGTAGCTGCTCCCATTAAAAGTTATTACTATTATGTAAACAAATTACAATTGATTCTTATAAATAAGCATGTTATTATAATATAGGAAAAACAAATATATAATGAGTAAGTCGTACGGTCGCAAGTGCAGTACCGAAAGGTCGTACTTGAGGAAAGTCCGAGCTCCATAGAGCAGGGTGCTGGGTAATACCCAGTAGAGGCGACTCTAAGGAAAGTGCAACAGAAATAAACCGCTAGCCTTATCATAGATAAGCTAGTAAGGGTGGAAAGGTGAGGTAAGAGCTCACCGCTCCTATGGCGACTTAGGAGGCTCTGTAAACCCCACCTGGAGCAAAACCGTATAGGAGAACTTTTGTGGCTGCTCGTCACGTTCTCGGGTAGGTTGCTTGAGCATATAGGTAACTATATGCCTAGATAGATGACCGTATAAGACAGAACTCGGCTTATAGATTTGCTCATTTACATAACTAAAACATCTACTATGGTAGATGTTTTTTATTTTAAATTTTTGTGTAAAAGATAAAAATTTTTATTGTAAAGCATAAAATTATAATATTTAAATCAATAATAGCAGTTTTTAATAATAGAATATTGAATATAAGTTTGTTAGCTAGAATATATTATTAAAAAAGACACATACTAAAAAAGAAAAAGTAAATGAGGTGAGTGTGTATTGGAACAAGTTCAATTTGAAGAATTAAAAAAGAAATTTCAATCAAGCACTGTAGACCAAATGATTGATATTTATATATCTACAGAAGGTTTAACTCAAGAGCAATATATGGAATTATTAAGAGTATTTCCTAGAGAGCATATAACTAAATTAGAAGCCGCATTACAATAAAATAGATACTTTATAAGAACCCCTACAAAAAATTTGTAGGGGATACTAATATCATTCAGTATATTTTTTAAATATTAGTCATAGTTATTAAGATTGGATATTTCAAATGCTTAAAAATCTTATTACGTGACTTTATTTTTTATTTTTGTTATAATATATTTTAATTAGTCAAAAATTAAATATAGGTATATCGATAATTATTATGAAAGAAGAATGCCTATGAAATTTATAAAAAATCTCTATATTGGAGATAAGATTAAAAATAAGGATAGAATCATAAGGAGACTTAGTAAAAACCATCCTTATAAAAATTTATATTGTATATGCTTAGATTCTTCTTCAAATAATCTTCTAGTAATATTAAATAGTAGTGAAATAAAAAAAGATATTAATCGTAATAAAGACTATAAAATAATTGGTATTGCTATGGGAAAAGAAGAAGCCTTTGAGTTAACAAGAAGAATTATTGATAGTGTTTATAAAGAGTATGGGGATCCTATAAAAATAAGAGAATTTTTTGCATAGGAACAGGAGCACTAAAAATGTCAATATTATCGGTTATATTTCTTATATTAAAATATATAGCTATTGTGCTGGGTATTCTATTAGTAATATTAATTAGTGCTTTATTGATGATTTTATTTATTCCTTTTTACTATTCAGTTTATATTTCTGCTAGTAGTACTATTGATGCAGATGTTAAAGTTTCATGGTTAATCAAATTAATTTATTATCGCTATATTATGAACAAGTCAAAAACAGAATCTAATTTTTTTAGGGTATTTACAAAAAAGATAATTAATAAAGAAAGAAAATCAAAAAGAGCAAAAAAATCTAATAAAGCAAGGGATAGCATCGATAAAAAATTATTAGATAGAAAAGAAGAAAGCATTAAAGATGAAGTAAAAGCAACTAAAGAAAATGAAAGCAAGATTAAAGTAGAAGCCAAAAAAGAAGATGTCAAAGACTTTTTAAAAGAAGATGATAAATTAATAAATGATGATAATGATGAATCCTTTGAAAGTAGAAAAGAAGTTTATAAGCNTAATTATCTAGATGAAGAACTTAACTGGGAAGATGAAACAGATGAGATAGATGAAATAGGAGACGATAATTTTTCAATTAAGAGCATTATAAATTATCCTAATAAAAAAGAAATAATAAAATATACTTATCAATTTGCAAAAAGAATATTAAGGCATATAAAACCTCGAAAGTTTTCGTCTGATATTGAGTTTGGCTTGGAAGACCCTTCACATACAGGTTATATTTTAGCAGGTATAGGAATAATCAAACCTTGTTTAGGAAATAGTGTACATATTAAGGCAAACTTTAATGAAAAGGTTTTAAATGGTGAATTAAAGGCAGAAGGTAGATTTCAAGTTGGTATAATTATTATATATATTGCCTCTTACTTGCTAAAGAAGCCAATAAAAGAAATAGTAAAAAATTATTTATCTTCACGAAAGGATGATAATAATGGAATCGAACTTGAAGAATAGTTTAGAGACTTTATTAAGCCAACTAGAAAATTTTATTTCAACCAAAACAGTTGTGGGGGAACCCATGAAAGTAGAAGATGCAATCATTCTTCCTTTAGTTGATGTAAGTTTTGGAGTAGGTGCTGGTGCATCTGGAGGAAAAACTGAAAAAGGTGAAAACAAAGATTCTGGTATGGGAGGCTTAGGAGCTAAGATTACTCCTAGTGCAATTTTATTAATTAAGGACGGAACAACACAGCTTATTAACATTAAAAATCAAGATAGTGTTAATAAATTAATTGATATGGTTCCTGAATTATTAACTAAGTTTAATATCGGTAAGAAAAAAACAGATAAAAGCGATAAGGAAGAAAAAGAAGAAACTACTAAAGAGTTATAAGTATGCAATAATAAAGTCCGCCAAAAGGCGGACTTTATTTATATTCTTGGAGATAATTTAAACTATTGTTATTTAAACATTAAATCTAAATAAAATAACATCACCATCTTGTACAATATATTCTTTTCCTTCTAGCCTTACAAGCCCTTTTTCTTTTGCTATGGTATAGTTACCACATTCTATCAGATCGTCGTAAGATACTACTTCAGCACGGATAAAGCCTTTTTCAAAATCACTATGGATTTTTCCTGCTGCCTGGGGTGCTTTGGTACCTTTTACAATGGTCCAAGCACGGACTTCTTTAGGTCCTGCAGTTAAGAAACTAATTAATCCTAATAATTTATAACTGGCAGCAATTAGTCGTTCTAAGCCTGTATCACTAATTCCTAAGTCTTCTAAGAACATTTTCTTTTCTTCATCGTCTAATTCGGCAATTTCTTCTTCAATTTTTGCACAAATTACAAAGACCTCAGAATTTTCAGCCTTAGCATATTCTTTTACTGTTTTTACGTAAGAGTTATTTTCACCTTTTGATATTAAATCTTCTTCGTTTACATTAGCAGCATACAAAACAGGTTTGTATGTTAAAAGATCTAAAGAATAAACAAATTCTTTTTCTTCATCTGAGTCTAAAGAAATGTTTCTTGCACATTTTCCATCTTCTAATTCTTTTTTTAGTTTTTCTAGAATTTCTAATTCTTTTAACAGTCCTTTATCGGCTTTAGCAGCTTTTTCGGTTTTTTGAATTCTTCTGTCAAGTATTTCAATATCGGAAAAAATTAATTCTAAATTAATAGTTTCAATATCTCTAACGGGGTCAACAGAACCTTCTACATGGACAATATTTGTATCTTCAAAGCATCTTACCACATGAACAATTGCATCTACTTCTCGAATATGGGATAAGAATTTATTGCCCAGTCCTTCACCTTTACTGGCACCTTTTACAAGACCTGCAATATCTACAAATTCAATAATAGCAGGAGTAACTTTTTCTGCATTATAAATATTATCTAAAGCTTTTAGCCTTTCATCTGGAACTGTTACAATACCGATATTTGGATCAATTGTACAAAAGGGATAGTTGGCCGATTCTGCTCCTCCTTTAGTAAGAGAATTAAACAAGGTGCTTTTCCCTACATTAGGAAGACCAACAATTCCAAGTTTCATATATATTACTTCCTTTCATTAAAGAATTAAAGCATTGAATAAACAACCAAATATAAATTATACATAAAGATTTTAGATTAATCAATCACAAATAAAAAGTATGCAATTTATGAGATTTAAAAGAAATAATTGATACTTTTTTGTAAGTAATTTATTTCACAATAAAAAGCACAATGTAAACATTGTGCTCTTAAAAAGGATTCTTAATCTCTGCCGATAAAGTATCCAATAACTAGACCTTGAATAAAAGTGAATACAAGAATTACTCCTGCAAAAATAGTATATAGTTGTTTTTTGTCATTTTCAATAAATACACCTTTGTTAGGAGCTTGTTCTATTTCTTTTTGAGCTACTCTGTAATGACGTTGTTTAGTTTTTAAATTCATATTATTGACCTCCTTAAATAGAATTAGATTTCTTACCAAAATTATCATAAGATATATTTTGCTCCAATAATCTAATAATATTTTACCATAGTTTTCACTATGAAAAAAGAAAATTAGAAAATCATTCTATTATTTAGCAGATTAACATTAGTATTTTAATAATCTCGCTTTTTATTCGTATAAAAGAAATATATATAATGAAAACAGTGGTGAAATGAACATTCTTTTCTACTTTAAAAAACTTAATTAGTTCAAACAATAATAATGGAGGTGAAGACCATTGAAAAATAATTATTTTATCATCGTTTTACTTTTTGTTTTAATATTGACGGCTTGTGAAAATATAACTGGATATATTGGTAGAAATAATATAGAAAATAGCATTGACAGATTGAATAGTAATTATAAAAAATTAGAAAATAATAGTATAACAAAAGGTTCTATTAAAGAATTTAAAGGACATAGCCAGCATAATGCACCAGATTATGTTGAAAGGGTTAATAACAATTACTTTGATATTGGATATAATAGTGAAAGGGCAAATAGAATTGCAAAGATGATTAATGATTTTCCAGAAGTTAAAAAAAGCACTATTATTATTACAGGCAATACTGCTTTAATAGGGATAGAGACAACTGAGGGACTTAATGAAAAAGAAATTGAAAAATTAAAAAAACAAATCGAAAATAAAGTTTATTCATCGGATATATCTTTAAAAAATATAGGTATTACTAGTTCATCAGAAATAATAACTAGAATGAATAAGATATCTAATAGTATAAAAAATATGGAGCCAGTTAATGGCTTAGCAAATGAATTGTCTTCAATTATTATAGAAACAGTTCCAAAAATTTAAGAATAAGATTAGCTTTTCATTTAAAATATTATTTGGTATGAAAATTTATATAATCAACCGTTAAAATGTTTTTTCTTTTCTAAGATAGATGAAAAAATTATAATTATAATGTATAATTAAGTAGGTAAAATTTTTGATGGTAATAATATAGTTAGTTTAACTTAAAAAAAGGAGATAAATATGATAGCACCTGAAGTTTGGTTTCCTTATTTGGGGATAAAAATAAATAAATTGAATCCTGTAGCTTTTAAAATATTTGGAATTTCTATATACTGGTACGGTATTATTATTGGTTGTGCAGTTCTTTGTGGCCTTTTACTTGCTCTTAGGGAAGCAAAAAGAACAAATCAAGACCCTAATAATTATATTGACTTTTTATTGTATGATTTGATTGCTGCAATTATTGGTGCACGCTTATATTTTGTTATTTTTTCTTGGGAAGATTATAAAGATAATCTTATAAGAATTTTTGCTTTCAGAGAAGGTGGATTAGCTATTTATGGTGGAGTACTAGCTTCTATAATTGTTGCTTTGATTTTTACAAAAAAGAAGAATTTATCTTTTGGACTTTTTGCAGATACTGCTGCTCCTAGCTTAATACTGGGTCAAGCTATAGGACGTTGGGGCAATTTTATTAACCAAGAGGTCTTTGGAAGATATACAGATTCTTTTTTTGCAATGCGTTTAATGAAAGATAATATTAATCAATATCTTCCTGCAGATGTCTTAAATAATATTTATTTATATGAAGGTGTTGAATATATTCAAGTTCATCCAACTTTTTTATACGAATCATTGTGGAATTTAATTGTTTTTTCTTTTCTTTTGTGGTATAGGAAGAAAAAAAGATTTAATGGTGAAGTATTCTGTATGTATTTAATAGGCTATGGTTTAGGGCGGGTTTGGATTGAAGGACTTAGGATTGATCAACTGAAAATAGGGGCTACAGGAATTGCTGTATCTCAAGTATTATCTATTATTTTAGTCATTAGTTCAATATTACTAATAATCATAAATAGAAAAAATACAAGAGAAATATAAAAATGGGAAAAATGTGTAAAAATATGTTGATTTATCATTGGAAAAGTATTATAATATTTGTAAGATAATAAAAAAATATCTAAAGAAAAAAACATTTTTTTAAAAAAATGGGGATTAAAAAACGGGGTGAAAAAATGAATAATATTTACGGGGAAATTAATGTTCTACGAGAAAAGTTAAATGAACTGATCGTAGGCGAAAATGACTTTCAAGAAATTTACAGGCTTAGCACAGAGTTGGATANACTAATCTTACTCTACTATGATAACAATTCTTATAACAAACGTTCATTAGAAGCATAAGTCTATAAGATATTTAAAAGAGATAGGAAATTATTCCTATCTCTTTTTATTTTTTTCATAAAAATACTTGAAAAAATAAGCTCATCATACTACAATATGAGGTAGGAAGTGGTTGATTGTGGTGGAAAGTGGGAGACAGACTCCCTAAGGTGGGATTTATATGTTTATGGGGGAATATCAACATACCATTGATAATAAAGGGCGGCTAATTATCCCAGCTAAATTTAGAGAAGAGCTAGGAGATAGTTTTGTTGTTACAAAAGGATTAGATAGCTGCTTATTTGTGTACCCCAACTCAGAATGGAGAATTTTTGAAGAAAAACTAAGATCCCTCCCAATTACTAATTCTAATGCTAGAAAGTTTGTTAGATTTTTCCTGGCAGGTGCGGTTGAATGTAATGTGGACAAGCAGGGAAGAATATTAATTCCTAATAATTTAAGAACATATAGTGGTTTAGATAAAGATGTTATTTTAATAGGAGTTACTAACAGGGTAGAAATATGGAGCAAAGATAATTGGGATGATTATAACAATGAAGCTTTTGATGCTAGTGAGTTAGCTGAAAATATGCAAGAACTAGGAATATAAAAATGAGGTGAACTCTATGGATTTCCATCATATATCGGTGCTATTAGAGGAGTGTATTAAGGGATTAAATATTAATCCTTCAGGAATTTATGTTGATGGAACTATGGGGGGAGCGGGTCATTCTAAAGCTATTTGTCAACATTTAAATGATAAAGGGAGATTTATTGGTATTGATAGGGACATTGATGCCATTAAAGCTTCAGAAATAAAATTAAAAAGTGTATTTGATAATGTAGATTTAGTACATGATAATTTTTCAAATATAAAAAACATATTAAAAAATTTAGGAATCTCTTCAATTAATGGTATGCTGTTAGATTTAGGTGTATCTTCTTACCAATTAGATACTACTGATAGAGGGTTTTCATATATGCATAATGCAGATTTGGATATGAGAATGGATAGAAATCAGTCATTGACAGCTAAAGAAGTAGTTAATCAATATAGCAAGGAAAAATTAGAAGAGATAATAAAAGATTACGGTGAAGAGCGTTGGGCTAAGCGAATTGTAGAATTTATTATTAATGAACGGAAAAATTCTCCTATAAATACGACTTATGAGCTAGTAGATATTATAAAAAAGGCAATACCACAAGGAGCGAGGAAAGATGGACCTCATCCTGCAAAAAGGACTTTCCAAGCAATTCGTATTGAAGTAAATGGAGAACTTAAAATATTAGAACAAGCTATAAGAGATATTGTAGATGTATTAACTACTAAGGGAAGACTTTGTATTATTACTTTTCATTCTTTAGAAGACCGAATTGTAAAGAAAACCTTTAAAAGCTTAGAAAAAGCTTGCACTTGCCCTCCAGACTTTCCTATATGTGTCTGTGGTAATGAATCTAAAGCTAAAGTTATTACGAGGAAGCCAATTTTACCAAGCTCTGAAGAAATAGAAGAAAACCCTAGGTCTAGAAGTGCTAAGCTTAGAATTTTGGAAAAATTATAAAGATAACAGCATTTTTCTTATGGATTACTAACTATGAGCCATTAAGGCGGAATGGAGGTTAATATGTCAAAGAGAGATAAGTTAAGACAACAGTATCAATACGGTTCTTCAGCTCCCAAATTTGATGATGTGCATAAAGTATTGATTCGGGAAGATGAAAAAGAGCTCCTTAATTATAACTTAAAAAAGGAAAAAGTGCAGAGAGCAAAGAAAACCGTATCTTATAAGTTGAGATTGGTAGGCAATGTACTAATTCTTTTTGCTGGTTGTTTGTTTATTATGCTACAATATGCCTCCATTACCTTTAATCAAAAAGAGATAAAAAAATTAAAAACTGAATTAAAAGATATTCAAAATGAAAATATGCTGTTAAAATCTGAGATTGCAGAGACTATAAACCTTACATATATTAAAGAATGTGCTATAGAAAGATTAGGAATGATGGAGCCAGCAGCTCATCAAATTATTTATATTGACATACCAAAGGTAAGTTATACGGCTTATAATCAAAATGAAAAGGACTATCGTAATCAAAGCAATAGCTCAGATGAAGAAGTAGTTGCGGCAAGTTTTTTTGATTTTTTTAAATTGAAAAGGTGAAGCAATGAACGAATTAATCCGTCATATTAAAAGAAGAAATTTTATATTACTTACATTTTTAATAGGTTCTATTATTTTTTTAATCTATAGGATAGGATATATCAAGCATAAATATGGGGAAGTTTATGAAGAAAAAGCAGTTTTACAAAGATTAAATACAGAACAAGTAATATATCCTAATAGAGGATTTATTGTTGACAGAAATTTTCATGATTTAGCAATAAGTACAGTTGTGTATAATGTGATTTTGGATCCTAATATTTTAACTGAACATATAACAAAAGAGGAAAGAAATAAAATTGTTAGTAGTTTAGGAAGTATATTAAATATTAGTCCTGAAAGTATTAATCAAGCAATATCTAAAAATCCAAAATCAAGGTATCAAATAATTAAAAAGCATATTAAGGCTGATACAGCACAAATCATTAAAGAAAAAGACTTAATGGGTGTGTGGCTAGAAGAAGATTCCTATAGAAATTATGTTAGGAATGATTTTGCTGCTCACTTATTAGGTTTTGTTAATGTAGATAAGCGTGCCCAATATGGGGTTGAACAGTATTATGATAATTACTTAAGAGGTGTCTCTGGCAGGGTTTTTCCTATGATAAAAGAAGGAAAATATATTATGGAAGAAAATATTCCACCCCAACAGGGACATACTGTTGTATTAACTATAGATGAGACTATTCAGCATTTTGTGGAACTAGCATTAAAAAATGCAGTAGAAGAACATAATCCAAAGAATGCAGCAATAATAGCTATGAATCCAAAAACAGGAGAAATATTAGCTATGGCTGCTTACCCAACGTTTAATCCAAATAAATATAATGATTTAAGTGAATACTTTGCTGATAACAGTTGGGAATCTTTATCCAATGAAGAAAAATTAGAAAAACTAAATGAAGTATGGAAAAACTATAATCTAAGTATTACATATGAGCCAGGTTCTACTTTTAAACCTTTTTTAATTGCTGCTGCCTTAGAAGAAAATGATATTTCACCCAATGATACTTTTGAATGTATCGGACATAAAAAGGTCCATTCTGAGACCATACGTTGCTGGAGAACATGGGGACATGGCGTGCAAACAGTTGAAGAAAGCTTAGCTAACTCCTGTAACGTTGCCATGATGGATATAGCAGAGAAAGTTGGACCTGATAATTTTTACCGCTATCAGAAATTATTTGGATTTGGAGAATTAACAGGAATAGACCTTCCTGGAGAAGAGACAGGAATACTTCATAAAAGAGAAGCTCTAAGACCAGTTGAATTAGCAACAAGTTCTTTTGGACAAACTTTTAATGTGACTCCTGTTCAATTAATTACAGGTTTTTCTGCAATCATTAATGGTGGCAATTTAATGCAGCCTTATGTAGTAAAACAAATAGTTACTGAAGACGGAAGAGAAGTTAAAACAACAACTCCTGTTATAAAAAGAAAAGTAATATCACAAGAAACATCTCAAATATTAAGGGATTATCTTGAGTCTGTTGTATCCGAAGGAACAGGTAAAAATGCAATGGTTGAAGGCTATACTGTTGGTGGAAAAACAGGAACGGCTGAAAAACTTCCTAGAGGAGGAGGAAATTATATTCTTTCTTTTATAGGTTTTGCACCTGTAGAAGATCCTCAGATTATTATTCTTGGGATTTTAGATGAAACTGAGCATTATTCCCAAGGAAGTGTTTCTGCGGCTCCCATGGTACGTGAAGTCTTAGAAAATGTACTACCATACATGGGTGTAGAGCCTTCAGGACAAATAACTACTGCTAATAAAACAGACGTTAAGCTTGCGGATTATAGAGGCTTGAGTCTTATGGAAACATCAATAGATTTAACTGTTAAGGGATTAAAATATGAAGCAATTGGTATGGGAACTATTATTAAAGAACAGTTTCCTAAAGCCGAGACAAGAGTGCCTTTAGGCACAACTATCAAATTATATCTTACAGAAAATGCAGAAGAAGTTGAAACAAGAGCTGAAGAGCTGAATGAAGAAAAAGTCAATGAATAATGTTATAGAAAAGCTTAACTTATAATAAAAGTAGAATAATGCCCACATAATTGCAATAAAATGATATTAATAGCTTATGCAATTATGGGGGTATAATATTTATGGATAGACCCACTATAAAAATGAAGCGAAAACTGTTATTTTTTTTATTTATATTTACCTTTTCTATTGTAGGTTTAATATTTAGAATTGGATATTTGCAGATTGCTAGGGGAGATTTTTTACAAGAATTAGCTTATGAACAACATACAAGAGACAGACTAATTGCTCCTCAAAGGGGAACTATATATGATAGAAATGGTGTTGAGCTTGCAAAAAGTGCTACAGTGGCTACTATAGGGGTTGTCCATGCACAAGTAGAAGATAGTGAAAAGGTAGCAAGAGTACTTTCCGAGAAGCTGGATTTAGATTATGAATTAGTAAAGAAAAAAGTAGATAAAGTAGTTGCTCTAGAAAGAATACAGTCAAAGGTAGATAAAGAAGTTGCAGATGAAATAAGAAAATTAAACTTACCCGGTGTCAAGATAGATGAGGATTCAAAAAGGTATTATCCTTACAGTAATTTAGCCTCCCATGTTATTGGTTTTGTAGGAAAAGATAATCAAGGAATTATTGGCTTGGAAGTTAAGTATGATGAGTATTTAAAGGGAAGCCCGGGGAAAATATTAATGGAAACAGACGGGAAAGGAAGGAAAATAAAAGATAGTCCTGAAAGGAGAATAGAGCCTGTAGCAGGTTATCATCTTGTAACGACTTTAGATGTAACTATTCAGGAGTACGCAGAGCAGGCTTTAGAAAAGGCCGTAAAAGCAAAAGGGGCAACTAGGGGAAGCATTATAATTTTAAACCCTCAAAATGGCGAGATATATGCTATGGCAAACAAGCCAGATTATGATTTAAATCAACCTTTTAGAATTAATAAGCCAGAATTGCAAGAAATATGGGATAGTCTCAGTCCTGAAGAACAACATAAAGAATTAAATAAAATGTGGAGAAATTTTGCAATCAATGATACTTATGAGCCGGGTTCCACATTTAAAATAGTGACTTCTGCGGTAGGTCTTGAAGAAAAAGTAATAGATGTTAATTCATCCTTCCATTGTAGAGGTTATCATATGGTTGGGGGCAGGATGATAAAATGTTGGAGATATCCAAGAGCTCATGGTTCTGAAACTTTTATAGAAGGAGTTCAAAATTCTTGCAATCCTGTTTTTATGGAAGTGGCAGAAAGAGTTGGACCTAAAAAGTATTATCAGTATATGAAAAAGTTCGGTTTTAATGAAAAGGCAGGTATAGATGTTCCTGGTGAAGCTGTAGGGATTATGCATGATTTAAAAAATATTGGTCCTGTGGAGCTTGCTACAATGTCATTTGGTCAATCGTTTCAAATTACTCCTCTACAATTATTAAGGGCTGCTTCAGCAACAGTCAATGGTGGCTATCTGATTACACCTCACTTTGGCTCCAAGATTATTAATGATGAAGGAGAAGTCATTAAGACATTTGAATATGATAAAGGGAAACAAGTCATATCAAAAGAAACTTCCGATACTATGAAAAAAATATTAGAAAGTGTAGTTGCGGAAGGAACAGGCAATAAGGCCTATATACCAGGATATAGGATAGGGGGGAAAACGGCTACTTCTGAAAAGCTTCCAAGAAGCAGCAAAAAATATATAGCTTCCTTCTTAGCTTTTGCCCCTGCAGAAGATCCACAAGTAATGGCATTAATAATTATTGATGAGCCTCAGGGTATTTATTATGGAGGAACTGTAGCAGGTCCTGTTATGAAGGAAATATTTGATAACATATTACCTTATTTAAATATAAAAGCTCATTATTCGGAAAAAGAACTTAAAATGAATAATGTAGAAAAGGTCATTGTACCTAACTTAATTTCTAAAAAAGTTCAAGAAGCAAAAAATGAGCTCAAAAAAAATAATTTAGGAGTTGAATTAATAGGAAATGGAGATACCATATTAGATCAATTTCCTTTAGCGGGTGATGAAGTGAATCCCAATAGCAAGGTGATTCTTTATACAAATCCATAAAAGTTTAATTTATAAGTTTTTTTATACAAAAAATTATAGTTTTTTGTAAAGCTTATGGTATAATGATTCAGTAATACTAGAGCTTGGAGGAGAAAGATGATACTAAAGGAATTGCTTAAAGATATTGAATATAATCTTATTCAAGGAGATTTAAATAGAGAAGTTGATTCTATAGCATATGATTCAAGACAGATAAAGTCAAAAGGACTTTTTGTCTGTATTGAAGGTTATGTGTCTGATGGGCATAATTATATTCCAGATGCCTTAACTAAGGGAGCTACAAGTCTTATTGTTAATAAAGAAGTTAAAAATATAAATTCTGATATTACTGTTATTCAAGTAGAAGATACAAGGAAAGCCTTAGCATATATTGCATCAGCTTTTTACGGATATCCAGCAAATAAAATTACCCTTACAGGTATAACTGGAACAAATGGAAAAACTACTACTACATACTTAATTGGAAGAATTCTCGAAGAATATAATTATAAAGTAGGTATTTTAGGTACTATTGAAAACCGTATAGGTAAAACTGTTATGAAGACAGAAAGAACTACACCTGAGTCTTTAGAGTTACAGGCTTTATTTTCTCAAATGTTAAAGGAAGATGTTAGTCATTGTATTATGGAGGTTTCTTCCCATGCCTTAGAACTGAGCAGGGTTGCAGGTTGTTTTTTTGATATAGCTATATTTACCAATCTTACATTAGATCATTTAGACTTTCATAAAAACATGGAAAATTATAAAAGAGCAAAAGCAAAATTATTTAAAAATTGTAAATATGCCATAGTCAATATAGACGATGCTAATGCAAAAGATATAATCAAGGAATCTTCAGGTAAGATAATTACTTTTGCTATAGAAAACGAGGCTGACTTTAGGGCTTATGATATTAAAATAAGTTCTAAAGGAATAGAATTTTCAGTAAAAATTGATAATGAAGAAGTCAGATTTAAGTTAAATACTATTGGTAGATTTAATGTTTATAATGCTTTAGGAGCTATAGCAGCAGCTTATTATTTAAAAGTACCTACAGAAATTATTAAAAAAGCTTTAGAAAATATGGGAGGAGTTCCAGGCAGGGTTCAAAATGTTGGCAGTAGTTTAGATTTTGATGTACTAGTGGATTATGCCCATGCTCCAGATGGATTGGAAAATGTCTTAAAGACAATAAAGGAATTTGTTAAAGGTGAAATAATAACTGTTTTTGGCTGCGGTGGAGATAGAGATAAGAGCAAAAGACCCATAATGGGAAAAATTGCTGGAGATTATTCTGATTACTGCATTATAACTTCTGATAATCCAAGGTCAGAAGAACCTGAAAAAATAATTGAAGAAATAGAAATAGGAATTAAAGAAACTAATTGCTCTTATGAAAAAATTGTAGATAGAAAAGAAGCTATTAAGAGGGCTATTAAAAGGGCAAAAAAGGATGATATAGTTCTTATAGCAGGAAAAGGGCACGAAAACTATCAAGTTCTTAAGGATAAAGTCATTCATTTTGATGATGGAGAAGTAGTAAAAGCAGCCCTACAGGAGGATATGAATGGAAGCAATTAAAATAAATGAACTTATTTCTGCAGTTAAAGGAACTTTAATTAATAATTTGAATAATATTGATGATAATGAAATAATAATTACAAATCTTTCAACAGACAGTAGAAATATTGGTGCAGGGGATTTATTTATACCCCTTGTAGGAGATAAATATGACGGTCATGATTTTATCCCAGTAGCTTTTGAAAAAGGAGCAAGCTTTTGTCTTAGTCAAAGAAGGGATATTAAAGTACCAGAAGGAAAAGGCTTAATTATAGTTGCTGATACAAAACAAGCCCTTATGGATTTAGCTTCATATTACAGGTCTTGTTTTTCAATACCTGTAATTGCTGTTACTGGAAGTGTTGGAAAGACGAGTACTAAGGATATGATTACCTCAGTTCTTAAGCAGGAATATAAAGTGCTAAGTACAAAAGGGAATTTCAATAATGAAATAGGAGTACCCTTAACAATTTTTAATTTATCTAAAGAACATGAAATTGCTGTTATTGAAATGGGTATGAACCATTTTGGAGAAATTCATAATTTAAGTAAAATCGCAAAGCCAGATATGGCTGTTATTACCAATATTGGCACATCTCATATTGAAAATCTAGGCAGCAAAGAAGGAATACTAAAAGCAAAAAGTGAAATATTTGATTATATGAATAAAGAAGGCAAGGTATTTCTTAATGGTGATGATGATTTATTAAAAACTCTTAAAAATAAATTATCATTTCCTATATGTTATTTTGGATTTGAAGATAATAATGATATTTATGCAAAAAATATCGAACAAAAAGGTTTAGAAGGGATTAATGCTAGTATTGTATGGGATAGTAATGAAATATTGATAAAAATACCTTCGCTAGGAAAGCATATGGTTTATAATGCTTTAGTTGCAGTTGCTATAGGTCTTGAATTAGGAATGACGATAGAAAGTATAAAAGAAGGCATCAAAAAATATCATGCTTCAAAAATGAGAATGAATATCTCCAAAACAAAAAAAGGAAATTACATTATTAATGATGCTTATAATGCCAGCCCTCAATCTATGAAGGCTGCCCTCGACGTGTTATCTGAGTTAAAAGAAGGAAAAAGAAAAATTGCTGTTTTAGGAGATATGTTAGAGCTAGGAAGTTATTCCAAGCAGGCACATGAAGAAGTAGGATATTATCTTGCTAAAAAGTCATTAGATTACTTATTTACATTAGGAGAAGAAGCTAAAAATATTTCCCAAGCTGCAATAGATGGAGGTATGGATAAAGAAAAAGTTTTTGCTTTCTTAGATCAAGAAGAATTATTTAACAAGCTTAATACAATTATTGATACAAAAGATATGATATTATTTAAAGCATCTAGAGGAATGTATTTAGAAAAGACAGTGGAGAAAATAGAAGAGGTGAAGTAGTTAATGTATAATGTAGCAATCTACGCCGTACTTATCTCATTTATCATAAATTTAATATTAAGTCCAATATTAATTCCTTATTTAAGTAAGCTTAAGCTTGGACAATTTGTAAGAGATGATGGGCCTAAAAGCCATTTAAAGAAGGCAGGAACTCCTACCATGGGAGGGATTATAATTCTTAGCAGTACTCTTCTTACTTCCATATTATTTCTTAAGGATAATAAGGATGGTTTAGCAGTTTTGCTTGTTACATTAGGATTTGGTATTATTGGATTTATTGATGATTTTATAAAAGTTGCTATGAAACGTTCTTTGGGTTTGAAAGCTTACCAGAAAATTATTGCTCAATTTATCATTAGCGGCTGTTTTCTATATTACATACTAAATATTGCTAATATAGGAACAAGTGTAATTATACCTTTCTCACAAGGTAAGGAAGTTAATTTGGGAATATGGTTTTTACCCTTTTTCTTTATTGTGATGTTAGGAACTGTTAATGGAGTAAATCTAACAGACGGCCTTGACGGGTTAGTTTCAAGTGTAACTGTATTGATTGCTACATTTTTTACTATTGTAAGCTGGGGAGAAAACAGTAGTATTTTCCCTATTGGAGCTGCTGTAGTAGGTAGTTTGTTAGCCTTTTTACTATTTAATTCTTATCCAGCAAAAGTATTTATGGGAGATACGGGTTCTTTGGCATTGGGGGGCTTTGTTGTTTCAACAGCTTTTATTTTAAAAATGCCAATCTTTATTGCTATTGTAGGTATTATATATTTGATTGAATCAATTTCTGTAATGATTCAAGTGGCTTATTTTAAAGCAACAGGTAAAAGAATATTTAAAATGGCACCAATTCATCATCATTTTGAATTATCAGGCTGGACAGAGAGCAAGGTAGTATCAGTTTTTTGTATTGCCACAGCAGTTGCATGTTTAATAGGCTTATTAGGATTAGGCAGATAGATTTTTTGAAATTTGGAGGAATATGAAATGGACTGGCATAGGAAAAATGTTTTAGTCGTTGGTATGGCTAGAAGTGGGATTAGTTCTGCAAAGTTATGTTCCAGATTAGGATCAAAGGTTACTATACAAGATATTAAGACTAGGGAAGAATTAATAAAGTCAATAAAGGAAGAAATTGATATTTTAGAATCTATGGGTATTCAGATGATGTTAGGGGAAGATCCCTCTGATATTATTAATAATTTTGATTTAATAGTTTTAAGCCCAGGAGTTCCAACAGATTTAGAATTTATTAATAAAGCAAGGGAATATAATATTCCTATTTGGTCTGAAATTGAATTGGCCTTTGTTGTTTGTCCCTGTCCACTGATAGCTATTACTGGAACAAATGGTAAAACAACAACGACAACATTGGTCGGAGAGATTATGAAAAAACATAATCCAAGAAGTCATGTTGTAGGGAATATAGGGATACCTTTTACAGAAAAAGTAGAAGAATTAAAAAAAGAAAGCTTAGTAGTAGCAGAAATTAGTAGTTTTCAATTAGAAACAATAAATACTTTTAAGCCAAAAGTAACTGCCGTGTTAAATATTACTCCAGATCACTTAAATAGACATAAAACTTTTGAAAATTATATAGCTGCTAAAGAAAGAATTTTTGAAAATCAAGATGAAAGCGATTATTGCATTTTAAATGAAGACGATGATATCTGTAAAAAGATGAAGGATAAAACAAGAGCAAAGCTAATAACTTTTAGTAGAAAAAAAGAATTAGCAGAAGGCATCTTTTTAAAAGGTAATAAATTATGGGCTAGATTTGGAAAAATAGATGAGAGTATTTGCCAGGTTGATGAATTAAAGATACCAGGAAATCATAATATTGAAAATGTTTTAGCGGCAATAGCAATTTCTATTTCTATGGGAGTAGACCTTGAAATAATAAAAGATGTCATTATCAACTTTAGAGGAGTTGAGCATAGGATAGAATTTGTGGATATTATAGATGGAGTTGAATACTACAATGATTCCAAAGCTACTAATGTAGATGCAGCTATTATCGGAATTAAATCCATGAAAGCTCCCATTGTTTTAATTGGTGGTGGAATGGATAAGGGAGCTGATTTTTCAGATTGGATTGATGCTTTTAAAGGAAGAGTAAAGAGTTTAATTGTAATAGGTGAAACTTCCGATAAAATTATTAAGACTGCAAATAAAAAAGACTTTTTTAATATAAAAAAGGCATCTTCAATTGAGGAAGCAGTAATTTTGGCTAAGAAATCAGCTGTAAAAGGCGATTGTGTTTTATTATCTCCTGCTTGTGCAAGTTGGGATATGTTTAAAAGCTATGAGGAAAGAGGTCAATTATTTAAGAGAGCAGTTTTTGCATTGAGAGGGTGAGTTTGTGGATTTAGCAGTATCCGGAAAACGTCAAAAAAATGCAAGAAGAAAAAAAGAAGAAAATATTAAAGTTGTAAAAGGTCAGTGTGATTTTACAATACTGTTTACTGTAGTAATGTTGACATTATTTGGTGTTGTAATGATCTTTAGTTCTAGTTATCATTATGCCCTAGAACATTTTAATGATATGTACTATTTTTTAAAAAGACAAGTAGTATGGTCTTTAGTTGGTTTTGCTACAATGATTTTTGCCATGAATTATGATTATAAAAAGTTAAAAATATGGGCAATTCCTTTATATTTTATTTCACAAGTTTTACTTGTTTTAGTTTTGTTTTTTGGTAAAGAAGTAAACAATTCAAGAAGATGGTTTGGAATAGGAAGTATTGGCTTTCAACCATCGGAATTGGCAAAATTAACTTTGATTTTTTTCTTGGCCTTGTTAATATCTTATAATAGAAAAAAGTTAAATAAATTAAGCAATTTGTTTTTCTATATTATTATTGTTGTTGGTATACCAGCTGCTTTGATTGGAGTTGCCAATTTAAGTACTGCTATTGTTGTAATGTTTATAGGAGTAGCAATGCTTTTTGTTGCAAGCCCTAAAATATGGCACTTTTTCGTATTAGCTGCACCTGTTTTAGCAGCAGGAGCATTGGCAGTTTTACTTCCTCAATTTAACTATAGACTGGTAAGAATACAAATATGGAAAAATCCTTGGCTAGACCCTACCAATAAAGGCTATCAGCCTATACAATCCTTGTATGCTGTGGGCTCGGGTGGTTTATTTGGTTTAGGTTTAGGTGAAAGCAGACAAAAATTAGGATTTATTCCTGAGGCACATAATGATATTATTTTTGCAATTGTCTGCGAAGAATTAGGCCTGGTGGGAGCAGCAGCTTTACTAATATTGTTTATCATTTTAATATGGAGAGGTATAAAGACTGCTATGAATGCACCAGATTTATTTAGCTCACTAGTTTCAACTGGAATTGTATGTATGATAGGAATACAAGTACTTATTAATGTAGCTGTTATTACCAACACTATACCTACTACAGGGATGCCACTTCCTTTTATTAGTTATGGTGGATCATCCTTATTATTTACTATGACAGCTATGGGGATACTGCTTAATATATCTAGATATTCTAGGACAAATAAAATATAGCCCTTTCTCCTGAAGCTAAAGTATTGCATATACCCTTAGTCACAACTTCCATAATTATGCATACTATAGTTATATATAGGCTTACCTGACAGTTTCAGGAGGTGTCTTGTTTTATGGGCAGATTTTATATAGATGGAGGAAGGTGTCTTGAGGGAACACTGCAAATTCAGGGGGGGAAAAATGCAGTTCTTCCAATACTTGCAGCAACTGTTTTAAATGGTGGTATAAGCCATATCCATGATTGTCCTCAAATACTTGATGTATTTACGATGATTCGAATTCTTGAAAGTATTGGCTGCAGTGTTAGATGGGAAGAAAAGACTTTAATTATTGACTCATCTTCGGTTTTTTCTTACGAGATCCCCGAAGAATTAGTAAGAGAAATGAGGTCTTCTATTATTCTGTTAGGCTCTGTTCTTGGAAGGCATAAAAAGGTTGTAATTTCTTATCCGGGAGGTTGTCCTTTGGGTCCAAGGCCCATAGATTTGCATATTAAAGCATTAAAGCAATTAGGGGCAACAATTAAAGAAGACCATGGTTTTATCATTTGTGAAGCTTCAAAATTAGTTGGCTCAAAAATTCATTTGGATTTTCCAAGTGTAGGTGCAACCGAAAATATTATGTTAGCTGCAGTATTGGCAGAAGGAACTACAGTGATTTATAATGCTGCAAAAGAGCCAGAGATTAAAGATTTGCAAGATTTTCTAAATGGAATGGGTGCAAAAATAAAAGGAGCCTCAACAGATGTAATAATTATTGAAGGCGTTAAATCACTTCATCAGATAGAGCACAAGGTCATGCCAGATAGAATTGTTACTGGTACTTATCTTTCGGCTGCAGCAATAACAGGAGGAGAAGTCCTATTAAGCAATGTTAATCCAAACCATATTCAGGCAATCACTTCAAAGTTAAGAGAAGCAGGCTGTATAATTCTTGAAGAAAGAGATAAGATATATCTTAAAGCACCTAAAAAGCTAAAAAATATTGATATTATAAGAACACAGCCTTATCCGGGTTTTCCAACTGATATGCAAGCTCAAATGATGGCAATGTTGACTGTAGCCTCAGGAACTAGTATTATAACCGAAACAGTTTTTGAGTCTAGATACAAACATGTTGAAGAATTAATTAGAATGGGAGCAAGTATTACCTTAGAAGGTCGTACAGCAATCATAAAAGGTGTAGATAGTTTGACAGGGACTAATGTATATGCTAAAGATTTACGAGGTGGAGCAGCATTAATTATTGCAGGGCTAGCTGCTCAAGGAGTAACCATTGTTGATGGTTCTAAGCATATTGAAAGAGGTTATGAACAAATTGATAAAGACTTGAATACACTTGGTGCTTCTATCAAAAAGGAATCGTAGATAGAATTTAAATTACAAGGGTGAAAAGAATGGGGAAAATAATAAAAATTGGTGATTACAAATATACTAATAATCATAAAACAATAAAAATCTTACTTTTTATTGTAATGATAGTTGCATTATTACTGTTATTATTTAGCTCTCCACTTTTTTCAATTCAAAACATAAGAGTATATGGAAATAATCATTATTCAAAAGAAGAGATTGTTAATATGATAGATATTGATGAGGGAGAAAGTATTTTTTTATTTAAAAAAAATAAAGGAGAAAAAATTCTTAGAGAAGATGTATATATTGAATCCGCTGATATAAAAATAGTTTGGCCAAATACAATAGAAATAAAGCTTGATGAAAGAAAGCTTGTAGGATATGTTCCTTACCTTGGAACATATCTTTATATAGATAAAGACGGACGAGTATTAGAAACATCTAATACATATCAAAAGAATTTGCCCATCGTTGAAGGATTAGAATTTGATTATTTTCAAGTTGGCGAAATTATTCCAGTTAAAAATAAAGCTACTTTAGATGTGGTTGCAGCTATGTCACAAATGATGATAAAATATGATATGCTGCAAGACATAGTTAAAATTAGTGTTAGTAATCCTGATGACATTCACATATATGTTAAAAAATTAGATGTTTTTATAGGTGGATTAGAAGATTTTGATAAAAAGATTCAATGGCTTGTTCAAATTATTGATGTTTATGATATGGGGAAATTAGATTTGAGGAATGTTAATAAAGGAAAAGCAATTTTTTCTCCACTTACATAGTTATTAAATTAGTAAATATTTATATACAAAAATGACAAAAAATTAATATAGCTAATTAAAATGTTAATAAGCATAAATTATAATAGAAAAAGTTTATAGTTTGGTGTATAATTAAAGTAATTATTGAATGATTAGTGAAGGGGGATTTACTGTGCTGGAATTCGACATGACACAGGACCATGTAGCACAAATAAAAGTAGTTGGCGTAGGTGGCGGTGGCAACAATGCTGTAGATCGTATGATAGAAGAAAATTTAAAGGGCGTAGAATTTATTACTATCAACACGGATAAACAAGCTCTAGGAAGATCAAAAGCTACTACAAAAATTCAGATAGGGGAAAAGATTACAAGAGGACTTGGAGCAGGAGCTAATCCTGAAATTGGTTGTAAATCTGCTGAAGAAAGTAGGGAAGATATATTAGAGGCTTTAAAAGGTGCCGACATGGTATTTGTTACAGCAGGTATGGGTGGTGGAACTGGCACTGGTGCAGCTCCGGTTGTTGCCAAGATTGCAAAAGAAGAAGGTATTCTTACAGTTGGTGTTGTAACAAAACCATTTTCTTTTGAAGGAAAGAAAAGAATGATGAATGCCGAAAAAGGTATAAATGAGTTAAAGCAAAATGTAGATACCTTGGTAATTATCCCCAATGACAAGTTGCTACAAATAATAGATAAAAGAACTAGTATGCTTGAAGCTTTTAGGAAAGCTGATGAGGTACTACGCCAAGGAGTTCAAGGAATATCTGATTTAATTTCTAATCCTGGTATTATTAATCTTGATTTTGCTGATGTAAGAACAATTATGTCAGATAAGGGTATTGCTCATATGGGTATTGGACAAGCTTCTGGAGAAAATAAGACAGAAATAGCTGCTAAAGCTGCTATACATAGTCCATTATTGGATACAAGTATAGATGGTGCTAAGGGCGTATTAATTAATATAAGTGGTGGCTCGAATTTAGGTTTACTTGAAGCTAATGAAGCTGCAAATTTAATACGTGAATCTGTTGACCCTGAAGCTGAAATAATATTTGGAACTACAATAAACGATGATTTAGGAGACAATGTAATTGTAACAGTTATTGCTACAGGATTTGAAAATAAGCTTTCTAAGTCTGTAAAGGTTCCTATAACGGATAATATAAATATCCCTTTTAAAGAAGAAGAAAAACCCTCCAGTACTATAGGCAATAATCCAGATGACTCAACCTTTATTGATATTCCTGTTTTTTTACAAAGAAGAAGAAAATAAATTAAAAATTTAATTATTATATAAAAAAAGATATGACAATTGTCATATCTTTTTTTTATATCTTTTTTTCTATATTCAGTTTTTTTTACAAAAAATGGAT